>Ga0214917_10006063_pt1 | contig 12694 bp, 10 predicted proteins | sample LL_1208_BB_MetaG_FD_177983 | JGI IMG/M metagenome (GOLD analysis project Ga0214917, IMG submission 177983) | Freshwater microbial communities from Lake Lanier, Atlanta, Georgia, United States - LL_1208_BB | ecosystem: Environmental > Aquatic > Freshwater > Lake | place: USA: Georgia | collected... | reverse complement strand
GACCGCGTCTGGTTGGTTCTAGCTCCTCGATGATTTCCATCGCTCGCGGCTTTGGTGCGCCTGAGAGCGTCCCCGCAGGAAATACCGCGCAGAGTGCCTGCACAACAGAGACGCCATCATTTAACTCTCCTGTTACAGTCGAAACAATATGCATTACATGTGAGTACTTTTCAATATTCATAAATTCAATAACTTCAACGCTTCCTGCCTTGCAGACTCGACCAAGGTCATTGCGGCCAAGATCTACCAACATGAGATGTTCAGCGCGCTCTTTGGTATCTGCGAGCAACTCCTCAGCTAGTTGATTATCTTCCTTGGCAGTCCTGCCTCTCGGACGAGTACCCGCTATCGGATGGACCATCGCCACTCGCTCAGAAATTTTCACTAATGCTTCTGGGCTTGACCCGACAACATCCATGCCATCGGAAAAGCGAAGGAGATACATGTAGGGGCTTGGATTATGTCGTCGTAACATGCGATATACATCAAGTGCGCTCGCATCTATCTCTGTCGTAAATCTCTGTGAGAGGACTACTTGAAAAGCCTCTCCCGCGAGTATCTCCCCTTTAATCTTCGCAACGGCCGCGCAATATTCGGCAGAACTGGTCTTCCGCTCATATTTTGGCTCTGATTTCTCATCTTTATATGAAATCTCACTCGGTGCGCTACTAGTTAAATCCTGCTGCATCCGATTTAGACGTTCGACCGCATCTAGGTACGCCTCATCGACTCGTTCATCGCTACCATCCCAATTAATGGCATTTGCGATAAGCGTTACCACTCCGGTTGCATGATCAAATATCGCCAAATCAGAGATAAGCATGAATGAAATCTCAGGTACTTGTAGATCATCTTTTGCAATACTTGGAAGCTTCTCCATTCTCCGTACCGCGTCATATCCCATGTAGCCAACAAGACCACTTGTCAACGGTGGCAAGTCTGGCAATTCGAGACTTCGTAAATGCGTGGTGGTAATTTCAAGCGCAGCGATTGGGTCAATCCCCTCGGGCGCTCCCGCAGGTTTCACTCCACTCCACCTTGCAACGCCATCGCGTTCGGTTAACGTTGCTTCGCTACGAACTCCGATAAATGAATATCGAGACCAAGTACGGCCATTCTCAGCAGACTCAAGGAGAAAGGTGCCGGGACGTTCTTTCGCAAGCTTTGTATAAATACTCAATGGAGTTTCGGTATCGGCAAGAAAAGTTCGAGTGACCGGAATAACGGTGTGGCCCGTGGCAAATTGGCGAAAATCTTCGATGCGCATCAGATGAGCCGTTCACCAAAACAAGTTCGAGCTCCGGTGTGGCAAGCCACTCCAGTTTGCACTACTCGTATTAAAAGCGCATCGCTATCGCAATCATTGTCGATGGATACCACTTGCTGAGTATTGCCAGAGGTTTCCCCTTTTATCCAAAGCTCGCCACGACTTCGACTCCAATAGGTTGCCTGACCAGTGCTAATTGATTCCGTCAACGCTTCGAGATTCATCCATGCCAGCATTAAGACTTCACCGCTTGTCGCTTCTTGAACAATGACAGGTACGAGCGCGTCGGGAGTGGCAAGCCGTTGGGCGAGCGCTTCTGGCAGCGGATGACTTATTCCCATTGGCTCATTCTCCCCTATTTCATCGGATGATGTAGCCGCGATTTCGAAGATAACCCTTAACCTCGCCGATACGGAAAGTGCCAAAATGAAAGACGGAGGCAGCAAGGAGCGCATCTGCCCCGGCCTCAATCGCACTCTCAAAATCCGAGAGTGATCCCGCGCCACCACTGGCGATTAATGGCGTTCGACAATATTTTTTCGCCAGCGAAATCATTTCGGTGTCATATCCCGATCGAGTGCCATCTGCATCCATCGAATTAAGGAGCACCTCACCGATTCCACGGCGCACTCCCTCTGCAATCCACTCCATCGCATCAACGCCCGAACTTTGTCGCCCGCCATGTGTAGTTACCTCAAATCCGCTAGGCGTATTAGCGCGACGCGCATCGACCGATAAAACTAATACTTGTGAACCAAATCTTTCGCTTATCTCGTTGATAAGTTCTGGCCGAGCCAGCGCTGCAGTATTAACAGAGACCTTATCGGCGCCAGCTCGCAACAAACTGTTTACATCATCAACTGTGCGAACTCCGCCGCCAACAGTAAGAGGGATGAATACCTCTTCTGCGCATCGAGCAACTACGTCATACATAGTAGATCTGTTACTACTACTTGCTGTGATATCTAAAAAAGTTAACTCATCAGCGCCTTCTTCGTTATAAATTTTCGCCATCTCAACGGGATCGCCTGCGTCAATCAGGTTTGTGAAATTAACGCCTTTTACAACTCGCCCATCGGTGACATCGAGACACGGGATAATTCGAATTGAAGGACGATTACTCATTGCGCTACGACCAGCGCTTCTTGCAATGTAAATGCGCCCGCATAGAGCGCTTTTCCGACGATTGAACCTTCGATGCCAAGTGGCGTTAACTCTCGCAACGCTTGAATATCATCAAGGGTAGAAACTCCCCCACTGGCAATAATCGGCGCTTTTGTTGCCGCTGCAACCTCTTTCAACAGCGCGAGATTTGGCCCTTGCATCGTGCCATCTTTAGCAACATCAGTAACGACATATCGCGCGCAACCATCTCGATCTAAACGGGTCAATGTTTCAAATAGATTTCCACCCTCTTGGGTCCAGCCACGGGCAGCCAAGGTATGGCCACGAACATCAAGTCCGACCGCTATCCGATCGCCATGCTCTTTTATCACTTCCGAAGTCCACTCTGGATTTTCCAGTGCAGCAGTGCCCAGATTTATCCGAGCGCAGCCTGTTGCAAGTGCTCGTTCCAAAGATTGATCATCGCGAATACCACCAGAGAGTTCGACTTTAATATCAAGCTTTCCCACAACTTCAGCGAGGATTCGATGGTTACTACCCAGGCCAAAGGCGGCATCCAAGTCAACTAAGTGAAGCCACTCTGCACCTGCGTTTTGAAAATCTAACGCTGCAGCCAACGGGTCGCCATAACTGGTTTCGCGCTCCAATTCGCCCTGAACTAATCGGACCGCTTTGCCATCTTTAACGTCAACTGCTGGAAGTAATATCAACGACATGTCGCAATCCAATTCTCGATAAGAGTTGCTCCAGCATCTCCGGATTTCTCCGGATGAAACTGAGTTGCACTCAGCGGGCCGTTCTCCACTGCTGCAATAAACTCGCCACCATAATTTGACCAAGTGATCTTTGCCGGCGCCAAATTATCTGATGCGGGCAGATCCCACTGTTGCACCGCATAAGAGTGAACAAAGTAAAAACGTTGATCGGCTACCCCTCGAAAAAGAATTGAATCTGATGGAGCTTCCACCTCGCTCCAGCCCATATGAGGCAGTACTTCGGCTTTCAGTTGGTCCACTCTGCCTGGCCATTGAGATAAACCTGTCCGCGAACGTCCATGTTCAACACCAGTGGTAAAAAGAACTTGCATTCCAACGCAAATGCCAAGCGTAGGTTTATTTGCTATTAAGCGAGCATCGATAATTGCTCCTGCGCCAACTCGATCTAATCCATCCATGCATGCAGCAAATGCGCCAACACCGGGAATAACCAGACCACTTGCTTCGATGCACTTTTTTTTATCAGAAGTTATTTCTGCATCTAGTCCATGTCTGGCAAACGCGCGTTGCGCAGAACGAACATTCCCAAAACCATAATCAAGAATTGCAATCAAAGCGTGCCTTTAGTGGATGGGATTCCCGCAACTCCATCTCGTGACACCGCATCTCTGAGCGCGCGAGCAACCGCTTTGAATTGCGCTTCCATGACATGGTGCGCATTTCTTCCCTCAAGAACTCGAACGTGAAGGGCGATGCGCGCTTCTGCAATTAATGACTCCCAAATATGTCGAGTAAGGGTGGTGTCGTAAGTGCCTATGAGTTCGACAATCTCTGGTTGGCGGTGAATTAGATAAGGTCGACCAGAGAGATCTACTGCCGCTTGCACAAGTACTTCATCGAGCGGAACAGTGGCATCGCCAAAGCGGCGAATTCCTGATTTATCTCCAAGCGCTTCACGAAGAGCTTGTCCGAGTGCTAGCGAGGTGTCTTCAACAGTGTGGTGTGAGTCAACTTCGACATCACCAGTTGTTTTAACAGTGAGATCAAAACCAGCGTGCTTACCTAGTTGATTAAGCATGTGATCGAAAAATGGCACCTGCGTATCAATTGAAATCTGACCAGTACCATCTAATTCGAGATCAACGTGGACTGATGACTCTTTGGTAGTGCGATTTACTACTGCTCGACGACTCATCGTGCCCCCTAGGTACAAAATTCGCTGGTAATCGAGAGAGATTTTACCCTTTTTGGCGCTCGTTATGATTCGGTAAGAGCCGCGTTGATTGCTGCTATAAAGCGATCATTCTCCTCCGGGGTCCCTATTGTGACCCGAAGCGCATTAGCTAACCCCACATCGCGGATAAGTACCCCGGCTGAGACCATTTTTTGCCAAAGGTGGCCAGGATTAACGCTCTCAAAGAGAAAGAAGTTGGCTCCACTAGCAATTGTATTAATCCCACGTTTTGCCAGCGCCTCCCGAACGCGCTCTCGTTCCTTAGATAACAAAGCTACATTGCCAAGAAGCTCTTGCGAGTACGAGAGCGCCACTAAGGCGAGCGCTTGGGTGGCAGCGCTCAGGTGATAAGGCAACCGCACTATTTGGAGCGCTTCAATTACTTTAGCGTCGGCGACAAGGTATCCCACGCGAGCGCCGGCAAAAGCAAAAGCTTTACTCATCGTTCGCGAGACGAGGACATTTGGATGGCTCTCAATAATTGTCACAGCGCTCAATTCGGATGAAAATTCCTGATAGGCCTCATCTACTACCAAGAGCGAATTCTGCTCCCTACATAACTGAGCAAGTTTTTCAATATCCGAGATAGTAGTAACAGTTCCGGTTGGATTATTTGGCGTGGTCAGGAAAACTAGGGCTGGTTTAGCGCTCTGTATTTTCTCGGCCGCACTCTTTACATCGACCGAAAAATCTGGAAATCGTTCGAGCGCTACCCATTCAGTTCCAGTGGCACGTGCAATATTTCGATGCATCGAATATGAAGGTTCAAAGCCGAGAGCTTTGCGCGCGTGACCGCCAAAAGCAAGAAAAATCGTCTGAATGATTTCGTTGCTACCATTTGCTGCCCAAATAGCGCGCTCATCAAATCTAGTATCCGACAGTTGATTGATATAACGAGCAAGCGCGCGGCGCAACTGATGCGCATTTCGATCAGGGTAACGATTGAGTTGACTTCCGATTTCGCTAATTGCCCGTTCAAGATCTTTAACTAACGCACGGCTCGGGCCAAAAGGATTCTCGTTGGTATTTAATCGCACCGGCAAATCTATTTGCGGTGCACCATAGGGCACTTGATCTGCTAAGTCCTCACGAAGAGGCAACCAGTTTGGCCATTGGTTACTCATTTTTTAACCGCGCCGCAATCGCCTCACCATGGGCGGGTAAATCTTCTGAATTAGCAAGGGTAATTACAGTCTCTGCAACAGAGCCAAGCGCCTCTTTCGAGTAGTTCACATAGTGCAGGCCTTTGAGGAAAGTCTGTACCGAAAGCCCACTTGAGTGACATGCACAGCCCCCAGTTGGCAGGACGTGATTAGAGCCAGCCGAATAATCTCCAAGTGAGACCGGTGCATAGGAGCCAATAAAGATTGCCCCACCATTACGAACTCTCTTCGCTATCTCATCAGCATTTCGAGTGTGAATCTGCACATGTTCACCGGCATATCCATTGAGCACCTGGAGTCCCTGCTCAAGATCTTTAACAATAACGATTGCAGATTGAATACCGCTGAGCGCAGTAGTAATGCGCTCGCTATGTTTGGTTTGAGCGACTCGAAGAGTTAAAGCTTTCTGCACAGCTTCTGCAAGAGCCTTGCTCGGGGTAACCAATACTGCAGCAGCAATGGTGTCATGTTCGGCCTGGCTAACGAGATCTGCAGCAACATACTCTGGATTGGCAGAATCATCGGCAAGGATAATTATCTCCGTTGGTCCGGCTTCAGAATCTATGCCGATGATTCCGCGCAAGGCACGTTTAGCTGCGGCCACGTACACATTTCCTGGCCCAGTAACCATGTCAACAGATTCGCACCCGATGCCATAGGCAAACATGGCAACTGCTTGTGCGCCACCCACTGCATACACCTCATCAATTCCTAAAAGAGCACAAGTAGCCAAAATTGTTGGATGTGGCAGCCCGCCAAATTCTTTTTGCGGCGGTGATGCAACGGCAATTGATTTAACGCCAGCAATCTGAGCTGGAATCACATTCATCATGACGCTACTTGGATAGACCGCTCTCCCACCAGGAACATAGAGACCAACTCGATCTACCGGTACCCACCGTTCAGTAACGCTCCCACCTGGAATAACGTTCACAACTTTCTCAGAGCGTACCTGCTCTTGATGAACTTTTGTGATTCGCGCAATCGAAAGAAGTAACGCATCTCTAACTTTTTGATCTAAGGATGTAAGCGCTGATTCAATTTCGGCCTTATCAACTCGAAGAGAGCGCGGACGTACCCCATCAAATTTCTCTGCAAGAGCAAAGAGCGATTCCGTTCCGTTGGTACGTACTTCATCGATAATTTTTTGGACTGATGCCAGAGCGCCGGCAATATCTAAATTTGCTCGGGGAACAAGTGCTCGAATCTCATCCCGCGAACTGGACTGGCTTAATAGAGCGCTCACATCAACTTCACGGATGATTTGCTGGCTCACTTGTTCATTCTACTCAAGGTGCCGCACCCGGCGCTTAAGCTAAACAGTTGGGGCCGAGCAGGGCTTTCAAATCGGCGCTTAGGCTCGCAGTTGCACTTACCTTTAATCCCTCATCAATTGTCAGCATCGTTTTCTCAGTGGCGCTCTCAAGGCGAAGGTGAACATCGGTTGTACCTGGATGGGAGCGCAGCACTTCCTTCATACGCTCAACAACAGGGGGCGTACAGCGTGCTAAGGGCAGCGTAATTACTAGCGGTCCTCTCCGTTCTTGGTGTAGATCCGGCAACAACATCTCCATAAGGATAAATTTTGGCGTCTCTTCGCGACGATCAACGCGCCCCTTCACCACCACAATGACATCTTCACCCATCAACGCTTCGTATTGGCCATAGGTATTAGAAAAAGACATGACATCAATCGCACCGCTGAGATCCTCTACCGTAACAATTGCCCACGCTGCGCCTTGTTTAGTGACCTTACGTTGAATTCCTGTTATTAATCCAGCAATTGTAAAAAACTCATCATTATGTTGGCCGTTACTGCCAGCGTGCTCATTAATTACTGAGTTTTCATCACCAGAAATTGCGCTAATCGGTTTATCCGAAAGCGAGGCAAGGAGAGATTCAACGCCAAATAATGGGTGATCTGAAACGTATAGGCCAAGCATCTCTCGTTCATGTGCAAGCAAAGTTCGTTTATCCCACTCGTCAACTGGATAATCTAAATCGACGTGAGCTATTTGATTTTCATTTGCTCCACCGAAGAGATCAAATTGCCCAATGGCTTCTGCTCGTTTTGATTCGGAAATACTGTCGAGCGCCTCGAGATAAATAGCCATCAATCCGCGACGGGTATGGCCGAGAGAATCAAAAGCGCCACCCTTAATTAAAGATTCCAAAGTCTTTTTATTGCATACTTGACCATCCACTTTTGCCAGAAAATCACCAAACGAAGTAAACGCACCTTTGCTCTCACGTGCTTGTCTAATTAACTCAACGGCGCCTTCACCAACGTTTCGGATTGCCGCAAGACCAAATCGAATATCTTCTCCTCGTGGAGTGTAATTGGATTCTGATTCATTGACGTCGGGGGGTAACACTTTGATACCCATTCTTCGACATTCACTTAAGTAAAGTGCGCTTTTATCTTTATCATCGCGGATGCTAGTAAGCAGCGCAGCCATGTACTCGGTCGGATAATTAGCTTTAAGGTATGCCGTCCAATACGAAACCATGCCGTATCCCGCGCTATGTGCTCGGTTAAATGCGTAATCAGAGAAGGGCACCAGGATTTCCCAAAGCATCGAAATCGCATTATCCGAGTATCCACGTTCGCGCATGCCAGCCTGGAAAGGGATGTACTCTTTATCAAGAATCTCTTTCTTCTTTTTACCCATCGCGCGACGCAAGAGATCGGCGCCACCGAGTGAGAAGCCAGCGAGCTTTTGCGCGATTGCCATAACTTGCTCTTGATAAACAATTAGACCGTATGTATCGCCAAGAATTTCTGCCAAAGGTTCAGCGAGTTCTCGATGAATAGGAATAACTGGCTTACGTCCATTTTTTCGATCTGCATAATCGTTATGAGCATTAGCACCCATTGGTCCTGGCCGATAGAGGGCGATAACTGCAGATATATCCTCGAATGAATCTGGTGCTAGTGAGCGCAAGAGTGAGCGCATGGGCCCGCCATCGAGCTGAAACACACCAAGAGTTTCACCGCGTGAGAGCAGTTCATACGTTTTCTTATTATCAAGTGGCAAATCTTCAAGGGCAAATGATTTGTTGCGATTATTTTTAATATTAATCAAGCAATCATCAAGCACTGTAAGGTTACGCAATCCGAGAAAATCCATCTTCAACAATCCAAGTGATTCACACGCCCCCATATCAAATTGGGTAATGATGGATCCATCTGCTTCGCGTCGCTGAATGGGGATGACATCTAGGAGCGGTTCTTTACTAAGAATCACTCCTGCAGCATGAACTCCCCACTGTCGCTTTAGTCCCTCTAAACCTTTTGCAGTATCAATAGCCCTCTTGGCGTCGGGATCGGAGTCATAAAGCGCACGAACTTCACCAGCTTCGATATAACGATCATCTTCTGGGTTAAATATCCCTTCGAGGGAGATATCTTTTCCCATCACAGCAGGTGGTAGTGATTTATTAATTTTTTCACCAATGATGTATGGCAACCCAAGAACTCTGGTTGCATCTTTGACTGCTTGTTTGGCCTTAATTGTTCCGTACGTGATGATCTGTGCTACGCGCTCTTCGCCATATCGTGAGGTTGCGTATTGAATCATTTCTCCGCGATGGCGCTCATCAAAATCAAGATCAATATCAGGCATTGAGATACGTTCGGGATTAAGGAAGCGTTCAAAAAGCAAGCCATGCTGTATTGGATCAAGTCCGGTGATGCCCAGCGCATAGGCAACAACTGCACCAGCAGCTGATCCACGCCCTGGACCAACGCGAATCCCTTCATTACGCGCATGCTCGACCAAATCTGCAACAACAAGGAAGTAACCGGGGAAACCCATCTGACAAATAACTTGAACCTCATATGCGGCGCGCTTGAGATGTTCTTCAGGAACGCCATCTGGGAATCGCTTTGCTAAACCTCGTGCAACCTCTTTCTCAAGCCACGATTCCTCACTTTCGCCTTCCGGAACCGGAAATTGCGGTAACAAGTTCTCTCCTTCACGGAAGGAGATATCACATCGTTCTGCAATCAGGAGGGTGTTGTCGCACGCTTCGGGAATCTCAGCGAAGAGATCGCGCATCTGTTGCCCAGATTTTAAGTAGAACTCATCGTTCTCGAATTTAAAACGTTTAGGGTCAGCAAGTGTCGAGCCAGATTGAATACATAGCAACGCAGCGTGTGCTTGTGCATCTTCTTTAAAGGTGTAATGCAAGTCATTCGTTGCCAAGAGCGGAATCTTTAAATCATTTGCAAGTTTGAGTAGGTCGGTTCGTGTCCGTTTTTCAATATCAATCCCATGTTCCATTAATTCAAGAAAATAATTCTCTTTACCAAAAATATCTTGGTAATCACCGGCAGCCTTTTTGGCACCTGCGTAATCGCCCATTCGAAGTCGAGTTTGAATTTCACCACCGGGACATCCGGTAGTTGCTATGAGCCCACCTGAATATTGCTGTAACAATTCCCGATCCATACGCGGCTTGTAGTAATACCCTTCCAATGAAGCAAGCGATGAGAGTTTGAATAGATTGCTCATGCCATTGTTGTTATGAGCGAGGATGGTCATGTGGGTGTACGCGCCACCACCAGACACATCATCTTCGCCACCTTCTGCCCACTTCACCCGCTTACGATCGTGACGTGAACCAGGAGCGATATATGCCTCAATGCCGATGATCGGCTTTACGCCAACAGCTTTTGCGCTCTTGTAAAACTCGTAGGCACCGAAAAGATTTCCATGGTCAGTTATGGCAATTGCGCGCGCATCTGGATTGTCAACTTTCGCGACCTCGCCCACGAGCTCCTTTACCCGAGCGGCTCCATCGAGCATGGAGTACTCGGTATGCACATGGAGGTGGACGAAATCGTTGGTACTCACGGTTGGGAAATGTAGCGCTTTGCTCAGGAAGGGTTACGTAGGCTGGCTAAAGCGCTCGCCAAGTCGGCGGGATAGGCGCTGATAAAGCTCACCTCCTGGCCACTACCCGGGTGGGTGAAGGTCAATTGGTGGGCGTGGAGCCACTGGCGAGTGAGGCCTAGAGACTTGGCAAATGCAGGGTCTGCCCCATACATCAGATCTCCAACCAAGGGATGACGGAGCGCAGCAAAGTGGACTCTTATTTGATGAGTACGTCCAGTTTCAAGTTCCACCTCAACCAACGTTGCACCGGCGAAGCTCTCGAGCGTTTGGTAATGCGTGATGCTCGGCTTGCCATCTGCAACAACTGCAAATTTAAATTCATCTCGTGGATGGCGATCAATTGGCGCATCAATAGTTCCACGCGTGGGATCTGGATGACCTTGGACAATGGCATGGTAAATCTTTTTTACCTGCCGTGAGCGAAATTGTTCTTTTAAAGAAATGTATGCCTGATCAGATTTGGCAACGACCATCAATCCTGAAGTCCCCACATCAAGGCGATGGACAATCCCTGCTCGCTCCGATGGGGCAAGTTGAGAGAGTGAAACTCCCCGAGCGGTTAACACGCCAACAACAGTTGGCCCGCTCCATCCAATAGATGGGTGAGCTGCGACACCCAAAGGTTTATCGATTACCAGAATATCTTCATCACTATGAACAATATGTAGCTCAGGAATATCTGCGGTATCAAGTTCAACTCCACGTGAACTCTCTTGAATAATCTCAATCTCAATGAGATCACCGGCTGCCAATCGAGCAGATTTATCAACCCGTTTGCCGTTGACAAAAATTCCACCACGCTCGGCTGCTGCTGCAACCATAGTTCGGGATAGACCTAAAGCGCGAGCAAGCGCTGCATCTACACGCTCACCATCAAGCCCCTCTGGTATCTCCAATGTCCGCGTATGCGTGCTCATCTCTCACTCATCTCTCACTCATCTCTCACTCATCTCTCACGCCGCGGTAATTACTTCCTCGCCACGAGAGAAGAGCCATCGCAAAAACTGATAGTACGATTGCGGAATCTGCAATATTAAAAAGCGCCCAGTGAGGCAAGCCAATCCAATCAATGACGTGGCCTTGAAATATTCCGGGCTCGCGAAAAATTCGGTCGGTGAGATTGCCGAGAATCCCACCCATTAACCCACCCCATGGATAGCTCCATGCGCGAACGGCAACTTTTGAGATTTTTAGAAATAGGTAGAGCAAGACGGCGATACTAATTATGGACAAAAGAAATGTTGCAGCAGTAAATGAACTAAATGCTGCACCCGGATTACGCGCAAACTCCCATCGCAAGAATCGCCCCAGAATGTTTTCAGCTGGGTATTGAGCTGGTTTACCTTCGAGCGTCGCCACCGCCCAGATTTTTGTTATTAAATCGAGAAGATAAACGAAGAGCGCCGTGCTAAAAATCGCCCATCGATGATTACTCATTATTACTAAGGGCGCGAATTAGCGTCGCTCCTCTTTCTGTTTGCAGAGCATGCAGAGAGTTGCGCGTGGAAAGACCTGGAGTCGAGCCTTACCGATGGGATTTCCGCAGAGTTCACACTTTGTGTACGTGCCAGCTGCCATCCGGGCAAGGGCTAACTCTGTTTGCAGAACAAGATCTTGGGCGTTGTATACAAGAGAGAGTTCATGTTCGCGTTCAAATGTCTTTGTTCCAGCATCTGCTTGATCATCTCCAGCGCCATCGGAAGAATCTTGGAGAAGTTCTGCCGCTTGAGCTTCAGCCGAAGCGAGCTCATGTTTGTACGTTGTCAAATCTTTTATTAGCCGAGCCTTCATCTCTTTAAGTTCATCCTTGCTCCAGGGATTCTCCGCGCCAGAGACGATTAGTGGCGTTGGTATGTCACGAAGAGGTTTGAGGGCGTGCTTACTCTTTCGCTCAATTTTTGGCGGCGGCGGAAGTAGCAGTCGACGTTGAAACCCATCGTTGGCAGCGCTGTTTGACGTTGTTGTACTTGAGGGAGGCGATGATGATCCAGCTGCGAGGGCAGCGCTCGCTTTCCCTTTACCCTCCTTCGTCGCAGGCGCAGATTTGGCAACACCTTTCGCAAGCGCAGGTACCGCTTTCGCAAGAGCGCTCTTTTTAGGGAATGGTCGCCCCTTACTTGCTGAAGCGGACTTGGTCGGTGCTTTTTTGGTCGGTGCTTTTTTGGCGGGAGCCTTCTTGGCGGGAGCCTTCTTTGCCGGAACTTTCTTACCTGGTGATTTTTTGGCGGGAGCCTTCTTGGTGGGAGCCTTCTTTGCCGGAGCCTTCTTGGCGGGAGCCTTCTTTGCCG
>Ga0214917_10006062_pt1 | contig 12695 bp, 21 predicted proteins | sample LL_1208_BB_MetaG_FD_177983 | JGI IMG/M metagenome (GOLD analysis project Ga0214917, IMG submission 177983) | Freshwater microbial communities from Lake Lanier, Atlanta, Georgia, United States - LL_1208_BB | ecosystem: Environmental > Aquatic > Freshwater > Lake | place: USA: Georgia | collected... | reverse complement strand
CAAATCTCGCCCTGTTACAACTGTTGTTGGCACTTTGATCTCCTTATGTTTGGTTGTAGTAAGTCGAAACCCTAATATCTGCAATTAGCAGAGTTGATGCTCCTACTTGACTGACTGTTGGTCTTTCTACTGAACTGACTTCATATCCATTTGGGATAACTGCCAGAACACTCATTATTAACTGCTCGATGTTGTCGAGCGATGCTGGATTGCTATTATAAGCAACTGCAACTGTAATCGTCATGTTAATTTTGCATTTAATTACAGATTTGTTTATTAAATCAAATTCTAAATATGGTGAATCTGGAACACACACAACAGCTGGGGGAATTACCGACTCTGGAACGAATGAATAGACATTTCCTGCAACACTTGACAAAGCAGTTGCCAATGGTGTGCGAATTGATGAAAGAATTGTTGATGGCATTTATTGAGCCATACTTTCAACATCTATGTAAGGACCTAATAAACCAACGCAACGATTAAATAATGATCGACCCATTCTGAAAGGTGTAGCTGTGAAATCAACACCTTCTATTTGTCCTCCTGCTGCAACTCTTGATTGAAACACTTCGACTGCAACAACATAGACAGCTGATTCAACACTTTTGTTTCCAACATAAGTTGATGCTGTAGAAAGGGTTGCAGTTCCGCTTGGTATAACATTTGCCTCATCCAAATTGGCATTTGTGATTGCAACTTGAAAGGTATATTGTCCAAGATTTGTATCAAGAACAGTTCTTGTTCCGTTGTAAGGTGATCCGCATCCTGCGATGACGACTGATTGTCCTTCGGTAAATTCATGAATTCCAAGTGTAGTGAAAGTGGCGACATTGTTAGTCAGCGACACTTTTTGAATAGGGCTTTTGAATGTAACAAGCATTGGCAGGATCGTATTTTCTGCCGTATCTATCAAACCATTTAAGTATGTGTCATCATAAAGAGCAGACGACACACCAAGCACACTTCTTAACTGACTGGCAGTAATAATGGTTGGCATGTCGTCCTCTCTTAACTCCCATTTATAGCTGCCTGAGATCGGGAGCAACCTCAGGCATGACCTATTAGGTTAGGTTAAAGCGGCGAACTCCACCTGCGACCAAAACGCCACAAGCTAGGTATCCGTAAAGCATTGTTTCGATCTCACCACTTATCACAACATTTGTTGAAAGTTGTAGTGTTGGTGATTCGTAAATTGCAACAGCTGATGGAACTACAATAAATGCAGATTCATCAATTGAAGTTGAAACAGCCTTATTTGAAACATAAAGATCAAGACCCATTACATTTCCACGAAGGCTTTGTGTTGATGCTGAACCAGCAGCATTTTGTGGCTGTGATGCTGAGAAAATTGGACGCTTGCTTGAATCTTGAGCACCAATTAAAAGACCCCATTGGCTAGTTCCAGCAATATAGCGTGTTGCTAACTCACCTGTTGCCAAGTAAGCAGCTGGAGCTTCTGTCTTAACATAAGCAACAATTCCATCAACAGTTGCATCTTGCGCTGTTGCTTGTGTTCCACCAGCAGTAAGAGCTGCAATTACAGCAGCTTCAGTTGCACCAGCATATTGACGGCGCATGTTTTCAAGCATCGCATCATAAAATGATGGATCTGCGCGATCAAACAACTCAACTGAGTAGCGTTGTAATCCAGCGTATTTCTTGACAGTTAAATCAACATAGCTTGAAACAATTCCTGTTTCACTTGGAGCACCACCTTCAGCAGTTTCTGCAACTGATCCGTTAGTTGTAATCTTTGGAACTGAAACCTGCATTCCTGCGTTTGGCAGTCTGCGTGATCCGATTGCATCAATTGCAGCGCGAGATCCAATTGCTGTATCAACAACAGTTGAAACATATTGAATTGGCTTAAATGCTGGATTGGTTGTGAAAGAATCATCAGCAGCTGTTAATGCTTTTGCTGACTCTGCTTTTGCATGAGCAACATATTGAGCAGAATCAAGATTGCCCATTGATGCTTTGATTGAGTGCTCTAAATAACGAGCTTGTGAATTGATTGGTGAGCGTGGCTTTGTATAAGCAACTGGTTGAGTTGCTGCTACTGCCACTGGCTCAGATTTTGCAGCTTCTACCGCTTCGGTGGCGATAGGAGCTTCTGAGTTAGTGTCAGACACTTTTTCCTCCTGATTTGTTGTTTGCTCCTCAGCGGTTGCTTCGGAATTTTCTGGTTGCTCACTTGCAGCGATTTCGCTAACGCGAGCTGATTGAATGGCAGGTTCAGCGACCAAACTGACCTCCATAAGCCTAGATGCTTTAACTTGCATTACGCCTTTGTTGGTATCCCAGTCATCAACGACTACACCAACACTAAATCCATCGCGTAATCCTTCAGCTGCTTCCAATAATGAATCATCGCCAGCAATTGTTCCTGCAACCTTAAATGTTGCCTGAATGCCAGCATCATCAGCTGTAATATCTACTAATTTACCAATTGGTCGTGTGCGATCATGCTCCAATAACAATTTAACTGGTTTGCTAAAATCAATGCTGTCTTTTTGAAATACTGTTGCTCCAGCACTTGTCATTCCTTTTTCATTCCAACTAACAATTGTGCCAGATATTGTGCGCTTGCGATTATCGGCAGCGGTAAGTGTTATTGGAAAGTTGATCTCTAATTTTGCACTCATCGGATCAAGTCCTCCTCCTCTTGTATTTGCTCAATGCTCATCGCACCGATTCTGTTTAGTATTTCATAAACTTGCGCTCGCTCTAATGCAGATCCACGCAAAAAATCATCAATGTCAAATCTGACTTCAACACCATTTGGCACAAAATCAGACATTGATAATCTTTGTTCAATTGGCGTAATAACTGTTCTCAATGAAAAGTCAATAAGTGCTTTTCTTTCAGCTGTCATATTGCTATAAGTCATGCTTGTTGTTTCGGCACTTAAAAAACTAGCAGGAATGCCAGCAGCTCTGCTGATTTCTAAAGCAAGGTATTGTCTAGCCTCATTTAATTGTAATTTAGCAGGATCAAATCCAAGTGTTTGTAATTCAACATCTGCATTCAAGAATGCTGTTGATCTTGTTGATCTACTTGCTTTCCATGATTCCAATAATCTTGTGATTCGCTCTGGAGTTAAGTTTGTTCCATTTGATTTTAATACCATTGTAGGAACTGGCTCTTTAGCGTATAATTCAGCCGCTTTTTCTAATTCCAATGCAGCTCTAATTGTGCGACCTGCGCGATTTAATAATCCTTCATCAAGTCCGTTAAATACAACTAAACTTCCAATTCCGTATAATGGAACTTCTTGTCCATCAACTCTGTAAAATAAAATTTCAGTTTGATTTGCATTAAGTTGATAAGTTACTCGCTCAGGCGAAACTCTTGTCCATGCTCTAACTCTTGCACCATCAGATTCTGAATAACTGTCTAAAACTTGTCCATAAGCAAATCCTGTGAATAATAAATCCTCAGCGATCCAAGCATAAGTTGCTGATCCTGCAATTCTTGGATCTGGTTGCATAATTACGCGAGATGGTCGCAAATGCTCTTTTGTAAAATGATTATAAGTTTCAATTGGTAATGATCCAATTGTTGAACAAATTATGTTGCGAGCGCGAGCAACTGATGGAACTGACATGGCTTGTTCCCTTGTAGCTGTTTGGCTGCCATAAAGCATTCCACCAATCGCAGCTTGTAAATTGTATGGCGCATAAGAAGCAGCCACATCAGTTGTTGGTGTAATTGTCTTATTTGTAATAAAACGATCTAATAATCCCATTGGTATAGATTATACCATTAAGTCCGAATTATGCTATTTGTATATCAATTTCTGTTTCAAGTTGTGTCGCAAAATATGTAACCAAACTAGAAGCCACAGCTGCACAAACTGCAACTTTACTAGCCCGCCTTCCAATGATCCATGCCCCATCCCCATAGGGCAATTTTGCAGCGGAGAGTGTTTGCTGAGTCAGTTCGTCTTGACCAGCATGTTGTAATCGATGGGAATTGATTGCGCCTAACCACCGATCGCAACTTTCAGCATATATCGCCCCATCCATATCTGTAATGGGAATTCCAGCAGGAACTAACCGACTTGCGACAGCTTGTGCAGTCCTTTTGGAATAAGCGACAGTCTGAACATTGTATTTTCTAGCATAAGGAGCTAAATCATTTGCAATAGCCAAATCATTTAAGCTGTAATCATTTGACCAAGTATGAAGCAATTGAATGTAAAATCTTTCACCCGATAATTTCTGAGCTGCCACGAGTGCCGCGAATTTTCTATCTGGCGATAAGTCAAGTCCAAGCCAAGTAGGTTTGTCAGGGTCTAGTGGTATAGCATCAATTTTGCATAACTCCCACTTTTGCGGATCAATTGCGCTGTTTATTGTATCGACCCATTGAGTTAATAATTCTGTTCGCACAATATCTTGCGGATCATTTATTGCAGCTTTGATATTGTCAGGGTGTATCGTTTTGCCTAATGATGGGTTGGCTTGAGCAAATGCTTGCCAGTTAATATCACCTGACGGAAGGATAATAGGCGCATCAGGTTCAGCACTCCACTCAAACCAACCAATCGGATCGTTGGTAGTGGCTGAAACCAACGCCCTCTCACGCAATTTGTTTAATACAACAGAATGCTGATCGCCAGCACTTGAATAAACCCAAACTTGCGGATTCTTAGCACTCATCATTGAATAACGCATTGATGACCATGCTTCCTCGTCTTTATATTCACGCAACTCGTCTAAATGAATACACTCAGGTTTGCTTAAACCTCTAGCTGCATTATTGGCAGCCTTTACAACAAATCGTCTATTGCCAAACAGCTCTATTTCCTCAGCACCATGTTGCCAGCGTATTTTTTTAACTTCTTTTTCTAACTTATCGTTTTGCTCAATCAAACTTACAATCTGCCTAAATGTTTCAAGCGATGTCGTAAGCCTATGAGCTGATGCAAGTTGCAATCCCTCACCCCAAACAAACATGCCAGTTAGAATTCTAAGCATCATCAATGTGGACTTGCCATTCTGCCTAGATAAGCATAACCCAATCTCAGAGTGATGCCATCGGCCATCAGGTTTAACTTTGTGAGCGTTAATTGCCACAAACTTTTGCCAATCCATCAGTTCGATGCCGATCTCAGCTGCAAAATCAATCAATTCTTGACCTTTTGATGGTAAATCATTCAGTTTTGAATGAATACGCGGTGTTTGCACACCTCCTAAAGTCGATTCAACCAGATTCAAATCGCTCATGTCCGATTTATCCTTTTTTAGTCATGACTGGTCGGATCGTGGCTGATCGAGGTGTTTCGTGGGTTAGAAAGGAACAGGGGGGTCGGTGGTGTCGGACGGCTCACAAAAAAACGCCCACCCTTCGAATAATTGCAACGATTACATGCAGCTATCAAATTATCTGGCAAGTCATTACCACCTTTTGATCTTGGAATGATGTGATCGACGGTTGTAGCATCCTGTCCACAATACTGACAAACATATTGATCGCGTTGCAGGATCTTAGCTCTTATCTTACGCCATCGATCTGTGCTACCTGTATTGCGTAATGCAGATCTACCCATCAATACCAGCCTTTGAATTTATGGTGTGCGAGCGCAGCACAGACAGTAGAATACCTTGCTTCAATATATTTCAATTGCCAATCAATCTGCTTATAACCATTAACTCTTTTGAGATATTTAGATCTACCTTGAGGAATACCATAATGACTACCATTTACAGCTTTTGGATTCCATCTTGATTCTTTGTAATTTAATTCATCTAAACAATAAAATTCATCAACATTATTTAACTGAATAAAAGCATATTGTCTGTAATGATTAGTCTTATCAATGACTTGAGATTCAGCTTTTTCAAGGCTACTAATTTGTGCTACAAATATAGCGAGCCCAACTAGCGTGCACCTTGCGAGCTTACCGCAGCGCGGCTCGCCTTTTCGCCTTGAGGGCGAATGCGTCCTAGAGCGTAGCATATGCAGTCAAATCATCTAGCAAAACCGCAGGTCAGACGGCATGTTGTAATTCTTAGATCATCTGTTTCTGTCCAAGTTTCATCAAAGCCAGTTAATGTCATTTGCTTTTACCAGCCCATCCATCGCCCTTAAATGCAATTGCTGGAGCTGTGAATATCCTCATCATCGCAGTATGGCATCTAGGGCAAGTCATACCGCCATCATCTTCTTTGTAAGTCCTATGGACTGATCCATAAGTGCCGCATTCTTTGCAGCTGTACTCGTAGGTTGGCATTACTTACTCCTTATCAATTCGCAAGTGTGGCAGGGCTTTGTTTGCCATCTCCAACCACCACACTTATCGCATCTGCAAATCTCCGAGTCAGGAATATGTAATGCTTCAACAACATTCTTAACTCCTACGCATCCGCAATCCATACATTGATAAAGCTTAAATCCATCAGGTAAATCCATAGAGTCAAGCCATAAAAACTCTGTATTGCGTTTGCAGCCATTACACTTAAACTGCGTATAATTAGTCATTATTCAGCAGCTCATGGCATTTGAAACATGTGCCATCCTTGAATACTCGGTCATCATCGCAGACTTGGCATTTAATAATGGATTCCTCTAAATGGACACCATTATCGTCCATGACAACTTGAAGTCCTTTGCCATTGATAAATGCTATGTATCCCATTATTCGACTCCTTCAAAGAACCAATTTCCATTGGCTGTCATCCGAGCCCAAGTTGCATGACCTGTGTTTTTGTCTTTGCAAACATACCCATAGTAAGGTTTTCCTGCCTTGCTGATACCCTGTTTAAGCGTATGGCCTTTGTCGCAGCAAACTGGTGGCTCTTTTGGAGTTGTCTTACCAATTGCATCAACAGCTTGTTCAACATTCCACAATGCTGGATCATCTTGCTTATTCTCAACTGCGAATGACGCTCTTAAAGCATCCTCAACAGCTGCCGATCTTGAACCTGCTGATCCATAACGCCTTTGTTCTAACTTCTTTTCATATTCGTTAGAATTTACCTTAGCCATCTCCTCTCGTGAAGCGCGTTTGCCTTTAGCTGCGAAACCAGCATTTGCGAGCGCACGACCGATCGCTGAAGTCTCACAATTCTCCAATGCAGAAGTTGAATTAACACCCTTCTCCGTAATGTTTTCAAAAGCAAGACCAGTCGCACACGGCTTGGCGTCTGCTTCCGTCTTGAATAATTTAGCAAAAACAATGAATCGAGAGTTTGATGCCTCGACAAGCTCTGTTTCCACTCTGGAATCTGGAAATTTGTCATACCACTTTTCCAATCTACTTTCTACTGTTTCGTAATCGTTTAGGTTAAACATTATTCCTTCCAATCAAAGTCATTATCTTGCATGGCTTCATGGCAGGTTTTGGCAATTGCAATATATGCAAGTGCGTCTTTGTAATGATCGTCAATTTCTGGACTTTCCACACTCCTACTGATTTTGACGAGTGCCATCGCAACTGCAACTTGATTTGGTGTGATTGGGTAACCAAGATAAGCAGACCAAAGCTGTGCAATACGCGAGTGCTGTGGCATCGGATGACCATATTGCGATCCGCGTGAATGGATAAGGCTGACGGCATCATTAAATAACTGTTCAGTTTTTGTCATAATCAAATACCTGATCCAATTTCATAGCTTGCACTTTAGCTTGATGATCCAAGCAAGATTTCCAGCCAGCTGATCTGCCAGCCCAATAACCATTTTGGTAATGTCTATCTAAACGCCATTCATCAATAAAGTAAAAAATCATTCCAGCGATACCTGCCAGAATCATCCAAAAAACTGCTGTTTCAAATGTCATTTTGCTCCCTTTGGCTGAACGCCTTGTTCAGTTAGGGTTTAGTATGAACCTAATTACTGACGGCGCAACAACCTTTTGGCGTGTCGTTTATAACGATTAGATAACGCTAAGATCCTCAAAATCGTCGATATGGTCATCAATCGTCCGATCCCTATAATCTGTTTCACGCCCCATAAGATTTTCCAAGAGCTGTAAATGAACCATCTTTATTTATTGGGATCATTTGCACACTCATATTTTTGCCATCCCAATCGAGTATAACGATACCCATTTGCCAATTAGCCAAGCCTTTTGTATAACTGGCTTTTGCCCTGTTCATAAGGTTGCCAGTTTCAACCCCATAAAGGGGTCTGTAAGCCCCGTAGAGCCCCTCAGAATAGGCGGATGTACCCAACCTATGGGTATGACCACAAACCACGCTCTTACCAGCCTTTTTAGCCAAATTTAGGGCAGTCTGTCCAGCGTTCTGAGATATGTTGGCTTCATCGCCATGAGCCAAAATCCAGCCCTTCTCAAATTCGTAAAATGTTTTGTGAAAGGTAATGCCCATAGACTCAAAATCCATAAACTTGGCATATTGCAATTCGGGCAGACTTATGAGTCCAGGAACTTTTAATAAAGTGTTATAAAGGCGATCAGTATGATTACTGCGGATAATGTGAGCTTCTCGGCTGTGCTCTGTGAGAGCCCAAAGTATCTCTTGGGTAGAGCTGCGGTCATCATCCAAAGTTTGTTGATAAGCCAAAGGTGTTTTTTCAGCCCAACGACTAATTGTTTGAAAATCAATTTCATCACCGACACAAAGAACACTATCGAATCGCTCCCTTTTTGCTAACTTAATAACATTTTTAACTGCTTGCTCATGATGATATGGAATCTGTAAATCACTTATTACTAAGTATCGCTTAATCGTCATCCTCATCGTCAGTTGGATCTATGGAAGGAATAATCCCGCCATCGCCTACGATCCAATCAGGAAATGTTTTATGTTCAGTCATAAGCCAAAAAGCATGTTCAGGCGTAAATCCTGCTTTTCTAGCTGCTTTATAGCATTCATGCAAAGCCATGTAATGTTGATCGATTTTACTTAATGGCTCAGGAGTGTGGCGAACGACTCGACGATTAACCTTTTTACGCTTTGTGTGTTTCCGTGTGTTCGCCATGATTAAATTATGACTTAGAGATTATTGTGAATAGATCATCGACACGCTTTTCCAATCGTGAACTTCTTTCATCTATTCGGTTAATTGCATCTTTGATCGAGCTGCCAGAATTTGGCTTAAGTTCACTTAAAAAACTTTTAATAACCCATCGTAGAGCCAGTAATAAAGCGGTCGCGATACTGCAAACGCCAACGCCAAAAGCGACCCATTCGTTTGGACTCATTTTTCACTAAGGCCATAATCTACTTCGCTCCCTGATTTTGGATCTAATGCCTTTGCTATTGGAGCAACAATTGCACCAAGCAAAGTTGCATAAGCTGGATGAATGTCAGCCACTATTGCTAAAGCAACTGTTATTCCGCTAGCTGCCACAGCTCTTAAATATGACTTAATTGCTGCTTTGTGTTTTTTGGTTAGTTTCATTTAGTCGCCTTTCAGTAGTGGGATGTCGAACTTCTCGCCAGTTTGATTTGGCTTAAAAGAAATATGGATGTGCTTATGATGGGGATTTATGCCCCTATATTTTCTAAACTTCCAAAGCGACTTTGCTGATGCAATTTTACCAGCATGGATCACATACAGAATACGCTTATCTTTTTTTGCTGCCTGTCGAATCTGATCTGCCAAATCAAAACTAATTCCTTCTTGGTCAGATAAGCGAGCGTCAATGTCGATGGCACATACCTCACCGCGTTCGTTCGGGTTATGCTGACTGATTCTGGCTGAATGGCGAGCATCACCAATCCATCCATCACTTGTGCGCTTGCGATCAGGGAAGCAGTCATTTACTTGTTCCCTAAAGGTTTCAGCAGCTTTAGATAACCAAGGCTTCATTAGCCAAGTAATAATTTTGCTTCGTCAGCAGTTAAACCTAAGCGATCAAGAATTGCTTGGCGTGCTGCTTCTTTTGCTTCGGCTTCGGCTTGTGCTTCGGCTTGTGCTGCTTGATTTGCTTCGTAAATCTTAAATTCAGCCGCAGTCATTTCTCTATCAATTATTTCATCATTTTCAATATTGTGAATTCTTATTATTGGTTTAGTCATTTTAATTTACTCCGTATAGTAAAACTGTTCCACCAGAAAATGATCCAGTTGAAGGTTTAAAAACAAGTGATGATATTGCTGTTGTTGATCTAAAATTCCCACCAGCATGCATACATGCTTTAATTGAATTGGGCGTGTATTCATAATATCCATAAAAATTAAAAGGTTTGAAACTTGTGCTGCTGGCATAATTATCTAAAATTAAAGTCCAAGCATTACTCGTATTTCCAGATGAAACATTACCAGGAGTTCTTATTCTATTTCCGCTTCTGGCCAATGCATAAGAAGTTCCGTTTTCTCCATAATTTGTTATTGAGTCTGTTAAATTTGTGGAATTGTTTGGATCAATCATAAAATCGCCATCACTACCTTGATTAACATTGTATATATAAGCAATTAAAGATTTATATGATCCACTAATTGAAGAAATAGTTGTTGATGCACCTGATAATGTAGTTGTTGATAACAATGTCATTCCACCACTAGAAGGCGTAGCCCACTCAGGAGCAGTCGCCCCAGAATTTACAGTGAGAACTTGGCCTGCTGTTCCAAGTCCTAATCTAGTTTTAACATTTGCAGTTGATGAACGATAAGCAATATCACCAAGAGTTGTTTCTGGATTAAGATTTTTTGTTGTTGTATCAATTGCAGTTCCAAGCGTGCGTATTGCACTTGCACCATCTTTAACAAGATCGGTGTCTGCTGGTGTTGTCCAGCCATAATTGGTGGTAGTTGGCATTTTATCCTTTTCCTATGCGACTATTGTAGCGTATTCCCAGGTCAGAGTTGTGCTTAAAGTATTCCAAGCCTCAGTTATTGGCGTGGTATTCCAACGCATCGCAACCTGACTATAACCTGTTGGCGATAGCGTTAAAATTATAAACAATTGATTGAAACTGACTGACCATGACCAGCCCTCAACATATCCTTCAAACTCACCATCAGAGATTTGCGTTGGTAGGTTTTTAAGATTAACTGGCATTCCAATAAATGTTCCAAGCAGCGCATCACGACCAGCATCATCAATTTCTGGGTTATTAATTGGGAATGTGATTGTGTCAAATACTGGCTGAGGATATGCGCGTTGGTCTATGTATCGATCTGCAACCGCTTGGGCATCTGTGGCATCATGCAAAACTGTGTTTATTGTTTCGGCTTTGTAGCCATAGGTTGAAATTGATGTGGCATCGCTAGCTGTTTTTTGTGAGCCAAAGTTATTGCCGTAGTTGATGTAAATATCATTTCTAATATCGCCAGCCCTTGTCGTAGTCCGTAATCCTCGACCTAAAGCATGATTGGCACTTAACTCAACATAACCATTGGTAAGCAAATAATTTTGTCTGTGATCGGCATCTGCATAACCGACATTTCCTTGATTATCCTCATATAAATATCCAAATGCTGAATTGGCAATTTGTGCTGCTATGTTGTAAATGGTATCGGCTGATGCTGATCTGTTTTCCATCTCATAAAGTCCAGGCGTATCTATCTCACCAAGTCCAACATCTTGAGCATTTGCCCATGTTTCAGTTGCATTATAACCTGACCAAGTTTCAGCTGCTGGTACTTCATTCCAACTGTTTAGTAATAAATCATCAAGCAAATCCAATATCTGATTGCCATCATAATCTTGACTTAATACTCCATCAGTTACAGTTTTTTGCAATTTAGCCAAAGCACCAAGAGCAATAATCTTATAAGCAATAACTGTGGCTCTTGATCCAGTATCCTCTACTTCAATTGTTAAATCGGTGATATTGCCACCAAATAGGCTGACATAAGTTCCACTGGTGTCTTTGATTTGTAAAGTAATTCCATCATTAATGTCAAAATCGTATGTTTCATTATTTGGAGCAATAATTGTGCAACTAATATAAGATGCTGTTGGCTGTGAATAAACATCTTGACGACCTGCAAAATGAGTTAAATCGGCAATTGTTACATCAGTGTATTCGACACCTTCAACGCTTAATTTCCAATCACAAGTAAATGCACTCATCTAGCCTGTCCAAATGGAGTTCCTACATAAACCCCACCCCTAGCTTGTGAATTGTTTAGTGTGTTGACAATTGTTCTAGCTGTTCCTTCGGCATCAATAGCACCATTAACAGTGATGTTATATTGTGGATTTCCTGCGCCATAAGTAAATGTTGAACTGCCTCTTGGAACTGATGGAACGCTTGATCTCGTTGCAGATGGAGCAGGATTTGGTATTGATCCGATATTTACGCCCGGAATTATATTAACCACTTTAATTAATTCATTTGCAAGTGATACAACCAATCCAATTGCTTCTCTGATAAATGTGATAAATCCTTGAACAATTCCAATGACTGTGCTAATCGCTTTTCCAAATCCTTCGGCACTTCTTTGAGTTTCAGCAAGTCCTGCGCTTAATCCTTCATCACCAGTTAAACCAGCAATAAATCCATTTAAGGCAGGAATGCCTTGATCGTTTAAGAATGTTATAAATTTTTCAATTTGTGGTAATAAAGCAACTCCAAGACTTTCTTTTGCTTCATCAAATGCAACTTTAATTCGATCAATTTTGCCTTGGAATGTTTCCGCATTTTGAGATGCTGCGCCACCATATAAATCAGCCAATGCCTGCTGTATTTCTGTAAATGACATTGTTTTTAATTCAGCAGCTGATAAACCAAGTCCTAATCTACCTAAAGCAGTTGTTTGTCCATCATGAGCA
>Ga0214917_10006060_pt1 | contig 12699 bp, 8 predicted proteins | sample LL_1208_BB_MetaG_FD_177983 | JGI IMG/M metagenome (GOLD analysis project Ga0214917, IMG submission 177983) | Freshwater microbial communities from Lake Lanier, Atlanta, Georgia, United States - LL_1208_BB | ecosystem: Environmental > Aquatic > Freshwater > Lake | place: USA: Georgia | collected... | reverse complement strand
CGTGACGTATCGGGGTGACGAGCTGCGTCGGATCATCCAGGTGGCGCGCGACCGAACGCGCGAATTGCATCACCTACCGGTCATGTGAAGACCTGCCGGCCATCCAGCCGTGTGCGGGGCATTGACCCGCAACGCCTACACCTTCCACTAGCGCAAAAACACGTGGGAAATGATCTCGCCGATGGTAGATGAGCGTCCCGGACGACGTACCTGCAGACGTCCGTTCGCGGTGTCTGCGACAACGACCGTTCCGTTTGGAGAAACGGCAATGCCATCGGGCCAAAGGAACTCGCCGGCTTCCTTGCCGGTTTGACCCCAGATCTCAATGAGTTTTCCATCCGGGGTGAACCGTTGGATGCGACTGTTGTCCGTGTCAAGAACAAGCACCGTTCCTTCTGGACCTATTGCTATTCCCAAGGGCCAGTCGAAGTCTCCAGGGCCGTCGCCGGCATGTCCCCATGCGCGGATGAAGTGGCCGTCCGGGCTGAAGACCTGGACGCGATTGTTCCCGAAGTCTGCGACGTAGACCAGGCCCTCTGGGTCAGTCGTCACTCCGCGCGGGTATCTGAATTCCCCGGGCGCGTCTCCCTCACGACCCCACATTGCGCGCACCTCACCTGAAGGCGCGATGGACTTGATGCGGTGATTGACGGTGTCCGCAACGAGGATTTGGCCGTTGGTTGCGATCGCGACGCCGGAAGGATTGGCGAAATCCCCCGTCCCGGATCCAAACCCGCCCCACACCGTGATCGGTGTTCCGTCGGCCTCGAACCATTGCAGGCGGCTGTTGTCCCGGTCTGACACCAGGATGCGCCCCTTGCTATCCACGGCAATCCCGTAGGGGCCGTCAAACTCGCCGGGCCCGATACCGCGTCGCCCAAACTCAGCGATGGGCGCGCCGGTTGGCGAGAGCTTCCGGATACGGTTTGCTCCGAACTCGGCCACGAGGACGTTCCCGACAGGATCGAAGGCCACGCCAATCGGCCCCACGAACTGTCCAGGTCCGGAGTGCGCGCGTCCCCACGATGCCTTGGGTGATCCGTCCTGACCAAGAACGTGGACTTGCCGTGCGCCGCGATCGGCGACGATGAGTGATCCGTTTCGGTCGAAGCCGATCCCGATTGGGTTCCTCAAGTCCGGCAACTTGGGACCTCGCACCCATCGGCCCGTCACCCGACCCGTGGGGTCGCGCGCTGTCACATCGGCCGTGACCTCATCGCTGATGAACACCGTGGCATCTCGCGCGATCGCCAACCCCATTGGCGCGGGAGACATCGTGTCTTCGTCGGAGGATCTTCCCCAGTCATCAATGAGGTGTCCGATCCCCTGCCGGTCTGGCGGGTCGAATACGCGGACGCGGGCGTTCCCGGTGTCGGCAACGTACGTGATGCCATGGGGATCGACCGCAATCCCCGTCGGGCGGTCGAGTCCGAGATTGTCCGGTCCGCGATGCCCAAAGGCGTTCAGGAACTGGCCGTTGAGGTCAAACGTCTGGATCCGGTTGTTCTCGCGGTCCGTGACAAGCGCGGTGCCACGCCAGATGGCGATGCCATAGGGAACATCAAACTCACCCGGGTCTGAACCGCGGCGGCCCCACTCTGCAATGGGCGCGCCGGATGCGGAGAAGACCTGAACCCTGTCGTTTCCGCTGTCAACCACATAGACGCGTCGGTTCACGTCAGTTGCAATCCCCGTTGGGCGGTTGAACTCGCCTGGACCGCTTCCCACGCGTCCCCAACGCGCCACCGTATGCCCTTCCGGATCGACGCGAATCACCTGGGCGCGGTCGCGGTCGACAATAAGTGTGGTGCCGTCGCTGTCACAAGCTATCGCCCACGGAGTTTGCAGGCCCGGAATGCGGTCATCCGCGTTGCCGAGGATGCTCCATTCAGCTGGTCGGTCGCCACCAAGCTGCCCGAGGGGGCCGAATGTGAGCGTGACGCTGATGACTACGAGGCCGAGTACGATGATCGTGGCGACCCGGATGGACAAGGCGCGCTTCATGTGATTTCGCAGATCTTGGAACACGTATAGACGGTGCGAAGATGGCCCAATTCACGTCCCGTTGAGATCTATCGCTAACAGCCGGTTCAAGCTCGCCGCTTGGGATGAGACTTTCTGGGAAGTGTCGCGCCTCGTCTGCAGGTCCTACGGGTGGCGTTGGTCTATCGGGCGCAACGACTCACTTCGAGAGGCCGGATCAGCTCTTCCAAGTGCGCGACCTCGGTCTGGGGTGCGAGCCGTTCTGCCCGCTCCGGAAGCGCATCACACGCCGTCCAAAATCTTGCTTCTGCACGGTCTATCGTCTTCTGTGCTCGCTTCAAGTCATCTTGAAGGTTTTCCATCCCGTCCACCATACCGCGTGTTGGATCGGCACGAATGCTTCGACGTTTGAAGTGATTGGGAAAGCTAGTCGTCTGTCCGTTCAGCCGTCGAAAGCAGCGTGGGCATCAACCCCGCGTCCGGCCGGGCCCGCCAGTGCGATCTGGCCGAGGCCGGTCACTGGTTCGCGAATCCCGTCGCGGGCCGGGTCTGCATATCTCACGAACCAGTCGTCGATCTCACCCTTGAGTTCCCGCCGGGTTGTGGCGTGTCCCGAATCCGCCACAAGGTTGACCAATTCGCCCGGATCTTCTTGCAGGTCGAAGAGTTCGTGAGGGCCGTAGGCATACCTATGGACATACTTCCATCGATCAGTTCGGACCATCCGAACTGGACCGTATTCGTCGTGGATCGTTTCCTGGAGCGCGCCCGTCGCGACAATTACCAGGTCCGATCCGGCACCTGTCCCTCCGCTGAGCGTGGTTGCGAAACTCCGACCCGGTAGGCTGCCACGTTCTGGCACCGGAAGCCCGGCGTAGTCAAGAAGGGTCGGAAAAATGTCGAGGTGGCTGCGCAATTGGTGGTCAACGTGGCCGGAGGCAACCCGCCCAGGCTGACTAATGATCGTCGGGACTGTCACCGAGTTCTCGTACATGTTCAGGGGAAACGTGCCATTCCCTTTCCCCCAGAACCCGTGTTGCCCGCACGAAAACCCGTTGTCACTCGTGAAGATGACAAGCGTTTCATCGCGCAGGCCAAGTGTTTCAAGCCGATCAAGGATCCGTCCGATGCCCACATCCATCGCTGTCACGGCGGCGAAGTACCCGGCGAGGGCGTCGCGGTTCCCGCGGTTCTGGGTGGTAAGAGGTCCGGCCCAAGCGTGGATTGCGTCCTGCGGGCACGATGCGAACGCACAGGTCGCGTATCGGTCGACGACCTCTGCCGGATGGTTGCCAATCCACGGACTATGCGGCGCGGTGTACCCGACTTGGAGGTAGAACGGCGTTGCATTGGTCCGGCCGGGAATCACCGCACGGCTCTCCAGGAATTGAAGAGCGTTGTTGGTGATCGCATCCGTGAGGTAGTCGGGTTCCTGGTAGAGGACCCCATCGCGGATCATCGGTGCGCCGTAATACGGGCCTCCGCCAAACTGGTGAGCGTACCAATGGCCGAACCCGAGGCGCGGTGTCGGGCTGTCTCCGAGGTGCCACTTGCCAGAGAGGGCACAGTCGTAGCCATGTGCTGCCAAGATGTCCGTGTAGGTGGTGATGCCGTCGAGATATCCGATGGCCGGTTGCGTTCCGCCGTTTCCGTCCCGGAGCCAATCGTGGATGCCGTGATGCGATGGGATGCGTCCGGTGATCAACGACGCACGCGCGGGGGAACAGACAGGTGACGCGCAGAAAAAGTGCGTATACCTCGTACCGGTCGACGCAAGCCGGTCGAGGTTGGGGGTCATGATCTCAGCGTTGCCTGCGCATCCCAGTGCCCAGGGACCGTGATCGTCGGCAATGATGACTATCACGTTCGGCCTGGTTGCATGTGTATCAGACACCCGCATTTCCTTCCGTTCGGCTCTTGTCGGTACCAAACCCAAATGATCAGAGCTCGAGGCCGAGTTTACGGAACCGCACGGGGAATCCCTCCACGCCAAGCGCTACTTTCTGGAATGTCATCCGTCTTCTAATTTGCGACCGCGTGATGAAAGTAGAGCCTCATCCCGCGTCGCACGACTTGGCCGGGCGCACTATGGCAGGTGCTCCCGGCTTCTTTCTTTTCCGGCTTACAGGCGGCGCGCACGTCCGAAGCGCCTTTTGGGGATGGCTACCTAGGATCAGGTACGGTGAAATCCCGACGACCGCTGGTGCGCGGATATGCTGCGCCCATCCCCTCTCGCGACGCGCATGCAGATCATGTGTCGACAGTGCGATTTTGGGAAATCACGCACCGACCGGATACGCCAATGGCCGAGCCACGTTATGTCGATCGGATCGATTCGGTCGAGGCCAAGGTTGAGGCACTATCGCGCGCCCTCGCCACGGGAGACTATGCGGTCGCTCTTGCCCTCGCCGACTCAATCAAGGACGGAGTACGCGCGGAGGCTGCGTTTGCATCAGCCGTTCCCTTGGACGGCGATGCGGACGCACACGCCAACTGGTCGCCGGTTTCAGGACTTCCAATTCAATGGCACGCGTGGATTGCTGGATGGACCCACTTTCGCATCGTCACGGTGACGGCGCCGGATGGACGGTCGCGCGATCATGAACCAGTGGACATCGAGGTCGTGGTCCCCGTGGCGATGGCAGCTTCCCTCGCACGAGAACTGAGGGTCGCCAGGCTTGAGCATTCGGTTTCTGGCACATCATTGGTCCGGGTTGTCAGTCAGGTCTACAGCGAGACGCGGACCCGCGGGCCCAATCCGGTCCGTCGTGCACACCTCACGTGGTCGGTCACCTTGGACGCGCGCGAACAGGCCACGTTCGTGATCCTTGTTGGCAATCCGGCTGCGGAACTTCCGAGGGACGTGACCGATCTCACTGTCAGTGGCGAAGGTTCCGCCCTCGAGATCGGCAATGCGCACCACGTTGCGTCACTCTCGGCGCAGACTGGTCAACTTGAGAGGCTACGTTACCGGCGAGGGCACGGACTGGAATTGTTCGCTGGCGGCGAGGGCCACGGCGAACCTCCGCACATCGACTGGGCACACGACTATCTGGCATCTGATCGGTTCCAGAAATTCCGTGTGACCAACTGGGATGCATGTCCGAACGTGGAGGTCATCCGGGGCCCGATCGTCACGATCGTGCGACGGTGGGGGTTTCCACATAGCCCCCTCCATCCGATGTTTCCTGCATCGCGAATGTTTGTGGAAGTCCGCTATCTCTTCTATGCGGGTGTGCCCTACTTCGTGAAGGATGGGCGCATGGAAGCGACCCGTGACTTCAGTTTGAACTATCTCCGGGATGATGAATGGGTCTTCTCGGGATATGCATTCACCGATCAGGTGTGGGTCGACGAGGATGGCGTGGCGCATGAGGGTGCTGTCCCTCCGGAACATGCCGACCGGATGTGGGGTGTCGGCTTCTTTCACCGGGACAGCCAGGATGCGTTTGTCTCGCTGCGCCTCGAACACCACCTCGAACCTGCAATCACCCGCACTGATGGGCGCCGAACACTTCCTGCCATGCATCATGCAGATGCGCCTGCGCTGCACTACCCCGGGCATGGGCAACTGTGGAGCCGGTGGGCACTTCGGGACGACCCGGAACTGGTTGCCGGGGACCGCCTCGTGCAGCGAAACGCCTACCTGACCGCCCCGTATCCACCTGACGAGGGCGCGTCTCAGATTGGCGAATGGGTCACACGATTCAGGAACCCGGTCGTCGTCTCCCAGTACCCATCCCGAGAAGCCGGAGCCGTTCTCTTCTCGACCCTCTCAGGTGACCATTCCGACACGCAAGCGTCTGCGCCTCCCGGTCGCCTGGCAACGGCGGGTGAGGAAACCACGTGCGCCTTGCTGAAACAGTCAATGTGGGATGCGTTGCATGATGTCCAAGACGACATGTTCTATACCGTTGATGCAAACCTCGCAGGGATGGGCTACGTCTATGACCTTCGGATGCCTGACGGATTGGCGTCCGGTCGCGTCGAGGTGACCTTCACCATGCCCCATCGGGGGCGTCCGATGTACCGCTACCTCGCCAACCCGGCGGTGGCCCGTCTCAGGCAGGTTCCCGGTGTTCAGGATGTCACCGTCGTCCCGGTTTGGGACCCACCTTGGGGTCCGGACAGAATGGACGACGACACTTGGAGGGCAATGGATTTCCCGGTCAAGCCACCGGTCTCCACGGCCTGATCAGCCACATCCATGGACGCTGTGCAGTAGTCCCGACCCTTCTTGCCCGAGAGTGGCGTGGGAAGTCCCGGGACGTACGGCGTGCCTCACCGCGAGGTGCCTTCATTGGGCGCGGTGCATTCAGGCAGTTTGGGAAGCAGCGGGCAGTGCTACGCGGATATGTTGTCCCGGCAACCGACATGCGGCGTCCAGTTGAACTGGTCTGCGTGCGGTCGAGAGTACGGAAGGACCGACGGAAGTGACTGGCGAGCAAGTGAAGCACGGTGCAACCAGCGCCGAAGGGACGGTGGTTGCGTCGACGGGCGGGATGCGCGCTTGGATCGACGTGATGCGTCATCTCGAACCCATCATGGCTGATTACGAACGTATTTTTGATGCGTGGGCATCAGGTGGCGTCGACGGCTTGGTCATGGGACCCCTGGCCTTCGAGGACAAGAGTTTCACGTTCGACCCGAACCCGGAGGTGTACCGGCGGTTTGGTGTAGAGCCCCCGCCGGCGAACACCCAGGATTCGCTCTGGTGGAAACTTCCCGCCACTGATGTCCGGGGCACCTGGCGTCGGCCTGATGCCGATGGGAGGGATACGGCATCCGTACCCGCCGATCTCCGCGAACGGCGCGCACTCCTGACCCGCATGATCGAGGCCGCCAAGGCACGCGGTTGGCAGGTCTGGCTTTTCTGTCCCCACTATGGGGTCGGTCCCGGGTCCCGTGGGCCCATCCTTGTCGACGAGCAGACCCGACGGGTCAACGCGGCCCGGCTGGTCGATGCCATGGAGGCATACCCCATGGCCGATGGTGCGCTCTTCGATGGCCCCGAGTGGGGCTACGAGATTGCACCCTTCCACCAGAATGCGCGGTCTTCAATCTTCAATGACCTGCCCGAAACCGTTGCCGAGGGCGCGGCCCGGATGGGATTCGATTACGCGAGGATGGTCGGCGCCAAGGACCGCTTGTTTGCCCGGTTGCATGCCCTGGATGATCGGAGAATCGACATCTGGGGAGACCGGTCGGGGGGCTTCATGGGCGGGTTCGGGCTCCTCGGAGGTGACCCTGCACTTGCCGAATGGATCGCCTTCCGGACGACAGCGGTCACCGAAACCTTTTCCCAAATCAAGGAGATGGCCAACGCCAACTCCAACCGCAAGATCCCAATCGCATGTGGTCCTCGATCAGCGGCCTGGTCCTCGATGGCCGGCTACGACTACGAGGCTCTTGGCAAGATCCTGGACCGGATGTTCCCCAAGCACTATTTCTGGCACCGGGGGTTCGATGGGTTGTACGGGTCGGTCGCAAGGTTCGTCGAGACCTTGCGAACCTGGAACCCCGGCGTCAGTGAGATTGGTGCCCTCAAGTTCGTCACGGCAGTCTTCGGGATAGACCTTCCAGAGGTCCAATCGTTGCGGGACTTCGACCGCGGATTTCCGCAAGCCTTCTTCGACACAGTCGTGGTTCGCGAGACCACGCGGGCGATCGCTGCCATGGGCGGGGATGCGGAACGGGTGGTTCCATGGGTCGACTCCGGCCGGAAGCCCCATGATGGCGACCCGTTCACGGCGCATGACCTTGATCGCATGCTCGAGGCTGCCCAGGGTGCGGGATTGCGCCGGTTCCTCTATCACCACCACGGCAATCTCACGCCGGGTGACTGGGCCGTGATCTCCGCGCGATGCGGGACCCCGTGGCAGTCGACAACGAGTCCGATCTGGAGCCTGGAGGGGTACATCGGCGCGTACTCCATGCCGGGTTACCACCCACCCGATCTGGCAACGCTGTAGTCCGGATTGTTGCCAGACAAGGCATCACGACCACCGAGACCCCATCCGGAGAACGTACCGAATTGTTCGTCCGGATGGGGCCGTTCCGAACGGTTGCCTAGCTCGCCTGTTCGGTTTTCAGGATGGCCTCCGCCTCTGGCTTCGCCACGCTGATCATTCCACCGATCGATTGCTCTCCGTTGAGCACCTTGGTCCACTCGCGGTTGATCACCACCATGGCCTTGTCCCAACCCTTCGGCCGGTGTTCCAGGCGGGCGTAGCCGTCCATCGCCTCGAAGACGACCTTGCCGTTCTTGGCCGGCGCCCGGGTCTCTGGCCACTTCTCGGTCGCCTTCTTGTTTGCCATGAAGTTACCGGCTTGCATCTGAACGGTTGATCCGTCATCCCCAACGAAGTACTTCACAAGCTCCCACGCGAGGTCCGGGTTCTTGTTCTTGCCACTCGTGATCACGCCGTACGCGTTGCCGGCCATTCGTGTTGCACGCTTCTTCCCTGGCACTTGCGGGAGCAGCTGCAGATCCCAGTCAAACTGCACCGCATTCGTGCCGACAGGCGCGGTGTTCTGATTCGATGCGTAGCTCCGGAAGCGTCCCGTGCCGAACATTCCCTGCTGGCTGCCGGTCAGGCCACTGGCCGTCAGTTCCGCCGGTGACGGCGTGATGTGGTGCTTCGACACCAGGTCCACCAGATACTGGAAGGCGTCACGCGCGGGTTGCTGGTCGATGATGCACGACTTGCCGTCGGGGCTGAAGAACTCGGCACCGAACTCCCAGAAGATCGGGAGGCCCATAGATGCGCCGCCGAGCGCAGTGACATTCTGGGCGGCCCACTTCGCCTCTTGAGGGTTGTCCTTCCAATCGGAAAGTTTCACCGCCCAGTCCACGAACTCGGTGTGCGTCCAGTCCTTGCCCGGTTCCTTCAACCCGGCCGCGGAGACCGCGTTCTTGGCGTAGTACAGGACCGTTGCGTGCACTTCGCGCGGGATGCCTATTTGGCGGGTACCAGTTCCGACCTGGACGTCAAACGCCTTGAAGATCGTGGGGAAGAAGTCGTCCGCCTTGATCTTGGTGTCCTTGGCAAGGTAGGGCTTGAGGTCCGAGAAGTGGGGCCATTGCTGCATGAACCCGGTATGGGTCGCGGCGGCGTCGGGCATCGTGCCGGCCGCAAGCAGGATCGCGAACTTCTCCTGGTTGTCGTTCGGCTCAACAACCCCTTCGTACTCGACCTTTGCGCCAGGGAATGCCTTTTCGAACTCGGCTACCCGGCCTTCCAAAGCCTTTCGAACCGGGAGTTGCAGCGGATGGTCGAGGATCCAGATCGGCCCCGCGGATGCTGCCTTGATCGGTGCAACCGTCGGCGCGACCGTAGGCTGGACTGCGGGTGCCGCAGTTGGTGCAGCGGCTGCCGGTGCCTTGGTTGCTGCGGTAGCCGGCGCTGCTGCCGGTGTCTCACTCCCCCCGCAGGCGACGGCGGCCATACCCACCAGTCCCGCCCCCAGGAAACCGCGGCGTGTGTGTCTCATACGACCTTCCTTCTTCCTGTGCCACGCTTCAGGGCACCCCACCCCGAAGCGGATGCGCCAATATACTCGCCTTCATTCCCAAGCACAATGCGCCGAAGTCAAGGACGATCACGGTGGAAAAAACTTTAAATACATATGAACAAAATGTGAGTGAACTCGTCGCGACTTTCGGGAGGGTCCCGACCATCAACGGACACACCCACGTCATCAGTGAAACCGACCGACTGGCACGAGACCTTGACGCACTGTCCTATTTCGCACATCCATACCCCGCCGCTGATCTGCGGTCTGCCGGGATGCCGCACGAGGACCTCTTGTTTGTCACCGGCGACCAAGGAAACCTGACACTTCCCGACCGCCCCGAAACGCCCGCGCCCATTGAAGAGCGATGGGCGAGGTTCGTGCCGTGGTGGGATCGCATTCGGTTTACCGGGTTTAGCCAGTGCCTGCTTGAGGGTTGGCGTGGCGCCTATGGGTTTGACCGACTTGACTCCACGACAGTCGGCCCGATTTCCGATGCAATCCGCGCCGGACGTCGCCCGGGGCACTACGCCGAAATCCTGCGGGACCGCGCCAACATCGCAGTCAGTCTGGTGCAGATGACTGGCACATACGGCGAAGAGGTTGCAGACGTCGACCGCAACCTGTTCCTGCCGGTGCCAAGGCTGAACCGGTTCACGATGATCCGAAGCCGGGACGACCTCGCTTCACTTGAGTCGGACTATTCGACAGACTTTCGAAGCGTCGATGACCTGATTGACACCATGCACTCGAGGTGTGCGGCATGGAAAGCCGCCGGTGCTCCCGAGATCAAGTTGTCGCAGAGTTATCACCGCGCGATGGATTTCGGTACACCTGACCCCTCTCGGGCGGCGGTTGTCTTCCGTCAACTGCGCGACGGGCAGTACCCAGGGCTTGACACACCGGACGGGCGCGTTCTCGAGGATGTCCTCGTCCACGGCGCTGTCTCGGCAGCGACGGCCTCCGGTTTGCCCGTGCAGTTCCATGTCGGACCTCGGGCAGGCAGCTACGGCAGTCTCGAGGGAACTTCACTTGCCCCGATGGCTGGGCTCATCCGCGCGCACCGGGATGCGCGGTTCGACATTTCCCACAGTGGGTTTCCGTATTTGACCGAGGCAGCGGTTCTCGCCAAGACGTGCGAGAACGTGTTCCTGAACCTGTCCTGGATGCACATCTACTCACCGGAAGGGTGCGTGCGTGCCCTCCGTGAATGGATCCGCATGGTGCCAATCAACAAGATCATCGGCTTCGGTGACGACTTGTACTGGGTCGACTCAATCCTCGGCCATCTGGTCATGGCACGGCAGAACGTCGCTCACGCGCTCGCCGGAATGATGATCGAGGGCCTGTTGACGGAGAGCGATTCGGTGGAGATAGGCCGGGCACTCTTCAACAGCAATCCGGCGGCCCTCTACGGAATTTCGTCTTCAAACTGAGCGGATAGGTGCTGCGGGATTTCTCGGGGGCGAACGTGGCCCTCGCAGGCACGGGATTGCAGAGGTCTTGGACGCACGTACCGTGTCGCCGGCACGCGAGTGATGGGCCGCGAGGCGGTGCCAGGTGGGCAAAATTGCCGGTTACGAAAGGTGGGTCGACGAAAGCGGGTCCGATCCAACAGATCTGAGAGGCGGCTCTTGGCTGGACCCCCTTTGGTCGACGATCAGCATTGCGGTTTACTCAAACGTCGCGTCCACCTTGCCGAGAGGTCCGAAGTCGGCGATCAGGCGGTCGCCTGGTGCAACGAAGAAGTGGCCGGTGCACGAACCGGTGCTGACGAACTCGCCAGCCTGCAGTCCCATGCCACGTTCCCGCAACCAGTTGGCGACCCACGTCAGAGCGGTCAGCGGGTGGCCCATCGCCGCCGCACCAACACCCGATTTCTGCCAGGTGCCATTAAGCGATAGGTCGACCCGCGCCACCGCGAGGTCGAGGTGTCTCCAGTCGGTGACCGGATCGCCGGGGACAAAGGCGGCAGCCCCGTTGTTGTCAAGGGCCGCCCCGAAGTAGCCGCTTGCGCCGTACCAGTCCTGGAAGACGGTGTCGCCGATCTCCAGCGCGGGATGGAGTGACGCAACCGCATCCGCCACTTCATCCTCACTGAATGGCATGGTACGTGCTGGCAACGCGTGCGCCATCTGGAACGCGAACTCGGACTCTGCGCACCGGTAATTGATGAACAGGTGGGCCGGAACACGCGCCGGGCTTGGGTGGACGCCATCACGTGCAAGTTGGCCGGGACTGGCACCGGGCATTCCTTCGGCACGCTGGACTTCGAGACTCGCCGCGCCAATCTTCCACCCGGCTGACGGCCAGCCGAGCCGGGCGTTGATGGACAGCATCGCCGTCATGGTCGATTCCCAGTGTCGGGTACGGAGGTGCTCCGGAAGGAATGCGCTGTGCCTGCCGGCACGAGCAGTGGCTATCGTGGATACCACTTCGTTCATCTCGGCGTCTGTCAAGGCAGTCTCACGTGCGCACCGAATGCCGGATCCAGGCAGAGTTGGCCCGTGTATCCGCCGGCCCCACTTTGCAATCTCATCAGTCATGCATATCTCCTGTGGACCGTCAGCATACTGGCGCCAGGCAGCCATCGATGTTCCGGCCACTCGTACCCTTTTGTTATGTTATGTGGATCGACGCCATTCCTTTGGCGCGTGGTTTTCGGTTCATTACCCGCTTGGGTGCCAGCGCGCGCGAAAGTCGCGATGAACCGGCTCTTGTTCCCAGCATTTCAATGGTCATCACCAATGATTAAACAGCCTTGAGTCTCACCGAATTCCGCAACTATCAGCCACATGCCAGTAATCATGGTCTACACTTGATTGGTGATCAGGTTTCAACGGCTCCGTGAGCGATACGCATTGCACTTCATCGTCCTGGCGATTGTGCTTTTTCCGGTCAATGCGTTGGTCCAAGTGACACGGCCTGAACCGTATGACCGCTTCGAGATAAATTGGGATTCGTTTGGCCCCGCCCCCTCGGCATGTGCGATTGGTCATGACCTGGAGGTTGTCTCTCCATCTGGCATCACCTACGCTGTCGGTACCGCACATATTCGTCTGTCACTGGAGTCGTGGAATTACCTCCTTATCACTCCGCCGGATGGGGCCCCCTACCTTGTAGGTGGGAGCGGCGCAAGGATTGGGCGGTTCCACTACATCTGCGGCATGGCGGTCGCTCCTGACGGCAACCTCGTCGTCG
>Ga0214917_10006059_pt1 | contig 12700 bp, 12 predicted proteins | sample LL_1208_BB_MetaG_FD_177983 | JGI IMG/M metagenome (GOLD analysis project Ga0214917, IMG submission 177983) | Freshwater microbial communities from Lake Lanier, Atlanta, Georgia, United States - LL_1208_BB | ecosystem: Environmental > Aquatic > Freshwater > Lake | place: USA: Georgia | collected... | reverse complement strand
AGAAAAAAAACAAAAAAAAGCGAATTGACCTTGACAGATTAAAAAACCGCCCGTACATTTGAAGCTCACTAGTGAAACAAAAAATATTTGGCTTCGCCACGTATTTGGGGTGGCGAAGTACGATTAGGGTCTTTTTTGGCGTGAATCAGTGAATGCGCGAAAAGCTGAAAAGCAATTCCGTGTTCGGTATGGGGATCTCAGAAAAGCTTTCTAATTCAAACAAAGGCGACTTTGTTTGGAAAGGGAAGCGGGAGCTTGGGAATGAGACGGGTGAAAGTGGTAAATTCACCCTTTCGGAGTAGGGATTTAAAAGGAAGTTTGGGTAGGGAAGTTGGAAGAGGGGAAGGATGGAGTGGAGGCTAGCCGGATAAATTTTTGAGGATTCCTATTTGTGGAGGAAAAGTGCGGACAGCCCTTAAGGGAGTCCATCCTGCCTTTTTTGGGTTGGGATGCGGCTCTAATCGACGTGGAAAAAAACCAGATGTTCTACCCTTGCAAAAACTGCCTCGAAAACTCAAACTTTCCGCTACATAAACAGAGGAATTAATCAAAACAGCCGAAGATATTTTGACTTTTACAAAATTCTGAGGTCTTTACAGCATTTGCTAAATTAGAAGAGCAGAGATAAGGGTAGAATCAAACTTCCGAGGAAAAATCCCTTCAGGCAAAAATCCATACCAGTCACTTTGTACAATTCGATGACTTTCAAAGGTAAAAATGGAAAGGAGTGACTAAGAAAAATCGGCGGATTTACAGAAGGGAATTCAATTTGTTGGCCAAATCCGTTTTAGGAACTACGCCAACGTTCCGATCTACCATTTCTCCGTTTTTAAAAAACAATAGAGTAGGAATGGCCCTGATTCCCAAGCTAGAAGCAATTATGGGGTTGGAATCCACATCAACCTTACCAATGATTGCCTTGCCTTCAAATTCTCGTGCCAATTCTTCTACTACAGGACCAATCATTTTGCAGGGGCCACACCATTCTGCCCAAAAGTCAATTAGGACCGGTTTGTCTGAATTTTTTACCAACTCTTCAAAGTTGCTATCGGTAATTTCAAGTGCCATAATTTTGTTTTTATGCAAATGTAGCGGATTTGCAATGGTTTTATTGTCTTTAATGGTTAAGGTAAATTAATTGTAAAGAAAATTAAGGATTTCAGTGGCCAAATTAAAAAGTCTGGATAATTGTAGGGCTAAATTTACTCTACCTTTGCGGCATGAATTTCAACCAAATTCTTAAGGTTCTAGCCGCATTTGGGTTTTGTGCTTTTCAAGTTGCCCTAGCTCAGGAAGATTATAATCCAAGACGTATTAATTTTGTTAAAGACACAGTAGGGTATGGGGGTTTAAAGGAAAAAGCTTTAGAGCGAATAGTTCAAGATACTGACCAAACCTCCATATTGCGCTTTCTTGAATTGGAAATCGAATCGGGCAATTCTTTTGAAGCCATTTTAACCCTTGAAAATTGGCAAAAGAAAAACGGGGGTTCCGCCCAAGGCTTGTATTTATTAGGAACGGCATATGGGCTTAAAGGCAAAATTAAAAAAGCCTTTATTTCAATGGAACAAGCGTATCGACGAAATCAAAAATTAGGCAACAATACATTAGAGCAAGAGCTGAGATTTCTGCGGGTAAAGGCAAATCCCTTGGGCAGACCTGAGACCGTGAATGGAGTATATGCCCAAAACAGCTTAGAACAGTTCCGAAAATCACAATCCAATCCAAAACAAATGGCTGTCTGGAAAAAGTCCAGGCAGGAACTCTATGCTTGGTTGCTGGAACGTGCCTGGGTTTATCAAACCGATTCCGTTTGGATTTCGTGGATGTATATGGATATGGGTGAACTTTCTTTTCTTTTGGATGAGCCGGAAAATGCTAAAATTTGGTACAAAGAGGCCCGGAAAATCAACCCTAATTTGGTTGAAGAGGTTGCCTTTAGGCTGAAGTTAATCCAATCAAGCTCCAAAAAACCGAATTACTTGTGGATGGGCTTGGCGGCTTTAACGGTGATTTCAGGTTTATGGCTGTATTTCAGAAGCCAACGTCAAGTAGAAAGCTCGGGCAAATAGGGATATAAATGAACTTCAAACTATTTGAACCATACAAACCCACCGGTGACCAGCCTTCGGCCATTCAGGAGTTGGTGAATGGCTTAGGTCAAGGATTGCCTTATTTGACATTGCTTGGAGCCACAGGAACAGGCAAAACCTTTACCATGGCCAACGTGGTGAATCAAGTGAACAGGCCAACACTGGTACTAAGCCACAACAAAACCTTGGCGGCTCAATTGTACGGAGAGTTTAAGCATTTTTTCCCTGAAAATGCCATTGAGTATTTTGTGTCTTATTATGATTATTATCAACCTGAAGCCTACATTCCAAGCAGCGATACCTATATTGAAAAAGATCTGAGCATCAACGACGAAATTGAGAAACTCAGGTTGTCTGCCACCTCTTCTTTATTAAGCGGGCGTCGGGATATTCTGGTTGTTTCTTCGGTTTCATGTATTTATGGCATGGGCAATCCGGAAGATTTTCATGCCCAGACGGTTCGATTGAATCAAGGCTTAAAAATTAGTCGAAATGCCGTATTATTTAAGCTGGTAGATGCCCTGTATGCCCGTACTGAAGAAGATTTTAAGCGAGGCACCTTTAGGGTTAAAGGAGATACAGTGGATGTTTACCTTGCTCAATCTGAGCTAGCGGTTCGCATTCAATTTTGGGGGGATAGCATTGAAGAACTGGCCCTTATTGATCCCATCAGCGGGTATCAAATAGAATCGCTGGAGCACTATGTTATCAGTCCTGCCAATTTGTTTGTAACGACTCGGGAGCGAATCAAAGCAGCTTCCTCAATCATTGCAGATGATTTGACGGCACAAATTGAATTTTTCAATCAAAACGGAAAACCCCTTGAGGCAAAGCGCTTGCAACAGCGTGTGGAGTATGACTTAGAAATGATTCGGGAATTGGGGTATTGCTCCGGAATTGAAAACTATTCCAGGTATTTTGACGGTAGGCTTTCAGGTACACGCCCATTTTGTTTGTTGGACTATTTTCCGGACGATTGGTTGCTGTTGATTGATGAAAGCCATGTAACGATACCTCAAATCCGTGCCATGTATAATGGCGACCGAAAAAGGAAATTGAATTTGGTGGATTATGGATTTCGGCTTCCGGCAGCACTGGACAATCGACCCTTAAAATTTGCGGAATTTGAAGCTTTAAATCATCAAACCATTTATGTTTCAGCAACGCCGGGTGATTACGAATTGGAGCGCTCGGAAGGAATTGTGGTAGAACAGATAATCCGACCTACAGGCCTGTTGGACCCTGAAATTGAAGTCCGACCAACCAAAAATCAAATCGACGATTTGATGGAAGAAATTCATTTGAGGGCAGAAAAAGACGAGCGGGTTCTGGTAACCACCTTGACCAAGCGCATGGCCGAGGAACTGGATAAGTTCTTCAGAAAGCTCAACATCCGATGCCGGTACATCCACTCAGAGGTGGAAACCCTGGAAAGGGTTGAAATTATTCGAGATTTACGGCTTGGCATTTTTGATGTGCTGATTGGTGTGAATTTGCTTCGCGAGGGTTTGGATTTGCCGGAAGTTTCTTTGGTGGCTATTCTGGATGCCGATAAAGAGGGTTTTTTACGAAATCAGCGTTCCTTAATTCAAACCATCGGTCGGGCTGCCCGAAATGTTCATGGAAAAGTAATTATGTATGCCGACAAGGTAACCGAAAGCATGCGCAGGGCCATAGATGAAACAGACCGACGGCGAGAAAAACAGATGCGGTATAATTTAGAGCATGGTATGAGGCCTACTGCACTTCAAACCACCAAAGAAAGTATTTTAAAAGCAGCTTCCGTTTCCCTTAACAAGGCTCCTAAGATGTATGCCAAACCCGATGAAACGATGCCTGCTGCTGAACCCAGTTTCCTTTATTTGACTCCGGCACAACGCAAGAAGAAAATTGAAGAAGTTCGTCGAACCATGGAAGCTGCTGCTAAGGCAATGGATTTTATGGAAGCTGCCAAATGGAGAGACATTCTATTTGAACTTCAGGCGACCGAATAACTCAAAAAGTTCCAACTTTACCCGTTCAGTCCAACGGCATATTTTTCTTTGTCGTATAAGCCTTGGCTTAATTTAGATTGAACCTCTGAAAAGGCTTTAACAGTATAGTTTACGTCTTCAATGGTATGCACAGCCGTTGGGATTAGACGTAAAATAATAATTCCTTTGGGCACCACAGGATACATAACTACAGAACAAAATATTCCATAATTTTCTCGAAGATCAACCACTAAATTCGACGCTTCTGCGGGGCCTCCGCTTAAATAAACGGGAGTAACCGGTGAATTGGTCCCCCCAAGATTAAAACCAGCCTCTTTCAATCCAGATTGCAATGCATGAACAATGGTCCAAAGTTTTTCTTTGAATTCAAGGTTATCGCGCATCATCTCAAGCCTTTTTTGAGCTCCAAGAACCAAGGGCATTGGCAATGATTTTGCAAAAATCTGCGAGCGAGTGTTGTACTTCAAAAAATCAATAACCTCCGGTTCTGCAGCTATAAATGCTCCGATTAAAGCAAAACTTTTAGCAAAGGTTCCAAAGTACACATCAATGTCGTCTTGAACACCTTGTTCCTGACCGGTTCCTCCAAGCCGAGGCCCCATGGTTCCAACTCCATGGGCATCGTCAACCAGCAACCTGAACCCATATTTCTGCTTTAATGCTACCACACCACGTAAATCTCCTTGGTCCCCGGCCATGCCAAAAACACCCTCGGTTATTACTAGAATCCCTCCTCCTGTTGTTGCCGCTACTGTTTGAGCATGCTGCAATTGCTTTTCCAACGATTCCATATCGTTGTGTTTGAACACAAAGCGCTTACCTTGGTGCATTCTGACCCCATCCACCAAACAAGCATGGCTTTCTGCATCATACACTACCACATCATGTCTTCCCAACAAAGCATCTACCACACTCATAACCCCTTGATACCCGTAATTTAGAAGCATCCCTGCCTTTTTATCTACAAAGGCTGCTAATTCTTGTTCTAGCCGCTCGTGGTGTTCGCTTTCTCCGGTCATCATCCGCGCACCCATCGGATATGCCAGTCCGTATTGCCGGGTGGCTTCCTCGTCTGCCTTCCTGATTTCCGGATGATTCCCCAAGCCCAGGTAATTGTTTAATGACCAGACCAACACCTCCTTCCCATTGAATTTCATGCGATTGGAAATCTCTCCCTCTAACTTTGGAAAGGCAAAATAACCATGTGCCACCTTTGCATATTGACCTAAAGGCCCGGGATTTTTCCTTATTTTATCAAAAAGATCGCCCATATTACTATTAACTTAATCGTAACTTTGTGCAAAAGTAAAAGATATTTTGGGTGGTATGAGCAATTCTACTTCAATTCGGTTTCTTGGTTTTGCGTTCTATTTTGCTGTTGCTTTTTTGTCCATATCCTTTTTTGCTGCATGCAACGATTACAATAAAGTTGTAAAGAGCTCAGACTATACTGCCAAGCGAAAACTTGCTGTTGAACTTTATGAGAAGGGGAAGTATGCCAAAGCACTTCCCTTGTTCGACGAATTGTTTGGAGTTATTCGAGGCAGCAATACGGCTGAAGAAATCCATTATTACCTGGCCTATTGCCATTATGGAGTCAAGGATATGCTGCTTGCAAGTTATTTTTTCGAATCTTTTGTTCAAAATTTTCCGAAAAGTTCAAAACGCGAAGAGGCCTATTTCATGTCTGCCTATTGCCTATACAAGGAAAGCCCCAGGTATAGCCTTGATCAAACATCAACCAAAAAGGCCATTGAAAAACTTCAGGCATTTGCTGATTATTTTCCGGAAAGCAAAAGGGTTCAGGAAGCCACGAAATTGATTGATGAATTAAGGTCAAAACTTGAATCAAAATTGTTTGCCCAGGCTATGTTGCATTATGGCCGCATGGAATACACCTCTGCCATTACCACCTTTGAAGTTTTGATGGCTGATTTTCCGGATACACAGCGTAGGGAATCAATCTACTTGCTTATTATTCAGGCACAAAAAAGCTATGCCGACAAAAGCATACGCAGTAAACGAAAGGAAAGGTATGAGGAAGTCTTGAAATATTACACTAAATTTGCCAAAGAATTCAGAAATCAGGAAATGGCCGGCAAAGCCGCCATTCTAAATTCTGAATCTCAAAAACTACGTGACTTCTATTCTCAAATCGGTAATCAATAATTATAAGCCATGTCGAATTTTAAAAGGATGAATGCTGAAATGTCAACCATTACGCGCGATATCAGCAAATTAAACGAAAATACAGGCAATATCTACGAGTCTCTGACGATTATTGGTCGTAGGGCAAACCAAATTCAGGTTCAACTTAAGGAGGAAATTAAAGAAAAGCTGGAAGAATTCGTTAGCGTTAGCGATAACCTGGATGAGGTTTTGGAAAATCGCGAGCAAATTGAAATCAGCCGCTATTACGAGCGTCTTCCTAAACCAAATGCTTTTGCTTATCAAGAATGGCTCGAAGGCCAAATTTATTTTCGGAATGAAAACACCGGTCATGGATCGGACAGTTCTGATAAATAAAACAATACCTTTCAAATGCTGGCCGGAAAACGTATCCTTCTAGGCGTTACCGGAGGAATAGCGGCTTACAAGACTCCCGAAATCATTCGCCAACTTAAAGCCGAAGGGGCGGAGGTTCAGGTGGTTTGTAGTCCTCAGGCTCTTGAATTCGTTACTCCACTCACCCTTTCTGTAGTTTCTGGTCAACCCGTCGTCCATTCTTTGTACAATTCAGGTTCAGGTGAGTGGGTAAATCACGTGAATTTGGCCCTCTGGGCCGAAATTATTGTTTTAGCTCCCCTGACCGCGAACAGCCTCTCCGCATTAGTCCATGGAAAGTCTGAAAATGCTGTTTTAGTAACTGCATTGTGCGCTCGGTGCCCTGTAATTCTGGTTCCTGCTATGGACCACGATATGTGGCTGCACAATTCAACACAAAACAATATTTCACATGCCCGGGAATTGGGCTATCATGTGGTTGAACCCGACTTTGGCCCGTTGGCCTCAGGTTTGATTGGTCATGGCAGAATGCCCGAACCGGAAGCCGTGGTACAATACCTTCGATTTTTTAATAAACTATCGCCTTGGTGGAATAACAAACGGATTCTGATAAGCAGCGGAGGTACACGGGAGGCCATAGACCCTGTTCGATTTTTAAGCAATCGAAGTACCGGAAAAATGGGTGTGGCGTTGGCTGAAGCTGCCTACGTCAATGGAGCTGAAGTTACCTTGGTCCGCACAAAAGGCTCTAAAACCCCTACGCTAAAAGGCATTGATTGCATAGAAGTTGAAACCGCTCTGGAAATGCATGCTGCCATGCTGGAATGTTCTATGAAATCAGATGTTATTGCTATGGCTGCCGCAGTTGCAGATTACCGCGTTTCAAAGGTAGCCACCCAAAAAATCAAAAAATCACCCGAGGGATTTCCTGTCTTTGAATGGGTCGAAAATCCGGATATTTTGAAAACCCTCGCTTTTAATAAACAACATTACTTTTTGTTGGGATTCGCTTTAGAATCAAACAGTTCTTTAGGACATGCCAAAATAAAATTTGAGCAAAAAGGTGTGGATTTACTCGCACTTAACTCTTTAGAAAACTCCGGATCCGGATTTGATGTAGACACAAATAAGATAACCCTTATTTCTTCAGAGTCCACCCTGGAACTTGAACTGAAACCCAAAACGGAAATTGCCGTTGAAATCCTTAATTTTATAGCGGAATGCAATATCAAATCAAGGTAATTCTGGCATGCTTTTTTTTTCTATTGTCCAGCATGCCTATTCATGCCCAAGAGCTGAGGTGCGAGGTGAAAATCAATACAGCTCAAATCGCTCAAGCCAACCAATCAATCTTTGAAGGTTTTGAAGCCGGTGTTCGTGATTTTATGAACAATACCAAGTGGACAGAAGAAGAGTATGAGGAATTTGAAAAAATTCAATGCCAAATCTTCATTAATGTTACCAATCAAGAGAAATCAGCCACAGGTCAAATCATCCCCAATTCTTACTCAGGCACCATTACAGTTATCTCTCAACGAAGAGTTTACAACAGTGCTTTTGATAGCCCCCTTTTAAATCATCAAGACAAGGCTTTTTCCTTTGCGTATTTGCCTAATCAAGCCTTTTTCTTTTCTGAAAATGCCAGCCAATCAAATTTAACAAGCGTCCTTGCTTTTTATGCATACTTGATAATTGGTCTAGATAAAGAAGGAATGGCTCCAAAAGGAGGCGATGCAGAATTGCTCAAAGCTCAAGCGGTCGTGAACAACAGCCAAAACCTGTCGGAGCCGGGCTGGAGATCTACCGAAAACAACAGCAACCGATATTGGATCATCAATGATTACCTGAATCAGGCTTTTTCCCCATTACGCGATTTGTATTATGATTACCATCGCCTAGGCATGGATTTGCTTGTTTCTGATTTTAAAAGCGGCCGTATCGCCTGCTTAAAATCTCTTGAAAAATTGGAGAAAATTTGGGACCAAAGACCCAATGCCTTTCTGCTTCAAATGTTTTACAATGCCAAAAGGCAGGAAATCATTAACCTTTTGAAAAATGCTCCCGCTGCAGAAAAAGCCGCTCTTATTCCTATCTTAAAGAAAACCGATCCCGCTCAGGGTTCCAAATACGATGAGGCCGCCCGCTAACAATTAATGTTGGAAACCCGTATCTTTCCACTCGGTCATGATTCATGAATTGTACATATCTAATTATGCTCTTATTCAAGAAGCAAGGTTGAATTTCTCCGCCGGTTTTCATGTTTTTACAGGTGAAACCGGAGCAGGGAAAAGCATATTTTTAGGTGCATTGGGTTTGATTATGGGAAAAAGAGCCGACCCCTCTATTCTAATAAATAAAGAAAAAAAATGCATTTCTGAGTTGATATTTCACCTGAATTCAGATGATTTAAAAAGCTGGTTCTCAAAACAAGATATTGATTTTGATTCCACCTGCATTGTTCGTCGAGAAATTTGGCCAAATGGGAAAAGTCGAGCCTTTATTAACGATTCTCCCGTTAATTTAATTCAACTAAAAGAATTGGCAGAGCAACTTCTGGATATTCATGGACAGCATGAAACTCTAGTTCTGAAAAAGAAAAATTATAAAATCAATTGGTTAGACAGCATTTCAGAATCTGAAATTCTTGCACAAGAGTTTGCCAACGCCTTGGCAATTCGAACCCAATTGATCAAACAAAAAGAAAATTACCTGAATGAAAAGGCTGCCCACCAACGCAAACTTGACTTTTTAAATTACCAGTTGGAAGAATGGCAAGCATTAAAATGGCAAGAAGGCGAACAAGAATCTACCGAAGCGAAGATTCAACAACTCCAACAGGCAGAAGCTTTGCAATTTTCCCTACGTTCTATTTTAGAACTTATTTTAGAGGATCAACATATTGTAGACGAGCTGAAAAAAGCCAAAAACCTAGCTCAAAAACTAATCCCCTTTGTCCCTACCCACTTGGATATTTTGAATCGACTCGAGTCAGCTCGCATTGATTTGACCGATTTAGGGCAGGAATTGCAGCGAATGGAAAACGATTTTGCTCCAGACCCCTTCAAACTTGAACAGTTGAATGAAAGACTAAACGCCTTTTTAACATTGCTTAGAAAATACCAATGCCTTAGCGAAAAGGATTTAATCAGATTGTCAGAAAATTGGAAGATTGAAAAGGCTGAGATCGAGAACCTTGAAACAGCTCAATCTGGTTGGGATTCCGAAATAGAAAACTGGACGGCCCGAATTACTGATTTGGGGCAAAGCTTATCCGAAAAGCGAAAAAAGGGAGCGTTGCATGCCGAAAAATTCATAGCACCCTTGCTAAGGGAACTCGGACTTGAAGAGGCTAAAATTGAATTTGATTTTAACAGTCTTTCCGAACCCAACATCTGGGGTTTTGAAGACATTCAGTTTTTGTACTCGCCCCATTCGAAATTTTCTTCAAAACCCATCGAACAAATTGCTTCTGGCGGTGAATTATCTCGAATTATGCTCGTATTTAAACTATTGGCGGCTCAAAAAAAGGCCCAACCTACCTTGATTTTTGATGAAATAGACACAGGGATTTCCGGTAAAATCGCCGGCAAAATGGGCAATTTACTCGCAGGAACCGGCAATAATATGCAAATAATGGCCATTACCCACCTTCCTCAAATTGCATCTAAAGGAAAAAGGCATTTTAAGGTCGAGAAAATTCAGGGAACAACTCGAATTCGCGAATTGAACCACGAGGAACGCATTGAGGAATTAGCAGGAATGCTCAGCGCAGAAGTAACCACAGAAAACGCGCTTGAACATGCCCGTGAATTATTAAATCCCAATTGATTTTTGTTCTTTCGCAGTATAAATTAAGCCTATGAATGGAATTTTGGCCGGGAAAACCGGAATTATTACAGGAGCGTTGGATGAAAATTCAATCGCTTGGAAAGTCGCCGTTAAGGCGGTTGAACAAGGTGCAAATATCGTCCTTTCAAACGCACCCGTTGCCCTACGAATGGGTACAATTCACAGCCTCGCACAACAATGCGGTGCACCCGTTTTCGGTGCCGATGCAACCTCCCAAGAAGACTTGGAAAAACTCTTTGATGACACCCTTTCCTTTGCCGGCGGTCAAATCGATTTCGTTCTCCATTCCATCGGTATGTCTCCAAATGTCAGAAAAGGCAGACATTACACCAACTTGAATTACGATTGGTACCACAAAAGCTTAGATATCTCTGCCCTTTCTTTCCATAGAATGCTCCAAGTGGCATACCAAAAAGATGCCATTAAAGAATGGGGGAGCATTGTTGGCCTGAGTTACATCGCCGCTCAACGAACCTTCCCTGATTATGGGGATATGGCCGATGCTAAAGCCGTTTTAGAAAGCATTGCCCGTGGTTTTGGTTACCACTATGGTAAAAAAAATAAAGTCCGTGTCAATACCATTTCTCAATCCCCAACCAAAACAACGGCAGGAAGTGGAGTAGGGGGGTTTGATGCCTTTTTTGATTACGCGGAAAAAATGTCCCCTCTTGGAAATGCCTCCGCCGAAGATTGCGCTAATTATTGCATTAGCCTTTTTTCGGATTTTACACGAATGGTCACCATGCAAAATCTTTTCCATGACGGCGGCTTTAGTTCCACCGGAATTTCAACTGATATGATGGGAAAATTTGCTTATTGAAAAAAGCATCGTATATTTGTAGCATGAGAAAAATAAAATTTTTATTTCTTCTTTCTTTTCTCTGCTCTGCCATTGTGGCATGCGGTCCCGATCGATTTCAAATCGTTGTCCCCTTCGAAAATGAAATCACCATTCCCGGAAATTACAAAAACGGCGAGTTTATGGTGAATGTCGATACGGTAGACTTGGAGTATCTCAAAGATTTTCTTTTCAATTACGGCATGAACTTCGACAACATCGATAAGGTAAGTATGGACAGTGCCTTTGTTGAAATGGTTAGCCCAGATACTTCTCTTTGGCCCTTCAAAAAATACGAGATTTTCTTTGTGTCTCGCTCCGAACCTGGAAAACAGCTGCTTGCCGCCTATAAACGCAATCCAACCGGTGGTGCCGGTGGCTTTGGCAACGATTTGCCCAACCGCAGTAAAATTGAAAATTTGTCTGTAAACTATGCTGATATCCAACCCTGGCTAACCGATACCTTTATTACTAGGTTTGACACCAGAATGGTTACGGTAACCGACAATTCCCAACAAGAATACCGCTTGAAAATTCGCTATTCCATCCGGGTTGAAGCCATAAAATAATTGCCCCTTTTTTAATTTTTAGAGCTGCCTCCCCGCAGGTTTTTTAAGATTTCGGCCGCTTCATTCGTTTTTTTTCAGGACAAAATAATACCGCCCCTGCTTAATCAAAATAAGCCCCTTTTTAGGGCTTAATTCAAAAATTATCATTCTTCTGACTCAATGCAGTTGTAAGATTTGTCGATGTATTGTACCTGAAAATCCATTCGTGCATTTCTTTCGGTTGAACAGAATTCGACACTATTTTGGCTATCACGACTTTCCCCAACCGGGAAACACCGAATGCATACCTCTTCTTCGCAACTGCTTAATGAAATTGCCATAACGACAATAACTAGAACTGTTTTTATCTGCTTCATACAATTGATTTGACTCAAAGATACAAATCCACATTAATTATGAATTTTTCTTTTTTCGAACTTTTGCCTTAGTGATTTTAACTGCTCCATCTACCAATTCAATTGAAATCTGGTCTCCCTCTAAAATACGTCCACTAATGATTTCTTCAGCCAAACCATCTTCAATGTATTTTTGAATTGCTCTTTTTAATGGTCTCGCTCCATATTGGGGGTCAAACCCCTTTTGAGCAATGAATTCTTTGGCTTCCGGATTAATAATTATCTTATACCCATTCGTTTCTATGCGCTGAACCAATGCCGATAGTTCAAGCTCAATAATCTTATGTATGTCCTCTTGATTCAAAGAACTAAACACAATTACATCATCTATTCGATTTAAAAACTCAGGAGCGAAAGCTTTTTTTAAGGCGTTTTGAATAACTGAACTTGAATACTCGTCTGATTGCTTCTCGCGTGCAGACGTTTTAAAACCAACCCCTTGACCAAATTCCTTCAA
>Ga0214917_10006058_pt1 | contig 12701 bp, 8 predicted proteins | sample LL_1208_BB_MetaG_FD_177983 | JGI IMG/M metagenome (GOLD analysis project Ga0214917, IMG submission 177983) | Freshwater microbial communities from Lake Lanier, Atlanta, Georgia, United States - LL_1208_BB | ecosystem: Environmental > Aquatic > Freshwater > Lake | place: USA: Georgia | collected... | reverse complement strand
GTTCCCGTGGCCGTAGAGAACGACGTCAACGCGGCCGCATGGGGCGAGGCAATCTTTGGCGATCCTGATCGCGAGTCTTCGAGTGCGATCCCTACGATTGCCTACATCACCATCGGTACTGGGATTGGGACTGGTGCGGTGGAGGGAGGGCGAATCGTCCGCGGCCGGGCGGGCGGTGCCGGCGAACTGGGGCACCTCCCGGGCCTCGCCGGTGCGGTAGACCCCGATGCTGGCGCGGTGGTCTGTTCATGTGGCGCGCGGGGCTGTGTTGAAGCGGTTGCGTCTGGTCCCGCCTTTGCGTCAGCGGGACAGTCCTGGGCTCGGGATGGCCGGGCGCCCGGCCTGGTTGAGGCAAGCCACGGAGACCTCTCAAGGATCGACGCGTCGATGATCACGCGCTTGGCGACTGCAGGAGATACCGACGCCCTTCAGCTCGTTGCCCGCGAGGGGCGGTTCATTGCCCAGACCATTGCCGTCGCGTGGCGGGCGTATGCCCCGGATGTGATTGTGCTTGGTGGGGGAGTGATGAACGCCGGTGATGTGATGCTGTCGGCGGTCCAAAATGGCCTTTCCAGCCTTGCGGTCTCCGGACCGTCACGATTGCGTGAATGCTCATCATGGGTATTGGCGTCGCGCCTTGGGGACGACGCAGGGGTGATTGGTGCGGGCGCGTTGGTGGTGGTTAGACCTGCATCCTGATCACTCATGTATTTTGCAGATGCTGTTCAACACGAGCCGTCCATCGCTATGCTTCCCTGTGCGTAACAAGGCGGTCGTGGTCCAGTGCGTGACACGGCGTTGGTCATGAACTCGTTGTGGGAGATGGGTTTGGCGCCTGTCATGCCATTGCCACGGACGATAATTTCGTACACTTGTTCTAGATTGGCGCGTTCAACCGACAATGGTCACCAAGCAACCTTCCCTTTTCGATGAGCTGGAAACCCGATTGCCTGCTCCGTCCCTGCCTGCTGACGCCGCTGATGCTGGTTCACAAGTGATGGAACCACCGGTATTCGAAGTAGTTACTGAGCGCCTGGTTGGCGGAGTGGGTTCCGAGGTTTCTGTCTCCGAACCGAGAGTTGCGGCGATTTCGGAACGGCGGAGCCGTGCGAAGGCGACGCCTCCAGGTACAGGTCAGACCTACACAGGTGCCGATATCCAGGTTCTCGAGGGTGTTGCAGCGATCCGTCGCCGTCCCGGGATGTACATCGGGTCGACCAGCACCTCCGGGTTGTGCCACCTCATTTATGAGGCGGTGGACAACGCCGTCGACGAGGCGAACGCCGGACACGGCAAGCACGTCCTGGTCCGCATCGACAAGGACGGATGGGTGACCGTACGGGATCAAGCGCGCGGGATACCTATCGATCCGAAGGAATACCAGGGACGCATGCTTCCGGCGGCAACGATCATCCTGACCGTCCCCCATTCCGGTGGCAAGTTTGAAGAGGGCGCGTACAAGACCGCCGGTGGCCTCCACGGTGTCGGTGCGACGGTCATCAATGCGCTGTCCCAGGAGCTTCACCTGACCATCTGGCGTGACGGGGTCTGCTTCACCCAGGAGTTCCGCCACGGCGAGGCCAGACCGCACCGGACCAGACAGTTGGCGCCATTCGAACGTGCGCGGACTGGTACCGAATTCCGGTGGCGACACGACACGACAATCTTCGATCCGGATGCCACCTATGCGATTGACCTGATCGAGGGACGCCTTCAAGCGGCTGCATACCTCAACCGCGGTCTCGAGATCGAGTTCACGTTCTGGGACCCGGATGCCGAGGCGATGGTGACACGAACGTACCTCTCACGGGAAGGGGTGGCGGATTTCGTGCGCTACCTCACGCCACCGGATAGCACTTCCCTCTACAAGGCCCCGATCACCATCCTTCGAACCCGGGAAGACCCGGGATTGGGTCAGGTACAGGTTGAGGTCTCGCTACTGCCGAATACGGGATATCGGACGACGATCCATAGTTTTGCCAACGGTGTCAGGACAAGGGATGGTGGCGTCCACGAGAGTGGGTGCAAGGCAGCTTTGACTCGGGTCCTGAATGATCAGGCCCTGCGTGCTGGGGTCCTGAAGGAACGTGACAAAGGTGGCTTCAAACCCGATGTTATCCAACAGGGTCTGGTTGCGGTCATCAGCGTCAAACTTGGCAACCCGCAGTTCCAGGGTCAGACGAAGGAACGCCTCAACAATGCACCGGTAGAGGGCATTGTGCGCTCGGCCGTGGACGAGGGGCTCAAGGACTGGTTCGAGACCGTCCCTGACCGCGGACGCGACTGGTTGCGCAAGGTCAATGACATGCAACGCGCCCGGAACGAGGCGATGCTTGTCGAGGAGTTGGCGCGGACCGGCACCCGCAAGGGAGGCGAACTGATCGACACGTCGGTGTCCAAGAAATTCATCCCATGCATCACCAAGGACCGCGCGCGCAGTGAACTTCTGATCGTTGAAGGCGATTCGGCCGGAGGCTCGGCATCTCAGGGTAGGTTTTCCGAGTTCCAGGCAATCCTGAAACTCCGGGGAAAGCCGCTGAATGTCGCGAAGGCCGATCTCAAGCGGGTGGTTGAGAACGAGGAAATCAGGACGATCATTTCGGTCCTGGGATGCGGCACGCGAGCATCCTTCGATCACTCCCGGTTGAAGTTCGGCAAGATTGTCATCCTGACCGACGCCGACGTTGACGGCCTCCATATTCAGTGCCTGCTACTGACGCTGTTCTTTCAGGAGTTTGCGACCCTGATCGAGCGTGGGCATGTCTACATCGGCACCCCACCGCTGTATTCGGTCACGTGGAAGGGCAAGACCACTTGGCTGATTGATGATGAGGCGCGCGCACGGTGGCAGTCCCAACACCGGGGGGCCGAGGGCCTGGAGTTCCGACGTTACAAGGGTCTTGGCGAGATGACCGCAAGGCAACTTCGTGACACCACGCTTGATCCGGCACACCGTGTCTTGCGTCAGGTCACGCTCGAGGACGCTGTCGTGGCGGCGAATCTCGTGTCGGCCCTCATGGAAGAGGGGAATGCCGAGCAGCGTCGACATTACCTTGCCAAGAACGCGCGCCAGATCGGTGACCTCGATGTCTAATTGGGCCAGGCCGGTGCGGTGCGCCAGGAGGTTCGTAGTCGGCACGTTCGCGGGCGACTTGACGGCATTTGACCGATTGACCGCCCAGTCGCCAAAGGCATCCCCGTGAGTGCCAACGACGGCGCCGGCACCATCAAGCTTGAAGAGTTCGGTGCGATCCTGGAAAAGGCCTTCGTCACCTATGGACTGTCGGTCGTTACCGATCGTGCGCTTCCCGATGCGCGCGATGGAATGAAGCCGGTCCAGCGACGCATCCTCTATTGCATGTTCGCGAATCGCTATACCGCGAACCGTCCCACCGTGAAGTCCGCAGAGGTCGTCGGGAAGGTCCTAGGTGACTATCACCCTCACAGCGATACCGCGGTGTATGACGCCGCCGTGCGGATGGCGCAAGAGTTTTCTCTCAGGTATCCGCTCATTGAGGGTCAGGGCAACTTCGGATCGATCGATGATGACCCGGCCGCTGCCTATAGGTACACCGAAATGCGGCTGTCGGCACTTGGCGAACTCATGTTGCGTGATATCGACCGTGAGACCGTGCCCCTGAAGCCCTCGTACAAGCAGGATCCGAAGGTTGTTGAACCAGAATATCTCCCCGCTCGCATCCCGCCGGTTTGCAATCCGGCGAGTGGTATCGCGGTCGGTCTCGCGACCAATATCCCGCCTCACAACTTGACTGAGGTCCTGAACGCCTGCCTTGCGTTGTTCGACAACCGCCAGATGGACGTTTCCGAACTCATGAGCCATGTCCGCGGACCTGATTTTCCGTTCGGGGGCATTGTGATCGGTCAGGATGGCATCCGTGACTACCTGACGACCGGCAAGGGGCGGGTGGTCGTGCGTGGCGTCGTGAAGCTTGAAGAGAATGGCCGGCAGCGTTCACTGGTCATCAGTCAGTTGCCACCGATATCCAAGGCACGCCTAAAGGCAGGGATCGTCAAGGCCTTCAATGACCGTAGGTTGGATGGCCTCGTTCCCGAGGTTCGAGACGAATCGGACACTGAAAAGGGAGTGCGGATCGTCCTCGATGTGAAGCGTGATGGCGATCCGGTCCAGATGCTGAATGCGCTGTACCGGTATACCGACCTCCAACTTGCGGTCTCTGTGCAGATGGTGTTCCTGTTCGGTCAGCCGATGCTGCCGGCGAGGCAACCTCGTCAGGCGGGGATGGTCGAGTTGCTTGTCCACTACAACGACCATCAGGTAGACGTCTTGCGCCGTCGCGCGGCCCATGACCTCGCCGGAGCGAAGGAACGGCTCCACGTGGTCCTTGGCCTGATCATCGGGGCTGCCAACGCACCGGAGATTGTGAGAATCTTTCAGGGCGCTGCTGACCGTGCCGAGGCCAAGACGCAGATTCGCGCGCGTTACAACCTCAGCGAAGCCCAAGCGGAAACCATTGCCGGCATGACCCTCGCACAGGTCACGAGGCTTGATGCGTCGCGATTCGCGAATGAGCGACGCACCCTTGAGGAACGGATTGCGGAACTCGAGGCGCTTCTGGCGGATCCCGCGAGACAGGTTGAGGCGGTCAAGGCGGAGATGCGGGAAATCATTGCCGTTCACGGTGATCCACGAAGGACGGTCATTGATCCCACCGCCGATGCGACCGTTGAAGTGAGCGAGGTCGCGCCGAGCATCGAGACCAAGCCAGTGACCACCGTTCTTACTGCTGATGGTCACCTCAAGACGGTGCCCCCCGATACCTTCAGGCGCTCAACAACTCGCGAATATCCGGTGATCTCACTCGGAACCGCACGAACGGTGGACGCGCTCCTTCTCGTTACAGACACGGGAAAGGTGTGTGTCGTGCGTGTTCAGGACCTTCCCGAAGGGACACGCGCATCGCGCGGGGAGCCAGTTCGAAAATACGTTCGGCTGGAACCGACCGACACGGTCGTACGCGCGCTTACGGTGGAGACCTTCGACCAAGGTGACGACAACTCGCTTTCGCTGGTCATGGTGACCCAGTCAGGACGTATCAAGCGAAGTGCGATCTCCGAATACCGGTCTCTCGGCGCTACTGGTGTACTGGATTTCCGGCTCTCGGCTGGCGACCGTCTTGTGTCAGGATTCCTATCGTCAATCTCGGACGACATCGTTTTCGTGACGAGTGACGCTAAGGGGCTGCGCATTGCCGGTACGGAGGTCAGACCAACCGGACGCGCAACCCAGGGTGTCGCTGGGATGGGACTTGCGCCTGGAGCACGGGTGATTGCTGCCGGTGCGTGCCCGCCAACGGGTTCCGAGGGCCCCACTGGACTATTCACCTTGTCCGCAACCGGACATGGAAAGCGGACCGCGATCGCCGAACTTCCGGCCAAGGGTCGCGGGACGGGTGGGGTCCTTGTGGCGCCGAACGGCACCATTCTGGCGGTAGCGAGTATCCATCCGCATGACGCCACGGTACTTGTGCGGACGAGCGACGGCACGGTTACCCGGATCACTCCCACGCAGGTGCCGTTGCAGTCTCGCACCGGCCGGGGAATCCCTCTGGTTTCGATCTCTGCCGATGACCCAGTCGTGGCCGTCCTTCCAATGCCTGTTGGCGCGTGAGTGCAAACTCAGTATCCGGAAGACACGTCTCTGCCTTTTTGACCGGTTGCCCGCCTGCCTTCGCGGATAGACTGGGGAATAGAGAAAGCTGAGGAGATTGGTCATGCCCACCCTCTCGATCATGTCGTACTCGTTCCGAGGTCTACTTAGTTCTGGCCAGATGGATGTATTCGGATATCTGGAAACCTGCAGGTATCGGTACGGGCTCGAATCGGCTGACATTTGGAATCGCTTTCTGGTCTCGACAGATCCTGAGTACCTGGCGAAAGTCAGGAATGCCCTCGACGAGCGAGGCATGTCGCTGGCTGACCTGTGCGTGGACCAGGCGCATGTCTGGGACGACGATCCCGAGGTGCGGGCGCGCAACGAGGCCAATGCTTGGGCGCACCTTCGGGCGGGGTCGCAACTTGGCGCACGGTTTGTACGCATTGACGCCGGTTCAAGGAGGGAGACGTGGTCGGATGCCGAGTTCGACCATATCGTCTCCCGGTTCCGTCATTACGCCCAGTTCGCCCATGATCACGGGTTCAGGATGGGCGCCGAGAACCATTGGGGACCCGAGAAGTCGTGGGTAAACCTGAAGCGACTGTACGAGGCGATTGACCACCCTGGGTTCGGGATTTCCTTGCATCTCGGTTCATGGACAGGAACCGACGACGAACGGCACGCCGCTGACGTTGCCGTGGCGCCATGGGTATGCCACACGCATTTCGATCAGAAGACTTGCGAAGGGCCGCTAGCCTCCAAAGTGGCGATGCTCCGTGCATCTGGCTACGAAGGCGCATGGAGTGTCGAGCACCACAGCGGTGAAGAAGAGTACGTCCGCGTTGCCAATCAGTTGAACCTACTGCGTGCCGCCCTAGTCTGATCGAGGTCACGGATAGTCAAGGAACATGGGCCTATCGCAGTGCCCAGGTTCCAGATCGCATGGGGTACGCTGATCCTGCTTCGGACTGGTCGGGCGCTGCAGTCCCGTGCAATGCAACCCGGTCTGGATCGGGTTTGGAGGAGAGCGGCGATGGGTCTCGTCTACGGTGCGATTGAGGGTGGGGGCACGAAGTTCGTAGTCGCCGTGGGAACTGGACCGGACAATATCATTGCCCGCACGCGTATTGACACGCGCACTCCGGATCTGACGATTCCAGACTGCATCAGTTTCATTCGCGAGGCTTCCGAGGGGCACGCCCTTGGTGCCATTGGAGTTGCGTGCTTTGGCCCAATCCAACTCGACAAGGAGGCCCCAGACTACGGGTCGGTCACAAATACTCCGAAGCCCGGCTGGGCGCACACGCCGATTGTTGGACCGCTTCAGGCAGCATTCGGCGTGCCGGTCGGGTTCGACACGGACGTGAATGGCGCTGCCCTTGGTGAGTGGCGTTGGGGGGCGGCCCAAGGTTGTGATCCTTGCGTCTACCTGACGGTCGGCACCGGAATCGGTGGGGGAGCAATCGTGAACGGTTTTCCGCTCCACGGTTTGCTTCATCCCGAGATGGGACATATCCCCATACCGCGACTCACCTGGCCGAACGGCGAATCAGATGGCTACACCGGCTTCTGCACCTACCACGGGGCGGGATGTTTCGAAGGAATGGCCGCCGGACCGGCAATAAGCGGCCGGCTTGGGCAACTTGGGGAGACGATTCCCGATGACCATCCGATCTGGGAACTCGAGGCCGGGTATCTAGCCGCAGGATTGGCGTCGATTGTTCTGGCCCTTTCACCTCGACGCATCGTGCTTGGCGGCGGCGTGATGCAGCGAAGCGATGTCCTGGAACGTACTCGTCGCCGGCTACGTGAGACCCTTGCCGGGTATGTGGCGTCCCCACTAATTACTGGCGATCAGGTTGACTATCTCGTTGCTCCGAAGTACGGACAGGATGCCGGGTTGGTTGGTGCATTCGCGCTTGCCGAGGCAGCGCATGAGGTGGCCGAGAGATGATCGTTATCCGACGGTCTGGAGATCGTGGTCACGCGGATTTCGGGTGGCTGGACAGCCGACACACATTCTCATTCGGGCAATACCACGATCCTGCCCACCGAGGGTTCTCGGTCCTTCGCGTCATCAACCAAGACCGAGTGGCGCCCGGGCACGGGTTTCCAATGCACCCGCATCGGGACTTTGAGATCTTCTCGTACATCCTGGATGGGGCACTTTCCCACGAAGACACTACGGGCGCGTCGGCTACCGTCTACCGCCACGACGTGCAACTCATCTCTGCCGGGACCGGCATGGCCCATAGCGAGGCAAATCCGTCTTCTACTGACGAGGTGCACTTCTTGCAGGTCTGGCTTCAGACCAATCGTCCGGGTCTTCACCCGGTGTATTCCCAGGCAAGATTCGGGGCCGACGCAAAGTCGGGCCGTCTCTGCCTGATCATGTCCCCGGACGGCGAAGCCGGTTCCCTTGCGTTCCGCCAGGACGCGCGCATCTTTGCAACCGTCCTCCGCGATGGCGAAAAGGTAGAACATGTCCTGAAGCCAGGGAGAGTGGCATGGCTGCACGTCGCGACAGGAGCACTTTCTGTAAACGACGTCGCTCTCAGTCCGGGGGATGGCGCGTCGTTCACTGGAGAAACGTCGGTGCGTCTCACCGGGACCATCCACGAGGCTGAGGCACTCTTGTTCGACTTGCCTGGTTAGCCTCACTCCTTTGGTGCGACCGACCGCTGGAGCGGGATCCGAGCATTGTCATCCTCGGGCGGACCGCACGGCCGGGGATTCTGGGCCATTCCCTGCGGAAAGAATGCCTTCCAGCGCGCATCCACAACTTCGGCGGTTGACTTGAGCGGTCGAACCTCTTTTGGGTACCAGGGCTTCATGCGGGCATCGATACCGATCGGAGGTTCGTATGACAGGTGATGGCGTCTTGCGATAGTGCGCGCCGCGTGAATGTCCGCACCCGGTGCGAAACGGGTGAAGGTTGCCCAGAGGAAACGCTGAGGGTCGCGCGCGATCGACACGTCGTCGGCGACAACAATGAGAGGCCAGCCGGCGAAGGCGGGTGCCGAAACAAGCCTTGCGACCGCTCCGGGCTCATCTTCGAAGGCCGGACCTGAAACCACGAGACACCCATCACAGAAGGCGTCAGCCGCGGTGACCCCTACAGGAAGTCCCGCCCCCTCTGGCAAGGCAAAGATGCGAGGGAGACGCCTCTTCGCAGGTCCCGTTCCAAGCAACACTCCCTTGCTTCCTCGGTTCATTGCGCTCCCGGTGTAGTCAAGCGTGTCCATGGCAGTCTGGTCAAAGATGAACAGGTCAGTCGAGAAGTCTGCCCGGGCGAGGATATGTTCCAACGTTCCGGGAAAGTCCTTGAGGTTCCTCGGTGTGTCTGTGATCAAAAGGAACTTGGTAAGGGCCAATTGCCCCTCACCAAGGATGCGGAATGCCGACCCGAGTGCTTCGCGCGAATAGCGTTCTTGGACAACCGCGGCTGCAAGTGAGTGGAACCCGGTTTCTCCGTAACTCCAGATATCCCGCACTGATGGCATGACGAGCGGGAACAGCGGGGAGAGGAGTTCCTGAAGATACTCTCCAATGAAGTAGTCCTCCTGCCGGGGTTGCGCCACCACGGTGGCCGGGTAGATCGCGTCCCTACGGTGATACATCCGGCGCACGTTGAACACTGGGAATTCGTGTGCCATCGAGTAGTACCCGTAATGGTCGCCGAATGGGCCTTCGCTGCGTCGGAGCCTTGGAGGCACCTCTCCGGCGAGGGCAAACTCGGCTTGAGACAAGAGGGGATACCCCCCGGCAGGGTCAGGAGTACGTCCGAGACGTTCCCCCATCAAGAGCGAGGACAAAAGCAGCTCGGGAAGGTTCTCCGGAAGAGGCGCGATTGCTCCGAGGATCATTGCGGGCGGACCGCCGAGGAAGACCGTTACCGGAAGGGGACGATTGTTCCTCTCGGCTGAAGCATGATGGAAGCCGCCACCCTTTCCAATCTGCCAGTGCATCCCGGTCGTCTGCCGATCAAAGACCTGCATCCGGTACATCCCAAGATTGTGTCCGTGACCGTCTGGTCCAGGATGCTCGGTGTAGACAAGTGGCAGCGTGACAAACGGACCGCCGTCATCCGGAGATAGCGTCAAGACTGGCAGCTGCGTCAGGTCTGGGGGTGACTGGACCGCATCGAGGATCGGTCCGCTTGAGTCGCGCCGAAGCCCAACGCGCAGACCGGCCCCAACCAAGCCGCGGAATTCCCAAAGTTTCGCTGGCGTAGGAGGCAGAAGTTCGGTCGCAGCACGCGCAACCTGACGCACGAAGTCGACTGGGCGACGCCCGAACGCCAGTTCGATCCGGCGCATCGTCCCGAACAGGTTGGTCACGACGGGAAATGCGCTGCCTTTGGGTGAGCGGAAAAGCAGTGCCGGCCCCCCCGCCGCGATCACCCGCCGGTGAATTTCGGCGATCTCAAGATAGGGATCCACCGGTGCGGTGACTTCTACGATCTCACCTTCGCGACGGTAGAGATCAATCAGGTCGCGAAGGCTTGTCAGGTTCATCCTGATTTCTAGTATGACTGCCGATTGGATCGGTGTGCCCAACCCGGACCACCCTTCGGGCGCGGATAGACTGGGATGGAAACGCAGTTGTTCACGATTTCCCGAGGAGAAATCTCAAAGTGACCGGAAGATCCATTGAGGACGTGCTTGCACTCGAGCCACTGCCCCAGAAGCTGACCGGCCAGGTTGCACTCGTGACTGGCAGCGCGCGCGGACTAGGGCGTGCCTACGCACTCCGTCTGGCCCGCCTAGGGGCCGATGTTGTCATCAATGACGTGGACCTGACTGCGAACCGGCGCTACGACGAACCATTGACACCTGGATGCGAGACGGTCGTCGATGAAATACGGGCACTGGATCGCCGGTCTATCGGGATCGAGGCTGATGCGACAAACGAGGGACAGGTCCGCGCGATGGTCAGCAAGATCGAGGCAGAATTCGGACGCCTCGATATCGTCATTTGCAACACCGGCGGGGCACTCGTTCCCGGTCCGAGCGTTGCCAGTGAGGTTCCAATTGACGATTTTCAACGGATGATGGACCTGAACTTCACGAGCGCGGTAATCACATGCCAGGCAGTTGCGCCACTCATGAAGAGGCAGGGCCGAGGCCGAATCGTTCTTGTGGGATCACAGGCAGGATTGCGTTCGCAGGGCGCGGGAGGCGGAACCTCATACTCGGTTGCGAAGGCTGCGGTCCATCATTACACCCGGAAACTTGCTTCTGACCTCGGGCGATACGGGGTGAACGTCAACTGCATTGCGCCAGGGTGGATCCTGTCGTCCCGCGCCGTGGCAGGTGGGCGCAATGACCCTGAGACACGTGACCGCCTGGTTCAGGAAATCGCCTTGGGCAGGCTGGGTGATCCGGAAGACTGTGCAAAGGTCGTAGAGTTCCTGTGCACTGACCTTTCGGACTACGTCACCGGACAGATCATTCCAATCTGTGGTGGCGTCTGCCTGTTCTAGGACATGCGGGACTGGCTACAGCAATAAAAGCCTCCAAGGGGTGGATTTCCCCTGGAGGCTTTTGATATCTCGTGGATAGCGAACTTAGGCGCTTGCGCGAACAGCTCCGGGGACTGCCTGATTGACGGCCTGTGACTGGGCTGCTGCCTGCGCCACTACCGGGGCCACGTAGGCACCGTCACTTTCGCTTCGGGGAGCGCCCGGTGTCCGTGAGCCGCTGGACGGAGCTGGAGTTGACGGTCCGATGCTTACCGAAACTTCCGCCAACGTGCGCCCGGACCGCATCTGCCGCAGCAACACATCCGGTGACACGCTTGGTTGGACCGCGAGTTCGGCAGTGGACGCACGTCCGCGTGTGACTGCCGCGTCGGACGCCCCGAGGCGTACTCGTGAGTAGGCTTCGATCCCGCGGTTGGCAATCGTCGACGCAATCATTTCATCTGCTCCGTTGCGCGAGGTGCGCCGCGGATGGTGCATTCTCCACCCGCTCATCACAACTATCGACACAACTTGGAAATCCTGAAGGGGGGTGGGGCGAAACTCGTGAGGAAAATCGAAATTGGTCATTCCGGACGGGATCAGCAGGTCTGCTGGCCGAAGATGACCATCACTTCCAGCAGATTCGGACGGATGGGTCGCCGAACATTGACACCATGTCTTTTTAATCTACGGTTGAGTAGACCGGTGCAGCGATGAAGTCACCAATCCTGACCGAGACATCGCCCGGGTACTCCCAGATTGGCATGTGCCCGCAGTTCTCATAGATGTGAAGCCTGGAACCGTGGATGAGGCGCGCGGCACGAATTGCGTGCGCGACCGGCAGTATTGGGTCATTTCTTCCCCAGAGGAGCAGGGTCCGCTGTTTGATCTGATGCAGGCGGTGGACGAAATTGTTCCTCTGACCTGACCACCCGATCGTGGCGTGCGCTGTTGCCAGAAACGCGTCGACCACACTGGCAGTGCGCACTATCTCCAAGCGCTTCTCGGCCCATCCAACCGGAACACTTTCAGGATCGAAGCAAAGCGCGCGGCCAAATGACTGAATGGAAGCGACTGTTGAGCGGCAAAGTCCGAAACGCACGAGTTTGGGCAGAACCGAACCAAGGCGGTACGACCACGCCACTTCCGTTCCTAGACCGGCCGAACTCACTAGAACAAGGCTGTCTACCCTGGATGGCATGGAGGTAGCGAGGTTCAAGGCGATTGCGCCTCCACCGGACATGCCGGCAACTGAAATGCGTTCGATGTCAAGCGCGTCCAGTAGTCCCAGCACAAATCGGGTGTAAAAATCGAGGTCGTACGAATGGGTCCGGCCGATTGGCCCCGGCGACAGCCCATGGCCTGGCGCATCGGGTGCCAGGACCCGGAACCGCGTTGAAAGTTGGGGGATTACTTTGGACCACTCATCGGCGGACCCGCCAATTCCGTGGAGGAGGATGACCGGTTCGCCCCGTCCTCTGTCAATGAGGTGGCATGGAAGTCCGTTGACGTCTACCGTCCGCGACCCGTTGGCTTGGGGACTTGGTGCGTCCGGAACATCGATGTTCACTTGGCTATGGTAGCCCTGATAATTGACACATG
>Ga0214917_10006057_pt1 | contig 12702 bp, 9 predicted proteins | sample LL_1208_BB_MetaG_FD_177983 | JGI IMG/M metagenome (GOLD analysis project Ga0214917, IMG submission 177983) | Freshwater microbial communities from Lake Lanier, Atlanta, Georgia, United States - LL_1208_BB | ecosystem: Environmental > Aquatic > Freshwater > Lake | place: USA: Georgia | collected... | reverse complement strand
GTCCTCGAAGCGGGTCTCCAGTGCCTCCAAGGCAAGGGCATCGTCAATTCCATCTCCCTCAAAGACGGCGAGGCCGAGTTCCTTCGCCGCGCGAAGCTAATCCGCCGCTACGGCGCCGCCGCCGTCGTCATGGCCTTCGATGAACAAGGCCAGGCCGCCACCCGCGACGAAAAAATTCGCATCTGCACCCGCGCCTACCGCCTCCTCGTGGATACCGCCGGGTTCCCACCTGAGGACATCATTTTCGACCCCAATATCCTCACCGTCGCGACCGGCATCGAGGAGCATAATAACTACGCCGTGGACTTCATCGAGGCCACCCGCGCGATCAAGGCCACCCTGCCCCGCGCCAAGGTCTCCGGTGGCCTCTCCAACGTCTCCTTCAGCTTTCGCGGCAATAACCCCGTCCGCGAGGCCATCCATACCGTTTTTCTCTACCACGCGATCCGCGCCGGCATGGACATGGCCATCGTGAACGCCGGCATGCTCGGCAATTACGAAGAGATTGATCCAATTCTCCGTGATCTGGTCGAGGACGTCATCCTCAACCGACGCCCTGATGCCACCGAGCGCCTGATCGTCAAGGCCGACGCCATTAAGGCCGAGCTTGATGCCGCCAAGGCTGGCGGCACGGTCGCCGCCATTACTCCCATCGACGCTTGGCGAAACGATACCGTGGAGGCCCGCCTTTCACATTCACTGGTCAAAGGTATCGACACCTACGTCGAGCAGGACACCGAAGAATGCCGCCAAAAATACCCGCGCCCACTCGATATCATCGAGGGGCCACTGATGGACGGCATGCGCGTGGTCGGCGATCTCTTCGGCGCCGGTAAAATGTTTCTCCCCCAAGTCGTGAAGTCGGCCCGTGTGATGAAGCGAGCCGTCGCCTACCTTACGCCCTTCATGGAAGCCGAGAAAGCCCGCGCCGCCGCTGCCGGCGAAGCCACCCGCGCCCAAGGCAAATTCCTCATCGCGACGGTCAAAGGCGACGTGCACGATATCGGCAAAAACATCGTCGGCGTCGTCCTGGCCTGCAATAACTACGAGGTTGTCGATCTGGGCGTAATGGTTTCGTGCGACAAGATCCTCGCCAAGGCCCGCGAGATCGGTGCAGACGTCATCGGCCTTTCCGGCCTGATCACGCCCTCGCTAGACGAAATGGTCCACGTCGCCCGCGAGATGAAACGCGAAGGCTTCACTGTTCCCCTGCTGATCGGAGGAGCTACCACCTCACCCGCCCACACCGCCGTAAAGATCGCCCAAGAGTATGCCCACGGCGTCGTCCACGTCCTCGACGCCTCCCGCGTAGTCAACGTCGTCAGCGCCCTGCTCTCCCCTGAGCAAAAGCCTGCCTTCCTCGCCGAAAACACCGCGAAGCAGGAACGCCAGCGCGAGGAATTCAACGCCCGCCGCAACAAGCGCCCGCTCCTCCCCCTCGCCGAGGCCCGCGCCCGCGCCCCGCAGTTCGACTGGGCCGCAATCGACATCCCGAAACCCGCCTTCCTCGGCACCCGGGTCTTTCGCGAAACGTCCGTCCGCGAACTTCTCGACCGCGAGTTCATCGACTGGGGTCCCTTTTTCAGTGCCTGGGAACTGCACGGTCGCTTCCCCGAAATCCTCAAGGACGAGGTCGTGGGCGCGGAGGCGACCAAACTCCACGCCGACGCCCTCGCGATGTTCGAGCGCATCATCGCCGAGAACCGTTTCCAGCCGCGGGCAGTCCTCACCTTCTGGCCCGCCAACAGCGTCGGCGACTCCGTCGAGATCTACGCTGACGAGACCCGTTCCGCCCCGCTGCACACCTTCCACTTCCTGCGCCAGCAACTCGCACACGACGGGGGTAAACCCAACCTCTGCCTCTCCGACTACGTTGCGCCCAAATCCTCCGGCCGCGCCGACTACCTCGGCCAGTTCGCCGTCACCGCCGGTCCGGGCGTCGAGGTCTTTGCCCACGAGTTCAAGACCGCAGGCGACGACTACAACGCCATCTTAGTGCAGGCCTTGGGCGACCGCATAGCCGAGGCGCTGGCTGAGTTCTTCCACAAAAAAGCCCGCGACTTCTGCGGCTATGGCCTAGCCGAAACCCTCACGCCATACGACATCATCCACGAAAAATACCGCGGCATCCGCCCCGCGCCTGGGTATCCCGCCTGCCCCGACCATCGCCACAAACCGGAAACCTGGCGTCTGGTCCCAGTTGAAAAAGAAATCGGCATCACCCTTACCGAAAGCTGTGCAATGTATCCGGCCAGCAGCGTTAGCGGTTTCTACTACAACCACCCAGATTCAAAATACTTCGCCGTCGGTAAACTCGGCCGGGACCAACTTGCCGACTATGCCGCCCGCACCGGCATCGCGATCGCCCAGCATGAAAAATGGCTGGGCCCCTGGCTAGATTACGAACCCGCTTGATTCCCCAGGCCTTCAGGTGACCCGGAGAACCTACGCCCCGTGCTCCAGTCCCTGCTCATCGATTATAACGGCTTTTTCGCCTCCTGCGAACAACAGGAACGCCCAGATCTGCGCGGGCGGCCTGTAGCCGTGGTGCCCGTGCTAAGCGAGACCACCTCCTGCATTGCCGCCTCCTACGACGCCAAACGCGCCGGGATCCGGGTCGGCACCCCCGTGGCCGAGGCCCGCCGCCTTTGCCCGGGCATCGCGATCGTCGAGTCCCGCCCCGAGATCTACCTGCGCCACCATCAAAACCTGCTCACCGCCGTCGAGACCTGCCTGCCCGTCACCGAGGTCTGGTCCATCGACGAGGTCTGGTGCCGTCTACCGCCAGGCCTGCAAAGTCCCGAAGCCGCCCGCGCCGTTGCCCGGAAAATCAAACGCGCGATCACCCGCCTCGCCGGCGAATGCCTGACCTGCTCCGTCGGCCTAGCCCCTAATGCCTGGCTGGCCAAGATCGCCTCGGACCTAGAAAAACCCGACGGACTCGTCGTTATCGAACAACACGAACTCCCGGACCGCCTCCACCCCCTCAAACTCCGCGATCTACCAGGCATCGGCGAAAATATGGAACAACGCCTGCGCGACGAGGGCGTCGATACCGTCGCGAAACTCTGCGCCGCCTCCATTCAGGACCTCCGCCGAATCTGGGGCAGCATTGAGGGCGAGCGCATGTGGCGACGCCTCCGCGGCGAAGAAGTGCCGCTCCCACCCCGCCGCATCGGCTCGATCGGCCACGCCCAGATCCTCGGCCCCGAACTTCGCAATCCCGAAGGCGCCCGCGCCACCCTCCATCGCCTGCTGCAAAAGGCCGCCCTCCGCCTACGCCACGGGCACCTTTACGCCGGCGGCCTGCACGTCGCGCTAAAATACCGCGGCGCACGCTGGAGTGACGCCGTAACCTTCGCGGACACCCAAGATACCTTGGAGCTCATCCGGGTGCTTAACCTGCTCTGGGACCGCCGCCCCGTCCGCCGTATTGATCATTTCTCGGTCGGAGTAACCCTCTTCGCCCTAGTGCCGCAAGGCTCCCACACCGCAACCCTACCCGGTATCCTCGAGGCTCGCCCCGGCGACGACGCCCGCCGGGCCGCGCTCAACGCCACCCTCGACCACATCAACAAAAAGCTGGGCAAGCACTCCGTGGTTTACGGCGGCGCTCTAGGTGCCCTCGCCTACGCCCCCATCCGCATCGCCTTCCAACGCATCCCCGACCTCGTGCTCGAGGAAGGCGAACCCGACGGAGAACTTTTCCCCACCGCCGCCGAACTCGCCTCAGCGCGACATTACTAAAAAAACGAGAGGGCTACGCGATTGACGGCTCGATAATCGCTGAAAGCGAAAATCGCTCCCCTAGGCTTTTCAAACGATAACGTAGCCTAGTGCGTAAAGCCCCGCCCCACCCGACTCCGCTAAACGGGCTCAGCCAACACCTCCAACCGCGCTAGCGAACAACAAACCGCCTCCTGTTACTTCAACCAGGCCGGAAAGTCCACGTTAGTCACTAGGTAAGGCTAAGGGCTCGCCGCCTAAATTCACACCAACGTATCAAATGACCCCACTAGTTTATGCATAAATTATTCATGCAAAAATTTTCTAACGCCTTTTAAGAAAACAAACGCTTGTCTTACACCTTAAATCGAGTCCCGAAACCGAGCGCGCGTAGGGCTTTTTCAAGACAATCGCGCAAGACCGAGGGTGCATGGGTGTTTTGCTCGGCGTGGTTATCGATGGCGTTGGCCGCCCCCTTGATGGCGATAAACCACAGCCCCCGTGCGTCCGGAATCAACCGACAGAGCGCGTAAAACTGCCCCACTTCCATATCCACCAGATCCATCTCAACTGATAGTCTTTCAAAGTGTCTGCGCACCCCGACGAGCCGGTGCCGGTAGTCGCCCAGCGTCAACGCCGGCGAAAACCCGTAGTAAAAATCCGATGACACGATGGTGGCGCTCGGGCCGGTCGGAAAGTCCGGCCACTCGGGCCGAAGCACCCGATCGCCACATTCACAATCCAGTCCGGTCCCCGCCACCCGTGCCTCCCGGATCGGGTAACCAACCCCCAGCGGTAATCCGTCCGCGCGAAGCCGACCGGCGGTGCCGACCAGCACGATGCGCTCGACCCGACCCGTAATCAGTAATTCATAAAGCAGAGGCTCTAGCGCACCGGTGCCGATGGCGGATAAAACCACTGTCACCGAAGGGAGCGTCCAGACCGTATAGGAGCGAAATTCCGACACCGGCGCTTCGGCCGGAAAACCCAACTCACCGAGGGCGTCGAGCAGCGCTCCCTTGTCTTCACCGCAACACAGGATGACCGCCGGACGGATCTGGGCGGGGCGAATCTGGACGTTGGGACTGGCATCGGTGGTGGTCATGGAACTAGCCAAAGCGCGCCTAGCCAGGAGGCCAAACCCGAACGTGCGCGCCTCCCAACCTAGCCTACTCGCGCCGCAACAAGCGATCCACCAAAAGGTCGAACACCATGCGGGAGGAGAAACTAGCCTCTAACGCCTCGCGATCCATAATGTTTTCCGTCCAGTAAAGCAGATCGTGTTCAGAATGCGCGCGCAGGTAGCGCTCCGCCTGCACGAAGTAATGGTCGATCAACCCCGTGCGCCCGAGTTTAAAATGGAGGAAAGGCCAGAAGCGCAACTGACGCGCCGCTCGGTCCAGCGGCAGGCCTTCGCGCCAATGTAGCACCAAGGCAGACATGAGCCCTGCCCGGTCGGCGCCACTTTTGCAATGAATCAGCAGCGGACCTTGAACCGTCTTCAACAACTGGTGCGCCGCCCGCACCGCCTGCGGTCGAGGCACACCTCGGGAATCCAGCCCGAAATGGATCAACTCCACACCTTGCTCGGCACACAAATGAACCTCCAAAGCCAGCAACCGGCATTTCCGCACCGGCCCACGCAGATTGATGACTGTGCGGATACCATGCCGTTTAAATACCCGCCGAAGCTGGGGCGGCGTCAACTGACCTGATCGATAAACTCCATCTGCGACCCGATGCACGTTGCCGTAAAACTCTCGCCACAGGGACCAGTGCCGGTAAATCGACTCTCGGTAAAGACGCCTCCTCGCCTCGGGAGTCGACGCATCGTGGTCCGATACCAACACCCTCTGGCCGTCAGCTGGCAGGAACGAGGGACGCGCAGGAGGATTCATTGCAAAGAAAGAGAGTTTCCGTCCGCCTTCCGCCAAGCGCAAAGCCCCTCCGTTGGGCGGAATAGGATTCCAAAACCGGAGTGGGCTGCGCCCCGGTTTGGCGGCCAGATTCATCCACCCCCTTTTTTTCCTCGTGCAGGCACTCCGTTCCTCCGGCCATCCTTGCGCCATGATCGCAAAGCCCGTTCCGCTCGCCCTCGGCTTCGACGCCGACGACACCCTCTGGCATAACGAGGGCCTCTTCTCCGCCGCCCACACCAAGTTTCAGACCCTACTCGCCTCGCACCACGACGCCGCCACCGTGGACCGCGCCCTCTACGCCACCGAGCTACGCAACCTCCCGCTCTACGGCTACGGCGCCAAGGGCTTTACCCTCTCCGCCATCGAGACCGCCATCGACCTGACGGGCGGCCGCGTCTCCCCCGCCGAACTGCGCGAACTGATCGCCCTAGGCCGTGATATCCTCGCCCACCCGGTCGAGTTGCTCGACGCCGTGCCCAACGTCCTCGCCGGACTGGCCACCGCTGGCCACCCCATGATCCTGATCACCAAGGGCGACCTCCAGCATCAGGAACGTAAAATCTCCGAATCGGGCCTCGCGCCCCACTTCCTCGCCACCGAGGTCGTATCCGAAAAAGACGACGTCACCTATCGCCGCGTGCTCGCCCGCCACGGCATTGATCCGACGCGTTTCCTGATGATCGGCAACTCCCTCAAATCCGACATCGCCCCGATCCTGCGCCTTGGCGGCCTCGCCGCCCACATCCCCTACCACGTTACCTGGGAACACGAACGCCTAGCCACCCCGCCCGAAGCGCCCGGTCGGTTTTTCACCCTAGCTTCCCTTCACGAACTTCCAGCCCTCGTCGCCCGCCTCGCCTGAGCCGCGCACGTCAACTCACCCACCGCCGCTCGGTCGCCACGGTTCCATCAGCCGCCAGACAAAGCCGTCGCGGAGATTCTCCGCCATGAGCAACGTGATCCCCACGTCGATGCCGATGACGTCAGTCCCCACCCAGCCTGTGTTCGGGTTAAACGCGTCCGCGAACCCATAAGGCCCGTAGATCGTCCCGCCCCAGCGGGCGTGCATCTCGCGCAGCGCCGCCACGCACTCGTCGGGCAAAAAAGGCAGCGACCCGGCGACCGCGCAAGGCACCACCGTGCCGTCGATGCGCGCATCAGGCGAGGCTCCGTCAACCGGCGGTCCGCCCCAGTCGACGTAGCCCGCCGCCGCATCGGAGGAAGTGAGACCCCAGACATTTTCTGAGTAACCCGGAAACCGCTGCGCTAGGCCGAGGCAAAACTGCTTCTGCGCGCGCGTCGCCGCGCAGGCGTTGGCGAAGAAATTGACCCCGCTCACCTCGTCGCGGTGCTCACGCCAGTCTGTCCAAGCCTGCGGAAATTGATGCGTGAAAAGTGGCGGATGATGCAAAAAACGCTCGCCACCCGACTCCGCCCACGGTTCGCGTCGCCAAGCCCGCCAGGTCGCGGCCGGCGCGGGCCGCGTAGCGTGGTGCACCGCAAACCAGGTCATGCCCCAGTGCTCGGAAAACTGGTCCCAGCTCCAAGGCAGGAAACCGCCCTCCGGCTTCCACCCGTGGCCGATTCGTCCGCCAGCATCAAGCATCCAGAGCCAGTCCACCCGGGCCTCGATCGCGGCTGCCAGCTCCGCCACCACGCCGCCAAAATAGCGCCCAGCCGAGAGTGCGCCAAACAAGGCGAGCCCAGTGTCGATACTCGAGGCCTCGCAATCCCAGCCTCGCTGCGCTGCACGCACGTCTAGGAAGTGGTAAAAAAAACCCCGTTCATGGGCCGCATCCCGCCAGAGCGTGCGCAGCACGCGCTCGGCGCAGGCCCGGCACTCCGCCCGCGATTCCCAGCCCCGCTCGGCCCCGATGACGAGCGCAGTAAGACCAAAGCCCGTTGCCGCCACGCTGGCCATTTCACCGGGCTTGGATCCATCCGCCCGCGCCCGATCCGGAACCAGTCCGCTGTGCGGATGGGCCGCATCAAAAAAAAACCGAAACGCGCGGCGCGCGAGGTCGTCGAGGAATTGATCGTCGGTCATGCGAAGAGCGTTTCAACCCAGCAAAGCGCGCAGCGCAGCCGCGTCGATTACCGTTACTCCAAGCTCGCGAGCCTTTTCTAGTTTAGAGCCTGCCTCCTCGCCAGCCACGACGTAATCGGTTTTAGCAGAGACCGAGCCGCTGACCTTTCCGCCGGCCGCTTCGATCAGTTGCTTCGCCTCTTCGCGCGAGAGCGACGGCAGAGTGCCCGTAAGCACGAGAGTTTTTCCTGCCAGCGGCCCCCGCCCCTCCGCCGTTGCCAACCTCGCTGCCTTTGGCGCGATGCCCAGCTCGGCTAGGCGCCGGACGGCGCGGCGCCCGCGTTCAGAGTCGAAAAATCCGATCACGTGCGCCGCCGTCACAAAGTCGATCCGCGAGAGCTCGATGAGCGAGGCGCGCCAGGCTTTCTCACCCTCCAGTTTCGCCTTCAAGGTCGCGTGCCGCATCTCTCTCTCCACTCGCTCGCCGTCGCTCTGCCCTTTGTTTGCGCGCGCCTTGGGATTGGTCGTTCGCACCTCGTCCTCCAAACTCGGAATACGCGCCAGCCGAGGCAAAATCTCCGACCCCGCCACGGCCTCGAGAGTGCCATGAACAGCCGCGATGTCCTGCGCGGTGGCCGCACCGACGTCACGGATCTGCAAAGCGAGCAACCAGCGCCCTAGGTCGTGGCCGCGCGCCCGCGCGATAGCCTCGACGATCCGGGTGGCGTTTTTAAAACCCAGAATTCGAGGCGCCTCCGCCGTGCCGAGATTGAGTTCTCCAAGCTTAACCGCTTCCAATGAGAAAAGATCAAAAACATCCCGAACCTCGCCACTGCGGACCAAAGCCTCCGCCACCACACCCCCGAGGTTTTCCAAGTCCAGAACCGCACGTCCAGCCACATAGTCGAGTCGGGTGGTGAGTTGGGCCGGGCAGTCGGTGTTGGGACAACGGATGGCGACCTCGCCTTCGATACGCACCGCCGGCGTCGTGCATACCGGGCACACCGCCGGGAAAACGTAGGGCGCGCACTCCGGCGCGCGCCGGGCGAGGTTGACCGCCACCACGGCGGGGATGATCTCGCCAGCCTTTTCGACTGTCACGAAGTCGCCGATACGGATGTCCTTGCGCGCGATCTCGTCGGCGTTGTGCAACGTAGCCCGGGCCACGGTGGTGCCGGCGATTTGGACCGGTTCAAGCTCAGCCACTGGGGTCAGCACGCCAGTGCGACCAACTTGAATGGTGACGGCACGAAGGCGCGTCTCGGCCTGTTCGGGGGCAAATTTGTAAGCGCAGGCCCAGCGCGGGGAAAGTTTACGCGCGCTCTGGCCCTCGCCGCGATAGCCCGCCCGCGCCTGAAGCGCGAAGTCGTCGAGCTTTACCACCGCGCCGTCGGTGGCATAGCCAAGCCCGCCACGCACCGCATCCAGCGCGCGGATGGCCGCCAACACTGCCTCGACGCCCACCACGTCCCGCCGGTGTTCGAGCGTCGGCAGGCCCCAGGCGGCGAGCCGCGCGTGCCAGGCCGCCTGAGTCGCCACCGGCGCGGCCGGTTCGCACGCGCCCAGCCCGTAAAGCACGATCTCTAAACGGCGCGTCGCCACGAGCGCTGGGTCGAGCAGCTTAAGGGTGCCCGCCGCGAGGTTGCGCGGGTTGGCGTAGGATTCGCCGCCCGCGTCCTGCTCGGCGGCGTTGATGCGCGCAAATTCGTCAAAACGCAGAAAAACTTCGCCTCGAATCTCAATATACTCGGGGAACGGCTCCACCGCCGCGACCGCAGCGAAGAGATCGTCGGCCGGGGCCACCAAAGGCACGACGGGGCGCAGCGTGGCCGGCAGGTTGGCGATGGTGCGCACATTGGCGGTCACATCGTCGCCTTCCTCGCCATCGCCACGCGTTACGGCACGGGTTAGCCGACCGTGTTCGTAAGTGAGCGAGATGGAGGCACCGTCGATCTTTGGCTCCACGCTGTAGGCTAGGTCTTCGCGACCAAACAACCGCGCCAGCCGCGCGCAAAATTCCCGCAGCTCCACTTCGTCGTAGGTGTTGTCGAGGGTCGTCATGGCCTGGCGGTGTTTGACCCGGGAGAAACCCTCGCTACGGTCGTCGCCCACGCTCCGGGTCGGCGAGGCTTCGCCAGCGGCCACCTCCGGATACAATGCCTCGAGGTCGGCGAGTTCTCGCTTCAGCCGATCATAATCAAAATCGCTGATCTCCGGCCGCGCGCGGCGGTAGTATCGCTCGTCGTGAGCCGCGATTTCAGCCCGCAAACGAACCAGTCGCGCATGGTCGTTTTCTGAAGATGTCATAGCGTAGCTATAGGCGGCACGAGCGGAGATACTGGCAATACTCCTCGGCGGCGAAAACAGATAGGACTCTCCAGTAAGCGGCGATACCAAGCCCAATTCGCGTAAAGTAGCACCGCGACGAGGGCCCCGGCGGTGTCCGCCACCCAGTCCGCGAACTCCATGGAACGGCCGGGCGTGAAACTTTGCCGGATTTCGTCACTCACCCCGAAGGCCGAAACCAGCACGACGGCTGCCCACCAACGCCTGCCCCCCAAAAGGCGAACCACCAAAGAAGCAATGAGTCCGAAAATCGAAAAATGGACGAGCTTGTCGATATTCACAATAGAAGGCGCCGCCACCTGACTGCGCCCCGAGGCCACGACCACCATCGCCGCCAAGGCGATGGGATAGCCCCAACGCCAGCCATACACGCTCACTTTGGGATCAGGAATAAGCATCCAACTAGGATGATTACTCGGCCTAGGCTCGGGCGAAACCGAAAAAACCAAGATGGCACCATAACCTCGCGTTTTTCTTGTTCAAGGGAAGGCTTGCGCATAAGTTACCGTGCCCTCGGGATGATCCGCATCTTTACCTCATGAAACCCACCATCGCCGCCCTTCTGGCCCTCGCCGGCGCCTCCACCACGCTAGCAATCACCCCCGGCAGTTCGGCTGCCATTACCCTCGCCCTCACCGCCTCGATTTCGGCCGGCGGGTTTGCCGGGGAAACCGAGAAAACTACCACCAAGAAAAACGCGGCCGGTGACGTCATTTCCGAGACCACAGAATATAAAACTATAATCACCACCGTCCGCTATGGTAACGCCCAAATCCTCGCCGACCTGAACGAACAGGGCCTGCTTGATGGCACTGCGGCAGGCTGGAGTATAATCAATGTAGACGTAGCCAACGACTTTGGATCGGAAAACGACACCGGTCCCGTTCCATACGCCGTCAAAAAGGGTCTGGCACCGGTTCGACTAGAATTCACGTCCGCTATAACTGCATCTGCCGAATCCGGAACGGGCAAATTAACGGTGGATTACGTTAAGCCATCCTATAGCTTGACCGGTAGTAATATTTACAAAACGACTATAACTCTATCAATCGCGGATTTTAATATCCAAGGCACGCAAATCACCACCGCGAAAATTGCCACCGGAAAACTTGGTAAGGGCGCATCTGGCGTGGATTACACCTTCGCTCTCAGTGCAGGGTCAAAGGTAGCAGCCTTCAGCGGAATATATTCCGTTTACGATCTCGCGGAGGGAACACTCACCGTCGCCGCCGCCAAGGTGGTCGATCTCGAGACGCTGGGCTTTGCCCCCGTTACTAACTGAGCTATTTTTGACTGAGCTATTTTTCCTATTTAGCTACAAGGGGGGCCTTTCGGCCTCCTTTTTTTGTGGCCACGGCTGGCGCTGCTCCATCCCCCTGCCGAAATTTAAAAGTGACAAAATGCCCGGGCTCCAATCCTCCCTATGGGCTCACATGCCACGGTCGGGATTGCGGCCCTTCGCGTTGTCATCTTGTGCGCAAGCCGCGCTGCCGCAAACCCGCTAAAGTGGGAAAGGGAGCGGTAACCAAATGGCCATTTTTTTCTTGACGCTACGGTGAGCGATTGAGGAGTAATGCTTATGTCTGTATGTGCATTTGCGCACTCCGACAACTACACACCATGAAATACTCCTTAGCCGCCCTCGTCGCGCTTGCTAGCGCCTCCACGACCCTCGCCGTTACCCTCGGAACCGCCCCTGCCGTTACCATCGCCCTCACGGCATCGCAATCTGTGGGTGGATTCAAAGTCGTCGATCCAGATACTGGGGACACATCCTACGAAGAATCCAAAACTACCGAAGGGAAACCCGATAAAAACGGAAATATCCTGACAACAACAGAATACAAAACAGTTGTTCAAACGGTCAAATACGGCAACGCAGAGTTACTAAATGGCCTCCTCGAGGACGGCAGCCTTCCTGATGGGACGGTCAAGGGGTGGTCGATTGTAAGCGCAATGGGACTTGAAGACGAAGATTCCCAGTTATATGCGGTTAAAAAAGGTCAGACACCCGTTCTAATCGAGACCGAGGATTCAATTGGAAGTTACGCAGTAACTATTGGTGGTAAAGAAACCACGTCCTCTGCTAACCCAGATGTTACTACCACTGTATCTTACACGATAAGTGGTAAAGGTATTCACGGAATTTCCTACAACGGCTTCGAGATCCAAGGGGTAGAGACTGGCTCTGCAAAGTATGCCAAGGGAACTTTCGGAAAAGGATCCTCAGCAATTCCCTACGAAACCCTATTGGGAGGCGCTGTAAAGCTTGCAAGCATCAGTGGGAATTATACATTTGAAGACGAGGGTATCGATGCCTTGGTCGAGGGAACTATCTCCACAGCGGTCGAAGCTGTGCTCGACCTGGAAACTCTTGGTTTTGGCCAGTAAGTCCCGCTGGGCCGCAGAAATTAAACCCTGTTATTCTTTTGGGGTGCCTTTACCGGCACCCCTTTTTAATGTTCAAGAATTTGCCTACACCCTTCAGTTATTAGATATACATACCCACAATGTCGCGTAATAAAAATCCTGTTCTTATTATCCTAATCACGGGCGCGTTGATTGTAGGCTCGTATGTGATGTTTTCCCACCACCGTTCCTCTCAAATCGAGAAGACCACTTCCGAGGCTCAGGTCCCACCCACCCCAGCTGAATTGCAACCAGCACCAGAACCAGCTCTCGCAA
>Ga0214917_10006056_pt1 | contig 12702 bp, 5 predicted proteins | sample LL_1208_BB_MetaG_FD_177983 | JGI IMG/M metagenome (GOLD analysis project Ga0214917, IMG submission 177983) | Freshwater microbial communities from Lake Lanier, Atlanta, Georgia, United States - LL_1208_BB | ecosystem: Environmental > Aquatic > Freshwater > Lake | place: USA: Georgia | collected... | reverse complement strand
AGGTTGATCCAGAGTTAACCGAGTGGACAATGGGAATCGACAGTTACAACGCCGGCTTTGCACTGATGAAGTTGGAAAGGTATCCAGAAGCAATTCCGTACCTGATTAAGGCGCGTGAACACTTCAAGAAGGATAAAGAACCTGAGAAGGTTTACTACTGCGATGAGTATCTAGCAGTTAGTTACATTGAACTTAAAAATGGTGTTGAAGCCTTAGTACATGCCCAAAAAGGACTGGACTTTGCAATCACATCACAGAACAGCAGTTTAGAAACCTGGGCCACATATCGCTTGGGATGCGCAAAGGTTTTACTTGCCGAACTAGATGAAGCGGAAAACCTACTCCGAGACTCACTTGGGATGAACTCAAGAACTGCCAACCCTGATTGGGAACTGACAATTGAAATTGAGAAGGAGATTGCAAATATCTTGACCACCAAAGGTCGAGTTATAGAAGCCGACGAGATCCGACGTCGTATTAAGACTCTGGAAGAGACCATTAATGGTGCTTAAATCCAGGGCTACCTATAGAGGGCAAGAATTTGACCACGTACTCATGGTCAAGGTCATCCCTCATCACTATGCTTTTATGAGTTGAAATGGGGCACTGATGATTAGTTCGACTTATTCACATTTGAATGACCTCCTTTGCGATGCAATTTTCTCAAAGGAGAAGTCATCACGCCCCGCTTATGTTGAGATAGATGAGCAAGTTGAGTTGGAATTAATCGAGTTTTTTGGATGTAAACCAGAAGAAATAAGAAGTCAGATCTCCAAACTAGTAGCCGAACGAATATCGCAAACTGGTACAAAACATGATCCATTCACGGGTATCCATCGAAATCTTCTGACATGGCGAGAGAGTTTGACTCAACAAACATCGAACTACCCAGAAATACCACTACTTCTCACATTTACTTTTGCCGCTGTTGATATGGGAGGAGATGGTGGACATGATCCGAATGCATATTATCCGAGGCTACATGAGCTCTTAAAAATTGGTGATGAGATTGACCTTGCCGAGAGTTATCGAAATTTTTCTAGTTATCTTTGGGGTAACTTGAATTACTGGCTGGATGTAGTTCATAAAGGTCAGTATGGAATTGGTACTGCCTACAGCATAGGGACTCAGAAGCATGTGGGTTTTCCACTTTCACAAGCACTAATTCGTTCTACAGATCGAAAGAAGCTACCCCGATTATTTAGAAGAAATGGATTTTCAGCATTCGCAAGCATAATTGAAAATGATATTGAACCTATTATTGATGAATGGGTTACAGCCGAAGAACACGCTTTCGGATCCTTTAGGTCGCCAAGCAAGCCTTTTAAGCGTTTGTGGGAACAAACTGACGCACGAGATAAAATGTGCACTTTAATTTCTCGCGAACTTGAATCTTGGGATGGAAGCGTTCCAAAGATCTTGCGCGAAGATGGTGCCTTAATTGATGATGACGAATTGTTAGTTAGGTTGGAAGCAACAAGAAGTTCATTCCCGAGTAATAAGTTAAACATTTCATTTGCAGTGTCTGGATTTACTTTGAAGCAAAAAGGCTCTATCGATGTCGTTGACGCTAACAATGAGAAGCATTCAATCGCCCTTGCAGTCGACCCTTCGGGATGGATGAGACCCAATGTTGGAGTACTACCAATTTCTGATCAAGATTTGCTTGAAAAGGGATTGAATGTTGAGTACGAAGTTAATCTGAAGGCAAGCAGGCCTCCTAAAAAAGTTGTTGTTCTTAGACTCGACGATCTAACTCACAGATTTCGAGAAGTTGAGCGAATTGAACTTGGAGTTCGCTCAATGGTAATTGTTCAAGATTTTAAAGATACATTAAATGCAGTTCGACAAGTAATTAACTCATGTTCTAGGCCCACGCCAAGAGAAACCAATGCCGCTGACTTACCTGGGTTGCCGGAAGGCTGGGTTTTGTTTACTGATGTCGAACTATTTCAACCACCAACTGCTGATTTAGTACAACATATAAATCTTGAATCGCTCAAACCAATTCATTCTGGTTCGCTTACGTTTTCTTCTGGCTTACAACTTCCAGGACGTACATCTAAATGGCATGGATCCGTAGGGCTTGAAATTCGAGCTACTGTTGTTGGTTCTTCAAAATTGATTGTCAGAATTGAAGAACTTGAAGAGGGGGAAGTTGTCTCTACAACAGAGACTGAGTATTTCCAACAAACTATTATTCATAAAATTGATAAAAATGAATTAGAAGACGGAGACTACAAAGTCCATATTCTAGTGGGAGAAGAATCTGAGTTGTTTGCTTCAAAAAATCTTTATATTCGTTCCGCAGATACACCAGATGAAGAGACTTGGAAAAGGGCTGAACGACTGGTCTACGATTTTGGTAATTCCGCAGGAGCTGCTTTAGTTGCATCGCCATTGAGATCTGAAGAATATTTACATATCGATGGTGCGATTCCAGTTTTTGAGGAGAAGTCACAATTAAATTTGGCAACACGCGTGCCTCAAAACATTGAATGGTGGGGAACAAAAACTGCAATTATTGATTCCAAGGTCAAAAATTTTGCGTTAGCCGATACATCTAATTATCCCTGTTTTGAAAAGGGTAATCATTATGTTGAATATCCAACTGCTGAACGAAATAAGTCAGGAACAGGTTTTCTCAAGCCGGAGGGAGGGAAAATTGTTGGTGTGTGTAAGTATTGTGGATTAGTGCGCAGGTCTACAGCCAACCCTTGGGTTTTGGAGCGCATTCGCGAGCGGGCATTAGAGAAAAAAGCAGATCTCAAAGTTGAAGTAGCGCTGCCTAAAGTATCTATTGAAGATTTGCCAGCGATTGATTCTCTTGTAATCACCCCCGATCATGCCCTTGATGCATTAATGCACCTTGGAGGTGGCTCCGATGGATATATCTCATCAGTGGCCTCGAATGTTGATCCGTCGGCTCTTTTCAGGCACGAATTTGTTAAGACGTTAGAACAAATGGCACACATTGACGTATGCCGTAATTCGCAATTTCAGATTGAAAGTTGGGAGATAAACCCCAGTATTATTGTAAAAACAGAAACTGATTTTTTCCTTACAGGATATTGGCCTACTTCATATTGGTCTGTGCTTGTTTCGATTCTTGGGGAAGACCACGTTTTTGATGTGCCAGAACTAGGAACTGCATCGCGCATGACCATTATGAATTTAGATACGAATATCCTAGAGAAAGCTTTATTGGACCTTGATATTTCTGCTGAAATCGTTGATTCTCCTTCAGTGGATATGTTGCGAATTCTTCCTGATATCCGTTTGGTGGCAAGCGGACTACCTTCGATAGGTTCGGCTATCTTCGATGAAGTATGCGTCTATTCGCCAGAACAAAATGCATGGCTGCCTGTCTCAGAGTCAAGGCCATCGAAAGTCGGGGGATATAGAATTTCAAGCGCATATCGAAATCAGTATGTTGTTGTAACTCCCGATGACATTGAAAGCCACAGAATTCGATACTGCTCTGCGGAGTTCGCAAAGTTTTATGCTACGGCGATATCAATGAAAAAACCTTTGTTCTCTTATCGGAGTAATCAACATATCTTGTTAGTACCAAAGGGGGCTTCACTTCCTGGTATGTACGGCCGTGCGGCAGTCATGGCAAGCGGTTATCTGCCAAAGCCTGACACATCTGGCCGGTATTTGATCTACGATCGTATCTCGGTCGAATTTGCAGAGTTGTTAGCTGCACGTCTTGGGGGGCAGTAACTTTGATAGAGCAACAGTTAGAACCAATAACACTGGGAGACGAACTTCTTGAAGCCTATTTGAAGTATTACGACACGCAATACTGGTTAAGGGATCCAGAGTTACTGAAGGAGCGGCGGGAATTATTAACAAAAACCGGGAGATTATTAGCAGATGTAATTCTAGAGCCTGTGCTTAGTTATGATTCTAAAGTTGATTTTAGGAAACTGGCTAAGGATCTAGGATTGAAACCCGAAATAGCTAGCATCGTTGGAGATGCCCTTTTTGGAAAATATACTAATGAAGGTGAGCACGTCGTTCTGCGAAAGCATGTGGCGGACTCAACGTCGACCTACTTTGGAAAGCAAAAAGAGAAAAACACGGTTGTCACTTCAGGAACCGGCTCTGGAAAAACTGAATCTTTTCTTCTGCCAGCGCTCATAAATATTGCGCTCGAATCTCAAAAATGGCCGGCTCAAGCACCTGCAAATCGCTGGTGGGAATCTCAAATTCCAGGTTGGTCGCCCCTCAGACAAAACGAAACCAGGCAACCTGGAATTCGTGCTTTAGTGCTTTATCCCACGAACGCGTTAGTAGAAGACCAAATCACAAGACTCCGTAGAGCTATTAGACAGATTAATTCAAAGATATCGGATCGTCCAATTTGGTTTGGGCGATATACGGGAGTAACACTAGGTGGAGGCAAACTCCCTTCAAAAAGCAGTGATCGATTAGCTTCAGATAAAGCTGAAATCCAGTTGATGCAGCAAGAAATTGATGCATTCATCGCCGATGGTGGAGCAGAAGATGCGATGGATCAGTTTTCAAATCCCCGAGGTAGCGAAATGTTGACTCGTTGGGACATGGTTGCGCACGCACCAGACATTCTTGTAACCAACTATTCCATGTTAAATGCCATGTTGATGAGAGATCAAGAAGATAGCATATTTGAGCAGACTCAAAAGTGGCTAGAAAGTAGTCAAGAAAATATTTTAACTTTTATTGTTGACGAACTTCACTTATATAGAGGAACGCAGGGTAGCGAAGTCGCTATGGTAGTAAGAAACTTCTTACAGAGAATTGGGTTGTCGCCGCAGTCCTCGCAAGTTCGTTTCCTTGCGACATCGGCCTCTATGACAGATGTAGACAAAGGAAAGAAATTTGCAGCTGATTTCTTTGGTGCAAAACCTGAAAGTTTTCTTGTAACAGCTGGTGAACCTAAACCAGTCCCGACATTTAGTGTGATAGAGGCTCAAAAAGTTATCTCTGGGGATTACTCTGATGGAGAATTATCTTCCGCTCTCGCAAATGCTTGCAAGTCCGATTCGGGTAATTTTGTAGGTACGCCATCAGCAATCATTCGTGAAAGACTTTTCGGGAAGTCCTTAGAGGGTAGTGATGCTTTTCAAATTATGCTCCAAAGGTTAAGCACATCCTCTGATCCCGAAGTGATTAAGACGCGAGGTCACATCTTCTTCAGAACACCTCGAGGGCTTTGGGCATGCACGAATCCAAAGTGTTCTGGGGTGACAGAGCACGCTTATCAAGGTCGCAGAATTGGAAAAATGTTTGACGTACCTGTGGTGAGTTGCGACGCATGTTTTTCTCGGGTATTAGAACTTCTTTACTGTTTTGATTGCGGCGATGTTTCACTAGGTGGCTTTGTCGTTGAGTCCTTAGATGATGGTGGTCAATTCTTGGGATCATTGTCGGCTCACGTTCCAGATTCGGCCGCGAAAGATCCAGTGTTTAAGCGGAGCAATAAGGGCTACCAATGGTTCTGGCCAAATGAATCCACTGATGTACCAGCTTGGGCAAAAGTTGCTCCCAACCCTAACGGCGGGCCAAAAATTTCTGTTGACTTCTCTTTTGTTCCTGTTTCATTGAATACCGTGTGGGGCTTACTCACGTCGACAAATCAAGATGCAAATATTGTTCAAGGCATGTCAGTTAGAGCTATCAAAGGTCTCCCAAGCGGGCAGGAGTATCCGGCGCTTCCAACTAAGTGCCCAGCATGTGGCGGTGAAGGAAAAGGCAATGAAACGACTAGTTACTGGGACGATATTGCTGTCCGAACACCTATTCGCGCACACACCACTGGACAATCAATTGCCGTTCAAGTTGTTCTATCCCAACTTACCCGATCATTGATGCGACCAATAAACGGGAAAATTGATTCTTATAAGTCGATAGTTTTTACCGACAGCCGTGATGATGCATCAAATACTGCCGGCGGAGTTGCAGTAAATCACCATTCAGATTTACTTCGACAACTTTTTACTTCACAGTTATACGTTAAGAAATCAATCAACGCCGAAGCGATTAATTTTGAGATCAAACAAATCAGGGATCGAAAAGATGCAGGTTTCTCTCAAGATGAAGATGACATAAAACTCATTGAATTAATGGAACAGTTAGAGGGTAATTCTGGACACACCTGGGTATCGATCACTTCATCGATACTAGGTGAAATGGTGTCGAGAGGGATTGCTCCTGCCGGCCCCTCCGTTTCTCAACTAACTTTCAATAAACTTCCTTGGTACAGGGGCTTTATTCCTAAAGATAAGGAGTGGGAACCTGTAGGACATCACGACAGAAATGAAATGTCCAAGCATTATCTTGAAGTACTTCGTGCTGACATAGCTAATACAGTCTTATTCGCTCGGGCAGAACGAGACATGGAATCAGTTGGGCTTGCATACCTGCATTTCACTGGAAAGTACGAGAATTTTGAGTCATTGAGTAAAAATGAATCGGGTCAAATTTTGGATTCATGCATACGAATTCTAGGTTTATCAAAGCACTATGACGGCAACTCTTCTATGAAGCCAGCCAAAAGGACTCCAACCTGGATTAAGAGTTACTTAAAAACTGTTGCAAGTCTTCACAGTCTAAATCTGAGCGGACTTGAAGAATGGGTAAAAATCACCTTTGAAAATTCAGGCTTGATCGAATCATGGAATATTCAGTTATTGACCGGTAATTTACCTTTATCAATCCAACCTAACCACGGTACCGCTTTTGTTTGTAAACGTTGTACATATTCACATTTACAACCGAGCGTGGGTATCTGCATTAAACAGAGCTGTCATGGATCTGAACTTGACCAAAAGGCTTTGGACGATATCTTCAATTCTGACTACTTTGCTTGGCTATCTACGAAGACTCCTCAAAGATTGCGAATTGAGGAGTTAACCGGTCAAACAAGGCCACTTAGTAAGCAGAGGGAGCGGCAAAGATTTTTCAGAGGCGATGCTCTTCGACCGAAGCCACTTGAAAGCGAGTTAACCCATGGCATCGATGCGCTCAGCGTTACCACGACCATGGAAGTTGGAGTGGACATTGGTTCCTTGCGCGCAACCTTGATGGCTAATGTGCCACCACAGAGATTCAATTACCAACAGCGTGTTGGACGAGCTGGCCGTCAAGGTCAAGTATTTTCTTATGCAGTCACTCTTTGCAAAGACAGAACTCATGATGAGTATTTCTTCACCCATCCAGAGCGAATGACTAGTGACACTCCACCTGAGCCATTTCTACAAATGGGAAGAAAATCTGTTGTGCAAAGAGTGTTAAATGCAGAAATTTTGCGAAGAGCTTACTCAAGTCTAAGCCCGACTGATAAGCCAGATAGAACTAAAAATGATATACATGGATCGTTTGGAATAATTTCAGAGTGGAAGCCGAAGTATCGAGGCTTAATTGAACGTGCAATTCAATCAGTTCTAGACATTGATACGCATGTCGCGACTTTATTGATACAAACTCCATTTGAATCTGATTCAAAGCAATTTTCAAAAGACATTAAGTCAGGAGTTATCTCATCGATCGATTCCATAATTGAGAGGGCGGAGCGACCTGATGCAGAACTCAGTGAGGTACTTGCAGAGTATGGACTTCTTCCAATGTTTGGCTTCCCAACGAGGGTAAGAGAACTTTATAAGAAAGTTCCGCTTAGTTCTCAGGATGAAAAGGCATCTCTGTCCTCTAGACCATTAGATGCGGCTGTATCTATGTTTGCGCCAGGGTCTGAGATTCCGAGCGATCATCAGATTCACAAGATTATTGGGTTCGCAGCATTTGCGGTGTCAAATACTCATAGTAAATCAATTGATCCTCTCGGCATAAGAACTGAAATCGCAAAATGCAAATCTTGCGATTCTGTTCTTATAGGCCCTAAAGATAATCAATACTGCAGTGTATGCAATGTGCCAATGCAAAAAATTGACATGTACGAACCATTAGGTTTTCGAACCGATTATTATCCAAGAGATTTCAAAGGAGATGCAGAGGCAAGCGGTGCTGCAAGTCAACCTAAATTGGTAATTGCTGCAGATGTAATTCCTGACCAGGAGACCGTTTTGAATAAAGCAAGGATCAAGGTGTACGAGCAAGCTAGACTTGTAACTTTGAACGACAACAGGGGTAAGTTATTTAAAATCTCCACGCTGACCGACGGTAGCAAGGTACAAGACTCGCTGATAAGTCAATACCAAACTAAGGTTTCAGGCAGCGAGATTGACATCGCTATCGGGGAAATCCGCACCACCGATGCTATGACTTTGGAATTTTCTACAAATGATCCAGAACTAGCTCATATTGACGGTGAGTTGATAGTTTCAGATAACCGCGAATACTTCATCGCTGCGGGCGTTTCTGCATTTGTATCTTTTGCTGAGGCCTTCCGAAACGTTTGCAAGGTTCATTTGGCAATTGATGCTGAAGAGTTCGTAGTTGGATATCAGAAGAGAAAGGCTAAGCACCAAGATTTGAGTACCGCTCAGTTGTTTTTAGCTGATTCACATGCGAATGGAGCAGGCTACTCAGTTGAAATAGCTTCACAGAAGTCTTTCACTGAAGTTCTTGGTCTACTGGAGTCTGATTACGAAGCAAAGTGGACCGGGGATAAACATTCACAATGCACAACATCCTGCCCCGACTGTTTAAGAAGTTACAACAATAGGAGTAACCACAATCTTTTGGATTGGCGTTTAGCGCTGGATGTTGCAGCAGTGATCCAAGGTCGCAATCTGAGGCTTGACCTATGGCAGGAGCCGTCACATAAGTTGGCATCTTCTCTTGCAGGAGTTAAAGACCTAGGACTCAATCTTGACTGCAACGAAGTTCTAGGTTGGCCCGTTTTGCGAAATCTCGATAATTCACGGGGTGTAGCTCTTGTACATCCGTTATGGATGCAGAATCGTGATTTTTATGGACCTTTTGCTGCAGAACTAGCGGAGACTGCCATGGGTGAGTTGAATCTTTCAGAAATCTCGCTTTCGAGTATTTTCAAATATAACAGAAGTCCATATTCAGTCATAAAAGATTTGATTTAAATTAATAATGTCAGAGATACGTTTAAGTGCGTCACTCTATCAACGGTTTCAAGCTTGCCCAAAGAGTGCTGTGTTTTCCTTAGATCACGTCGCGAAGGCGCTTAGCAAGCCATCACTAAGGGCGGCTTTAGGCAACGTTTCACACAAATTAGTTGAAGATTCTGTCAGAGTTCCTCAAGATTGGAACTCAGATCAAATCCATGATTGGTTTGAAGCTAATTGGGAAGCATTTGTAGAGGAAGAGTACGCTGAATTAGTCAGACAATGGGCTCCCAATATCGTCCCTAAGCCTCACTCTTGGCCTGGATATTTTGCAACGCGAGCTTCGGCCAAAACTTTGGTTGTCAAGAATTCTGGATTACTTCCACCAAAGTCTTCAGTGACCATGAATACAAGCACTACCTTAGAAAATGCTAAAGCTATATTGCTCCCACTAGTTGAAAGGTTTCTTTCATCCAGTGATTTAGGAATCGTAGGCAAGCCAGATTTTGTATTTCTTGAAAATCACAAAGCAACAATTTATGACTATAAATTTGGGAATAACCAAGTTGATTTGGATAAGCATAAATTTCAAATGTATTTTTATTACTTATTAGTTGAATCTGTAGTTCATATTCAAGTTGCTAGATTAGCGATTGTTGCGAGTTCGAATCGTGTGTGGGAGATTCCAATCGACATGAAACAAATAAGAGACTTGAAAAACGATATTCCTAGAGTTCTCGAGGCGCTAAGTTCTAGCAAAGTTACTGCCCTTCCAAACACTCAGAATTGTAAATTCTGTCCGTTTAAATCAATTTGCGAACCATTTAAAAGGGCAAACATCGAGATATACCCACACCGCCCTATGGCAATCTCTGGGGAGGTGCTTCACAAGCAACCCGTTGATGAGAGTTTCCAGGAATTAAGGATTAAGCCTGATAAAGGGCCAAACCAGGAAGAAATCAAAGTTTTTGGGGTTCCGAATGAATACGGTATAAAAGTTGGAGACTCGGTGTTTCTCTCAGACAATCTCGATTTCAGGGATGAGAGGCTCATTGGCTTCTCATGGAATTCACGACTGATTATCCAAGGTTGACCCCCAATTCACTCTTTTGTCAGACCTAACCTCTAGAGTTCTGGCTATGTCCTTTAAGTTTGTAGATCTTTTTGCTGGTATCGGCGGGTTTCACGCTGCTCTTGGGGCTCTAGGTGGCGAATGCGTCTATGCATCAGAGTGGGATAAAGACGCCGCTCGCATTTATGAGCGAAACTGGAACATTAAGCCGGATGGCGACATAACGTTGTCTGCCAATGATGAGGTCATGAACGTGCCAGCACACGATGTTCTTGTTGGGGGTTTTCCGTGCCAACCATTTAGTAAATCTGGAAAACAAATGGGAATGGAAGAGACTCGGGGAACGCTTTTTTGGAACATAGCGAAGATAATTGAAACTCACAAACCTTCGATTGTCCTACTAGAAAATGTTCGGAACATAGCTGGCCCACGGCACATGCATGAATGGGAAGTGATTATTCAAACTCTTCGCGACCTTGGCTACAGAGTGAGCGAAGATCCACATGTTGTTTCTCCACATCTGATTAAGCCTGAATTTGGTGGTCGACCTCAAGTGCGAGAGCGCGTCTTTATTGCAGCAACCCTAATCCCTAAGGGATTACCAAACTTTAAATCCAATGTCGAAGTTCCAGATTTAACTTCTGTGAAAGAAGGCTGGGATCCACAATCTTGGAATTTAGAAAAACACCTTCCGCTCGATAAGTTAAAGGCTGGAACAGAAAAGAAATCAGTTGAGCTTTCAAAAGATGAGCGTGAGTGGCTCGAGGCGTGGAATGAATTTGTCATCATTATGCGGGAAAAGTTAGGTGATGCAAACTTGCCAGGGTTCCCCATTTGGGCAGATCATTGGGTACATATCGATGAATTGAAAATTCCAAGAGGAACACCTGATTGGAAAAAGAATTTTCTAATTAAGAATGCAGAGTTTTACACAACCCACAGAGTCGTTTTGAACAGATGGCTCAAGAAATGGGACAACCTTGAAAACTTTCCACCTAGTCGTAGAAAACTTGAGTGGCAGGCTCAGGAGACCAAGAGCCTTTGGGAAACAGTCATGCACCTAAGACCTTCAGGTATTAGAGCAAAGAAAGCGACGTACGTTCCCGCTCTTGTTGCAATTACCCAGACTTCAATTGTAGGAAAGCAGAAGCGTCGTATTACCGTCCGTGAAGGTGCGCGACTTCAAGGACTCCCAGAATGGTTTGATTTTGTTGAACAAGGTAATTCCCTGAGTTATAAGCAGCTCGGCAATGGAGTTAATGTCGGTGCCGTTTATAACGTGATAAAAGCCCAAGTAATTCGAGACCTTGACTTGCTTGAGAATAAAACTGATCTAACTCGAGCAATTTTAGGCGCTCCTGCTAATCCAGACTTAGTGTTGAATTCCTATTCGAGAATGCACCCAGAAAAAGAACCTTTAAAACTGTTCAACAAAACCTCATTGAAGGTTGTTGGCTAATTTCTACTTTCTCTGAACTGTTTCGAAAAACTTTTCATACTCTTGTTTTTGGGCTAGAAATAGATTTGGTGGCCTGTTAGCAGAATAGGCGGTAAACCAGGTTGGCATGAATGAGAACAGACCATTCGAAACTGCCTGATTCATCTTCTCCTTAACAGTGTGACGTGGGATTAGGGATTTACTCCTATTATTTCCGGTAACTACAATGTCTTTCAAGGTGTCTTCCCTTAGTAAATACAAGCCTGGGAAAAATTTGAAATCAATCGACACAACTTCACCGGCAAGATTAGCTAGTTTGGAATTAGCAATTGTGGGCTTTGCAAGAAAAATCTCAAAGTCATTTGCATTATTTGAAAGAATCGATTGATACTTTTTTTGAATTTCCTTAAAAGGTAAGAATTCTGATGCCTCAATGCTTGGTCCATCAAGATAAATTTTGTCCTCTAGTATTTCCCAATTATTTCCTATTCGCTTAGTCACTAAAAGTCGTTGCTTGTACTTTATAGAGTAATTGAGATAATTTTGAGATTGCGCCAAACTAGTTACTTGCATTTCGTAATTGCTTGCCCTGAGCTTTCCCCACTTATCCTTATATTGTGATACAGAATATACAATTGAATCGTCAAAAGACATTACGCCATTAATTGGTTTCTTAGTCGCGTCCCACAACCCAGAAATCTCACTGATATCTTCACCAACTTTGTGAGAAACTTTTAGTCCATCCACAGAGTAATCCCATCCTTTAGCACCATGTGGTGGTAAATCTACGACTCTCATGCTGTCATGATGAGTGAAATAATTTACGAGCATATCTATGAAGAAATATTCTAATAATGCTGCTGAGGTGAGCCCGTAGTAGTGATCTCTGAATTGCCTTTGAGCAGATACAAATGGGAAGATGTAGTCAGGCCTCTGCAGCATATTTTGAAATGCTTTAACTAAACCGTCTTCATCAAAGTTCTGATTCACACTTAAATGCTAGCGGTTCAGTGAGTTAAAACTTAGATTTAGTCGATCCTTAACCAATAAACACTCTCCCCATCCCTCTCCAAGATCCCGTACTCGATCATGTACCTGCGTAGTGCAGCTGTGTCTGCGTGGTACTTGGCAATGATGAGGTTGAGTTCCTTCTCTGGGTACTTGGTATC
>Ga0214917_10006055_pt1 | contig 12702 bp, 13 predicted proteins | sample LL_1208_BB_MetaG_FD_177983 | JGI IMG/M metagenome (GOLD analysis project Ga0214917, IMG submission 177983) | Freshwater microbial communities from Lake Lanier, Atlanta, Georgia, United States - LL_1208_BB | ecosystem: Environmental > Aquatic > Freshwater > Lake | place: USA: Georgia | collected... | reverse complement strand
ATTATATACTTTGTAGCACTATCCAGTCATTATCATAATAAACTGGAGATAATTCTGTCAGGTCAATTACTGGATCGGTGACTACAGTAGATGGTCTGCCACAATATAAATTAAAATGAGTTGTCACATCTGCCTGAGTTAGGGATCGATTATATATTGCTATATTGTTGTATAAATTATCTGGCCCGCCTGTTGTTTGATAATTAAATTGAAGGTTTCCAGTAACTGGTGCAGATAATACAAGGACTATGTGGTGGGGCTCTCCAGCGACCAGAAAATTGCTTATATTGGTCTGTGAGGTCTTATCTACCCCATTGACGTAAAAGGCGCTTATAGAGGCCTTAGAGACCGTTCCAGACCCATTCCAGGCATACTTCGTGCTGGTAGTTGGATCATAGAATAAAGTATTTGCTCCAGTTGTTTTAGGAGTAAAGAACATCTCTACCGTATTTATGTTTAATCCAGTATTGATTTTAAATCCATATGTTGAATTTGGTCTAATTCCATTATTATAATGTCTTAAAAGCGGGGAGTAATTTAAAGACCCTATTCCAAATTGATTATCAGATTCAATATAACTATTATGGTTATCTGCATATATTCGAGACTGGCTATAAAATCTAATTGAGAAATATGAAAGTCTTGGCAAAAACTTGCTGGCATCTGTAGTACTCATAGTTATTCTAATGTATAGAAGGCCAGTTGTTCCAAAGCTTCCTTTTTTATATTGAGGAATTGCTTCTCCATTTACGCAATATGAGTAGTTTGTTCCATCAACGCTAGTCTCTACTGATACTCCTAATTCATTCCGCCACTCAATTTTAGAATCTGTTAGATTTGATTCCATAGGGATAAATAGAAAATCGTTTATCACAAATGATTTTGACTCAGAGGTAGCAGTTGGGATAAACCCTATATATTTACCCTTATCGTCATAGTAAGTATTTGAATCCACAAAGTCATCCCATTGGGCATCTACTCCATATGTGTATCCGAAGTCGATCCTCTTGGTTCTATCTGAGCAGGAAAACAATACTCCGTCTTCTGGATTTACAACATGGATCGGCTGTATATAATAGTTAGCATCATTGTAATGTCTAGTAATTGCTGTTGCATTTAATCCGTATCGATATACCGCTGGAGCATCTACGACAAATGAGTCACCAGCGTCAGATGTTGGTCCAATTTGTAAGTCTAAAGATGTGTTAGTAAATTTAAAATTAGGATCTATTGTTTTAAGTCCGACCTGTGTGCCATCAATATATAGGCTAATAGAGTTTACAGAATATACTCCTACAATATGCATAGCCTTCTTGCTATATGTTACTGCCCACCTAATTTGCTCTGTTGCAGATACTTTAAATACGATATCGCCCTTTTCCCAATATAATCCAATTCCGTCTGTTGTATCTGCAAACAAAGTTGTGATATTTGATGATTGAATAGATGGGCTAATCCATAACTCTAATGTAAAATCATTATCTGAAGAGTATTTGTTGCCTAGACCGTTTGAAACAGATGATCCATAAAAGTCTTTTGACGTTGGTACTGTTATATAAGCGGTATTAGTTATCTTAGTTCCTGAACCGCCGCCTGGAATAATTGGCAGCATGTTTGCTGCAGGAGATCCTACATATGTAGCATTATTACCGCACCCTGAAATATCTGAAGCAGTAGTACCTGAAGACTCATCCAACGGCCAAAAACCGATGGGATAATCCTTAATTACTTTTAATTGATATGTCATAGTACTATTTTACCATTTACCTTCTGGGCACACTGCATATTTTACCCAACACTTAGAGTCCATGTGGCAACCACATAACATGCAAACATTTTCTTTTAAATTAATACAATTCTTACATATTAAAAATCTATTATTAAATGTTTCTTCAGGTACTAAATAGTCTTCCATTATTTACTTTACATATACTGCAAAAGAGGTGCCCTCGTTTGGCGCACCAAAATACTGTTCACCATTTGCATATCCTGGGGATCCCATCCAGTGCAAGTTAGATCCGAACCAAGTATTATAAAATCCATGACAAATAGCATCGCTTGTATAGTTGTGGTCTGAATGCCATCTAAAATTTCCATTATTATGTATACAACGAGATCTTGCATCAGCTGTATAGGTTCTTGATTGTGAATAATTTGCATTTCCACCAGTATCCATAGAGAATGTATATGACTGTGTTGGATCCATATCAGTTCCCCAGTCTGGCAAATTTCCTGTTTGGAATAACTTTGCAGTATTTACTCCATAATCAAATAATGCGTCTCTAAAACTTGAAGAATAACCAACTCTTTGAATGCCACAGGAACTATTATTTGGTACTGCTACATCAGATGGAGTTGCTCTATACCATGTAGAATTATCGTCACTCCACCATAAACTATGTGCGCCTGTTCGAGAACCCCCATTATATACTGAATAGAAATAAGATCCAGTAATTACTTTTGCTGTACCAAAATCATAAGCATATTCCGTTCCAGCTGTTGGAATACCTCCAGAATCTCCGCAGTTATCTGATGTAAAAACAGTTATATTTGTATCAGTTCCTTCTTTAGTTGTAAGACCAATTCTGGAAGCTCTTGGGTAGTGCGTTGATCCGCTTTCAATTCTATATTTCCAATATCTATGAGCTTTAGGATTAGTTCTTAACAATGCTGTGGTTTTAGTTTGATGAAGCGCTGTTATATCTGAAGTAGCTAATTTACCAGCTGCAAAATTAATTTCTGCAGAAGTCCATGCCCCATTAGTATTTACAGCCGCCGATGCTCCAATATCTGTCCCATTCCAATACTGTAATGCTTTTACCCATCCTCCACCATCTCTACTCATAATACAATATGCTTGAAATGGATTTGTTCCAGATGGATTTAGCCAATAAGTTCCGTCAGCTCTGACACCAGAATTATATAGGAAAACCGCACTTGGGGCTGCAGTAGATGAGGTTAATCCATCTAAACTACCTTGGCCAGCCATATTTCCAAATAATATTGGATAACTCATATTAAGCCGCCAAGTTACCGATAGCTAAGAATGTATTGCTTGATGTACAAATCAATTGACATGAAGCATACTGTCCATTTAGTTTTAGTTTAGAGCCGTTAGAATTTATTGTTGTACCGCTTGCTGTTAGTGTTAATTGACCAGATCCAGTTTGAACAATTGTAATAACTGAACCGACTGCAAATACCCCTGAAGGAACTGTTACTGTTCCTGCCGTTGTACTATTAGAAGCAAGGACTATCTTATCCTTGTCGCTTGCAACTAAAGTATAGTTATTTGAAGTAAATGTTGGAGTACTAGTTGTTTGAAGTAATGGTGCATATGTAGAAGCAGCAGAGGTTGAAGCAAGCTTTGCATCTATCTGAGTTTGAACATTTGAAGATACTCCATTTAGGTATCCAATTTCTGTCCCATCAACATCTCCTATTGCTGTGGTGCTTGGAAGAACTACGCTTCCTGTAAATGTTGGGCTAGCAAGGTTTGCTTTGTTAGTTGAAAGAGTATTAAGCTGTGTTTGAATTGCGCTTGTAACGCCGTCCAAATATTGAAGTTCGGTATTTGATACGTTACCGATTGTTGCAGATGTTGCAGTAATTGCGCCTATTTGAATATCTGCATATGCTAGGCCTGCGCCTGAAAAGTTAACTGTAGAAGATGGCTTTGTTGTGGCATCTTTAAAAAACTTGATTATTCCATCTGATGCATCTCTTACTACACCAGCGTATTTCTTTGTAGCAGAAACTGTATATTCTCCTACTAAACCTAAGTCTACTGCATCCCCCGCATTATTATTTCCAACAAACACTAGAGGGTCTGTTACAGCAAGATTTGCTGCAGAAACGGATGTTCCTGAACCACCAAATGTAATTGCGCCCTGAATGTTTACATCGCCTTGAATACCAACTCCACCTACTACGGTAAGTGCTCCAGTTGAAGGAGATGTTGAAGGTGTTGCAATTTCAATGTGTACATTTTGATTTGGCGTGATTGTCATCTGTCGATTATTTGAAGCAAGTCCGCCTGCTGCAAAAATAATCTTGTTTTGTGATCCAGTATTTGATGTAGCAAGAACTAAGTTTCCTTGATCTGTTCCGCCTGCTGCACCAACCATAAATACATATCCATCACCTTTACCAGTAATTGTATAGTCTGGGTCGGCAAAATTCTGTGAAGTGATACCCATATCAATGTAACCATCATTATCAGTTCCATTGTTTGAGTATGCAATAAAGTCTGTTGAGGCATTTGAGCCTGAGTTAGTATTCTTAAATGCTATCTGTGAATAATCGTTATAGTTAGATTGGGCAATAATTACTGGATTAGTTAGTCCCGCCGCTGTATTGAATGTGTCTGCATTTGGACCAACGTAAAGAATTGAGTTAATATCGGCGGTTTCAAAAACGCCAGTTGTTGTCTCAGCATTAGCAAGGGCTTCAATAGCCTTGGCTACATAGACAAGATCCTTTGCGGTATATAAAGATGCGGCTAGCGATGAGGCTATTTCCGTTTTAACTAAACCAATTTCTGTTGCAAGTGTCATTTTAACTCCTCAAAGAATTATAGCATTAAATAGGTTTAAACACCTATGTTAAGGCTAAGATCGTCTATATTTGCTTCCGCCTCAGTTACTCTAGTAGATAGGGCTGTAACGCTTGATTCCACCGCAGCCACATCTTGAGCGGGGTTTAAGGAAATCAATCTATTACTTAGGTATCCTGGCATAGTTTAATTATACCTTAATTTTGATATAACCACATATCATCTGGCTCTACAAATTGAGGGTGGGTAGAATAAGGAATCTTCATTTCATCCATTCTTTTCATTACTTTTTGCATAGCACCTGGGCCATAATATACTTCCGCCCCATATCCTTGTTGCTCTAAAAACCAGCCAACTCTAATCATATAAAATTCTGCAAAGGGATTATATGATGCATATACTCCAACTCCGCCACTTTTTTCATAAATAACTTCCCATAAATCAACATCTTCTATTTGCATTGGGCGTTTATAATCCCATTCTTTTTTTGGAGGAAGTATTAATGAATCTGAATCCATCCAATTAGGATCAAAGTGTTCGCCGAAATCTTTGAATATGTTTTGTGTTGTTTTAAAACGCAATGTTAACTCTTTCTATTAGATTGAATAACGAATAACTACTATTCCAGAGCCGCCAGTACCTCCACGACCTGTCCAACTATATGTAGCTCCTTGACCAGCACCACCTCCACCTGATCCAGTATTTGCTCCAGCATTTCCACCGTAAGAATAATTAGAGCTATTACATTCTCCATTTGAGCCATTATTTAATGCAGAACCACCACCTGCACCAGAACCACGTCCATCAACTCCTCCACTAGCTGCAGCACCTCCGCCACCACCGCCGCCGCCAATTCCTCCTGGACCAGATTCGTTTGCTCTATTCCAGTTTGATCCTCCGCCACCACCTGCCCAATAATAAGAAGTTCCTAAAATAGAATTTGCTAATCCAGATCCTCCAGACATTCCATTATTTGATGCTCCACCAGCAGATCCTGCGCCACCGCCGCCACCACCAACAACATCTCCTCCGCCCTGACCTCCATTATTTCCTTGACCAGATGTTCCAGATGCTGGACCACCTCCATATTTTGAGCCCCCACCTGATCCTCCAGATGTTGCTTGATAGGTTCCAGCATTATTTGAGTCTGAATAGCATCCTCCCCATCCACCCCTTATTGCTGTAAGGCCAAATGCACTACTATTATCTCCATAAAATTCTCCAGGAAAAGTTGTGGAATTTGCAGCTCCTGAACCTACAACTATATTATAAGATTGTGATGTTACATTAAAAGTTCCTGCTAAGTATCCTCCTGCACCTCCACCACCGCCGTGACGTGTACCAGAAGTTCCTCCTCCACCAATAATTAAATATTCAACTAATCCAGTACCTGAACAATTAAATGTTGAAGTTCCTATAGAATAAAAAGCATGTATTCTATATCCGCCAGCAGTAGTTATTGTTCCACCTGTAGAAAGTCCGAGACTTAGCCTTCTGCCAAAACGGCCTTGTGCTCCATAGGAGCCTCTTACGCTAGAAATAAATGGCATTTAGTTTCTCCTTTAGAAGTTTAGTGAAGATGATCCGTATACTATCCAGGCTCCGCCTGAAGTTCTTTGAAGTGTAAAGGAGAAGATATCAATCTTTCCTGCTGATGATGTTGGAGTTGGTGCTGAACCACCAGCCCATCTAATTGTTTGTGATGCTCCACCAATTTGGAATGTTCCTGGAATATACCCAGTTGACCCCTGTGTGGTAAATACGTTAATTGTCATAATTTTAGAAGCATCTGTTGGAACATTTGTAACATTCAACGTCATATTTCCAGTTGGTGCTGTTGCAATGTAGTAAATATTGCCTGCTGTCCAATCTAGTGTTCCTGCGTTTGTAGAAAGAGTTACATCTACAACTGCTTCACGAAGTTCTTGAATATCTGTTGTTCCACTCATTGACACTCCGCCAGTTAGTGTGACAGTACCTGATGATGAAATTCCACCATTTGCTGTTACTAATCCTGAAGGAGTAAATGTGCCTGCTGCTGTAATTGCGCCTGTTGAAGCATTAACTACAAGTTTGTCTGTTGCAATTGTAAGGTTTCCAGAACCAGTAATTGCTGCTGCAGATACTGCGCCTACCTGTAGTGCGCCATAGCCCAGTCCACCTTCTGAAAAGTTAACTGTGGATGTTGGTTTTGTTGATGCACCATTAAATACTTTAAATATTCCATCTGTAGCATCACGAACAATACCTGCGTACTTTGTTGCTCCGCCAGTCCGATACTCTTCAATGATACCTAAATCGTTAGTATCTCCAGTTGCTGCATTTCCAACAAATATAAGTGGATCAGATACAGCAAGGTTTGAAGTAGTTGTTGATCCTCCACCAAATGTTAGGTTTCCTGTAATTGTTGTATTTCCTGCAATGTTAACAGAACCTGCAATTCCTACTCCTCCATTTACAACAAGTGCTCCTGTTGTAGAGGATGTTGATGCTGTTGGGATATTAATAGAAACTTTGCTATTCGGAACAATTTCCATTTGAGTATTACCAGAATCATAACCTCCAGCAGCAAATACAATTTTATTTGCAGTACCGTTTGCCCCTGTTGCAAGAACTAAATTACCTGCTCCAGTTTTTCCAGCTACTACTGTTCCTGATGGAGAAACAACTGCTGAAGTAACATTTGATGCAGTTTTAGCATAACTAAATGTTGTACCTGTAACTGCTGTAACTGTATAAGTGCCATTAAATGTTGCATCAACTCCAGTAATGACTACTGGCATTCCAACTCTGATGCTGTGTGTTCCTACAGTAAGTGTTGCTACATTTGATGTTAAAGATTTATTTGTTACTGATTTTGTGAAAACTTCTGGAGCCTGCATAAAGATATATCCATCATTTGGACCAGTAATTCCAAAGGTGGCTTGATTGAAATCTTCTCCTGTTACACCCATGTCTATCCAACCTGATGCATCTACTCCATTTGCAGCATATGCAATAATATCAGTTGAAGATGTTGTGTTACTATTGTGTACTGCAACTTGGCCATAAGGGGAAGAGTCCATATCAAATACTGCTCGTGCTCCTGTTAGTGCCGCTGCAACATCAAAATTATCTGCATTATCTCCAGCGTATGTTGTTCCACCTACAATTAGATCGTCAACAATTGTTGCATCATCTAGTGTTGGAGCATTTGTCCATGATACTGATGTACCATCAGTTTTTAAAATTTTATTATTATTTCCAGCCTGATCTGGATATGTTCCATCTACTAGTTTTGCCCAGTATAGTGTATTAGCTGAAGATGATGGAGCATTTGTAACTGTATCTTGTAATGCAATATATACGCTTCCACCAAAAGTTACAATATCATCTTTCTGATATTGTGTTCCTGTACTAAATGTGCCTTCGTACTGAATTCCGCTTGCAAGTCTCGACCAGTATGTTGCATTTGGTGGCGTATTACCAGTAGTTGGATTTTCTGCTAGATATAAATTTCCGCCATGTGTTACAGCATCTCCTGGCTTATATGCAGCACTAGATGAATAAACACCAAGGAAATTAATTCCTTCCACCATTGTTTTCCAATATGTGGTATTTGTTGGGAGATTACCTGTTGTTGCTAGTGCATTTGTGTAAACGTATGCGTTACCGCCGTATTTAACTACATCGTTTAATTCGTATTCTGTGCTGGAATTCCATGAATCCGCCCAGTAAAATCTTAGCTTGCCTAAATCAATAAGTGTCATTATTTAATCTCCATTAAAATATGTGTTTTTTGGGTGCTGTCCCAACTAAATTGTAGCGTATTTTTGGTCCAAAGCCAAGTCCTATATTGGTTGTCTTTGAGCACATCATCTACGGGTAAATCTACTTGAGTCCCATCGTTTATAAAATCTACGGTTAACCTGCCAGTTGCGGCATTAATTCTAAATCCGTAGAAAACTTTGTCTGCCACATCAAAATCTGTTACCTCATAAGGTCTAGTTAAATTAGCCATTAGAAACCATCCAGTGTGGAAACAAGAATATCGAAGGCACTGGCTACATTAGCTACCGCCCTTAAAGAATCGCCAGATACGAGAACAATTTTGTTTCCTGTAATTGCCTCAGCATTTGTATTGCCGTTGATCTGCTTATCCTTAAATATGTAATATGTGTTTCCACCGTTTACTACATAAAGAGAAATTGAAGCGGATGAGCCAGTCTTATTCACAATATTGCAACCAGTTACTAGAGTAGGTGTAGTGACATTCTTTAGAGTTGCCACCGATGTTCCTACTGAAGCTGACTTAATGTTGCCGAAATTTGCCATATTGCTATTATACTATACCTTCTATGCAAGTCCTAAAATGAGGGCTTCCAAAGCGGCATACTCCAATCCTGTTACTGTAGTATCATCTATGCCTGAGAGCATAAATGAAATATCTCCTGTTGTTGCCCGCACATAAACCTTATCTCCAGTTAGAACTGGAAATCGAAATGTCTCAAGGGAATCATTTCCGCTAATTGATACGTTATATGAAATAAAAACATGATTTGCTGCAACTGCATCTTGATCTAGTGGAACAACCCATACTCTAATTGTGGCGGGATCAGCAGATTTATTTGTAGCAATAACAGATGTTAGAATAGTACGTGATCCAGTATACAAAAGTATATCTGTATTAGAAGAGGGATTAGATGTTGCTAATCTTGATATAGCCATATTAGCTTAACCTGTACCTTATGAGAATTATGCCTGAAGACCCCGCTCCAGAATTTTCATTATCATGATTTGCACCATTTCCACCAGAACCAGTATTTGCTGGGCCACTGTCTTCGCCAGTTTCTATTAATTTTTTAGTTGTACCATTTCTAGTAAATACACTAGCACTTCTAAGACCTTGAACGTAATCAAAGCCTCCTGCTCCTCCGCCTGCTAAATAATCATTTACTCCTATGCCTGAACCAAATCGTCCGTTTAAAAAATATCCTTCTCCCCCGTCTCCAGCTTTACCGTCAACTCCTGAGTAATAAATTCCATCACCACCAGGTCCTCCTGCTCCTCCGCCACCACCAGCAAATCCTGGAGTAGCAAATCCTCCGTTATTACCATATCCACCAGAGGCAGATCCTGGTTGAGTTGCAGTTCCTCTTCCTTGTGAATTTAAAGTTCCAGTTCTTGGACCAGATGTGGATTGTCCAGCACCAGATCCTCCATTAACTGTTCCTGGATTACTTCCTCCAATTGGAGTTCCAGCATTTTGCCAGCCAGTTCCACCTGCTCCACCTAATGCAGTTAAACCAAATCCTGTTGTATTAAATCCGCTATATCCAGGTCCATCATCTGCTGTACCTGGCCTTGACTGTCCTCCAGCACCAATTACTAAACTATAGCTTGTAGTAGAAGGAATGAATAATTTATCAATTAGGCCTCCTGCTCCTCCGCCACTTCCGATATCAACTCCACCCGAACCACCGCCGCCAACCATTACTAATTCTATGGGATCGCCTGATCCTAAATCAGAAACAGTAAATGTGCCATTATTTAAAAATTTATGTACTCTATAAGAAACACCGTTCCAGGATATATCTGATGTTATTCCACCAGATGCTGTAATTGCTTTAAATGATTTTCCAGAATTTGGTCTTAACTGACCACGAGGAGTAGATATAATTGGCATTTATTTCTCCTATGCAAACTTAGTTTGAGCGCCTAATACCGTATATGTTCCAGATGCTGTTTTAATAATTGTAAAAGTATACAGGTCTATAGAATTTGAATTACCAGAAGAAGGAACTACTCCAGCATTCCATTTTGGAGTAACAGATACCCCATCTATTTGAAAAGCATTAGCATAGTAAGCAGTAGAACCATTTGTTACCATAAATGCAACTGTGATTGTTCCACCAACGTTTAACATAGAATTTAATGTTGTAGAAGAATTTCCACGGAAATTAAATATCCAATTTGCTGCAGAGTTTGATGTGTAGTAATGAATACCAGATGTTGCAAGATCTACGTTAACCGTTCCAGTTGCTGCAGTTGCAGAAACCGTAATAACTTCTTCTGGAGACTGTAATACTGGGCTAACAAGGCTAGCATTTGTTAGTGGGGCATATGTTGAAGAAGCTGTCGAAGACTTCAAATATCCTTGTCCAACCACATATGCTGTTGTAGCAATTTGAGTTGTATTTGTATCTGCCGCCGCTGTAGTTGAAGTTGGAGTTCCAGTAAGTGCTGGTGAAGCAAGTGGGGCGTATGTTGAAGCTGCAGTTGTAGAAGCCAGCTTAGTATCTAATTGTGTTTGAATTGCAGATGTTACTCCATCAAGGTATTGTAATTCAGTATTAGATACGTTACCAATTGTAGCTGCTGTTGCAGTAATTACATCTGCAGTAATATCATCTACTTGGATATCTGCGTATACTGATCCTGCTTCTGAAAAATTAATTGTTGACGTTGGCTTTGTAGTAAGATCTGTTACAAACTTAATTACGCCATCTGATGCATCTCTTGCTACCGCCGCAAATTTGCGCTTTAGCGATACTGCAGCAGATCCTGTAGCAACTGCTGATGTTACGTTTGCATTAGTTTTAGCAAATGTAAATGTGGTTGCAGTTGGAGCACCTGTAATATAGTGTGTACCATTAAATGTGGCATCTACTCCAGTGATAACTACAATATCTCCTGCAACAAAGCCGTGTGATGCAGATGTTGTAATTGTAGCTACGTTTGATGTAAGAGCTTTATTCGATACTGTTCTTGTGACTGTTGAAACAGCTGTTGCATATTCACCAACTAAACCTAAGTCTAGAGCATCACCCTGATTTGCATTTCCTGTAAATACTAATGGATCTGTAACAGCAAGGTTTGATGTTTCTACTGTTGTTCCCGCTCCACCAAATGTAATTGTTCCATCAATGTTAACATCTCCTTGAATACCGACTCCGCCAACAACAGTTAGTGCTCCAGTTGATGGAGATGTTGATGGAGTGTCAATTTCAATGTGAACATTTTGGTCTGGAGTGATAACCATCTGTGTATTATCTGAAGCAAGTCCGCCTGCTGCAAATACAATTTTGTTTTGACTTCCAGTGTCGGCAGTTGCAAATACTAGATTGCCTTGATCTGCTGTTCCAGCTTCAGCTCCGACCATAAAAATGTAACCGTCACCTTTGCCAGTAATTGTAAAGTCTGGGTCGGCAAAGTTAGAGGATGTGATACCCATGTCAATATAACCAGAAGCATCAGTTCCATTATTTGAATAAAGAATAACATCTGTTGATGCATTAGCGTTTGATGATCTATTTGTGAATGCTAGCTGTGCGTAATCTGTTTCATTTACGGCAATAACCAAATTAGGATTTGTTAGGGCGGCTGTTGTTGCAAATGCCTCTGCTGTCGAGCCAAGATAGATGTTGTCTAAAACTGTGATGTTTGATACACCGTCTGGTGCAACTACTGTTCCTAGTGCTTGTAGCGCCTTCGCAACATAGACTAGGTCTTGTGCGGAATAGGCGGAAGCTGCGAGAGAGGATGATATTTCACTCTTAATCGCATCGATCTGTGTACTTAAACTTGAATAATTTGGCATTTTGTCTCCTAAAGTATTATAGCATTCATGGGCTTTTAATCAAATATCCCTAGGCCTAGCTCAATTGAGATAAGGCGGGTATTTAGGGAATTCGTTGTTGTTAAAGTTGCTAGCTGTGATGTATCTGCAATTCCATGGACATTTGTAGTTAAAGGTATATGGGCATCAATTGAGGCTGATGAATCATATATACCGTTTAGGGAAAATGATAGGTTTGAGGAATTACCTCTTACCCATACTGAGTCCCCGTCCGAAATTGCAAATCTATGGGTTTCAATTGAGTTGCCTGCTGGCACTGCAACATCATAAACTATATATCCATATTGCGAGGCTAGTGTGGCTCCGCTTGGCCTCACCCAGACTCTACCTGTTTTTTCAACAGAATCTTTATTTGTAATAATTACTGAGCAAAGGTATGTGGCATTTGAAGCAGTAAATACAGAAGTATCTGTATTTAATGTTGGGTTAGATATACCTAATCGTCTAATTGCCATATTATGCTCCTAGCCACCAAGAGTTTGTTAGGCTTCCGCCTGTTCCTGATCCGCCGCCTCCTCCTGAACTTTCT
>Ga0214917_10006054_pt1 | contig 12703 bp, 11 predicted proteins | sample LL_1208_BB_MetaG_FD_177983 | JGI IMG/M metagenome (GOLD analysis project Ga0214917, IMG submission 177983) | Freshwater microbial communities from Lake Lanier, Atlanta, Georgia, United States - LL_1208_BB | ecosystem: Environmental > Aquatic > Freshwater > Lake | place: USA: Georgia | collected... | reverse complement strand
GCTTGAGCGGCTTTAATGCCTGCTCAACCGAGCCAGTGATCCAGTTGCCCCCCTTAGGCTTAATTGCACCAATTTGCCGCTCGAGCGGGTTCATAGCAACCTGCCGCTGGAGTTGCTGACCGATCGCCTTACCTGCACCCTTAGCAGCCTGGGCGCCAAGACCGCCAAGCTCAGCGACGCTTGCAACATCCACGACTCTTGGGTCCAGCGTAAAGGTTCCTATGCCGCCAGTGGCGACGTTGCCGCCCTTGATGGCCGCCTTGGGACCGTAGTAAGAAACATCCTCGACAAGGCCTGCGGCGCCAGGAATGCCTAGTAGCTCGTCTACGCCCATGCCGCCTACCAAGGGAATACGAGGATCGACCTGATACTGCCCTACGACGTTCTGAGCGGATCTGAGGCCCCTGGCAATCGCTCCCAGGACCGGGTTTTGTGGCGAGGCTTTCATCTCACCGCGGGGATCGCCACCGTCCTGCATGCGGATCAACCCGCCCTGGGCCTTCTGCTCGGGCTCCTTCTTCTCAAGCTCTTCTGCAAGCAGATCGGGAGCGGCAACGCCGAGGGCGGCAGCTATTGCTGAGGACTTGCGGAATGGATCGAAAGCTGCAAACCTGGAGCGAACATTGTCCGGGTCCATGCTAATCGTATGCTCATCGGCGATGTTAAGTTGCTTATTGCCGAACATCGGCGTATGCCGGATCTCGTCGACACCAAAGTGCCTAAGGAAGTCTGCAGCAGCAACCCCGCTCGATACAGGATCGCCGGTATAGGGGTTTATAAGGACGCCCCTTCTCGAGGCCGACCTTTTAACGGCATCAAACAGGTCGCTTGCCTTTACCCGGCCAAACTCGTCGGCGTAATCGCCAACAAAATCAAAGATGTCATTAGGCTCACCGCCAAGCTCACTGAACTCGTCCAGGGCTTTTCTGAACGTCGGATAGTTTTCAGTAAAGACATATTGGTCAAGAGCATCGTCATATCTTTCATAAGGCCCGATCATTACCGGATTAGCCTCATCCTTATCGATATGAACAGGCTTGTCAGATCTAACCTTAAGCGGATAGACGACACCAATGTTGTCGGCGCCTAGCGTCTCTTTAGCGAGTGCTGCCTGCTGTCTTGGGCTTAGGGCCTCAGCTTCTAAGGCACCCATGATGTACTTCGGGTGCTCATCTCTTTGTTCAACTGACTGCCATATTTTGCGATTTACGTCCGGGCCGTAAACGCTGGCGTAGTTTTCACTGGCGTCCCTCGGGCTGCTCGACGAGTAAACGCCTTTGCCTGCATGGCTCTCAGTCGATGCCTTCCTTACGTCAAACTTTGGTATGTCGTGCAAGGTGCCGTGATAGGTGTCCTTTGTAAAGCCCATGGCAGCAGCCCTATCGGCGGCCGTATTGTTGGCAGGAAGGCCAAGCCCACCCTTCTCGATGGGTAGCGCCGCCCTTATCCTGGCAAGCTCGAAGGCCTCTTGGCTTGGTGTTAAAGCTTTCTTAGCGCCCTTGGCGATGGCCTCGGCAACTTTCTTAGCACCGCCACCGCTGAGCTTGACTAGGCCACCATCGGCCTTGGTAATGTCAGGATTGGTGATGTCGTAGGTACCTTCGTTGCCATACACCGACTTGACGACCGAAGGGTCATAAAGCCCAAGATTCTTTACGTTCATCTCTTTGACGTAGAACGCGTCATGACCAAGGTCCTGGATGGCTTTCTGTACATCAGGGGCCTCGAGGTAGCTCCAATTATTTGGATTATTGGGAAGAACCTTTTTCAGCCTTTCTGTTTCCCTTTGAACCTTTTCTCTCTGCATGCCGCTCGGGTTCTTGGGCAGGTTCTGCCAAAGCCTATTGACCAGTGCGTCAACATGCTCGGGGTTGTCGTAATCGAACGGGTTTTTGACCTGGACATGGACTGGATAAACAGCCGAGGCGTCACGATAAGGCGTGAATTTATCGTTAACAAGATAAAAGCCAGGATAACGCTCTGCAAACTGCGGGTCCGGGCTAAAGAACACCGCCTGATCGGTGCCAGAAAACTCAAGGGATTTGTTTTTCTGTTGTTTGGGCGTCTTGAATTCGACGATGTCATGCGACGTGCCGTGGTACATCGGCGTTTTGATCACACTTGGCTCGAGAAGCTTCTCCAAGTTGGCTTTGCGCTCATCGGCGCTCAGGGCCTTCTTGACAACCTTGGCTGCAGCCTTGGCAACCGAGCCGCCTGGGGCAAGACTAACCGGTCCGCCCTTCCTGAAGAGCGGGGCAAATGGATTAGGTTTTCTCATCGGCTCCCCCGCTTGTTTACGCGACCGCCCTTCTTCTTGGTGAACTTGACACCCGGCACGTCTGAGCCCTTGGGCGCAACAAACAGGGACTCGTAAACGTCGTGAGGCATGCCACTGCTCTTCATGAGTACGCGGCCAACGATGTCACCAATACCGAAAACATCGCCCTGGCTCTTCGGGCGTAGCGTTGGGTTCTTACCGCTCATGGTGTTGTACATCATGGCCGGGTTGGCGTACTCCATGCCGAGCGCGTATTTGTGCATGCCATCCTGCTCGATGGTTGCGATGAAGTCCACGTCCTTGAGCAGTTGATCACCCTCAGGCTCGTAAAGCTGCTTGCGCACGAGGTTTGACTTGGTGATCTTGCCCTTCTTGCGATCGCCCAGGACGGTGTCGACCTCCTTGGCTGCGCTCATGACCGGCCGACCGGTGCTCGGGCTGATAACGACACCGACGTCTTCCATCACCTTACGGTCCAGGATCTCGCCGGTCCTCGGGTTAACAAAGGCACCCGACGGGAAGTCCGAGCGCTGCATGTTGTTGACCTGCAGGACCCTCTCGACCATCTTCTGAACGCCTGGGTTGTTCTTGGGGTCCAGGAACCAACGGTTAGGCATGGGGAGGATGGCGGTGCGATCGCCCTCCTGGAGGCGAGTAAGCAGGTCTGTGCTGGGATCTACCGCGGACGTGATGGTCTTCTTACCGCCCTTTCCTATTGCCTGTATGCCAGCCTCAGCCGCCTTGGCGATGCCGCCTGCCTGCATCTTCTTGACCTTGCCGCCCTTCTTGTAACCGCGCATTTGGCGCAAGTAATCCTTGTACTTACCGTACTCATCTAGCCACTGCTGGTCAACCACCTGGATTTGCGGGACCTTCTGCGAGGTCGTCATAACGTCGCTAGGCTTGTAATTCTTTTTCAAGAATTCGTAAGCGTCGGGATAAGACAACTGGAACGGCGTCAATACCTCTTGCCGACCAAGGAAGGTGCCTGGAATGCCATGAGTATAAGTACCGTGGCCAACGTCTCGGAAAATAGGCTCGTTAGGACGGTACTGCACGATCGAATGCCCTGTCGTAAAGGGCTCGAGGTTGCGTAGCTCAGGCTCAGAAATAGCCCACTCAATCTCTTTGCCGTCTGGCATGTTGAGCTTCTTCGTAACCGCCGGGGTCTTCATGCGGTTGTTAAACCACTTTCGGGCCTCCGAATTGTTAAGCATATAAATGTAGGCGTCCTCAGTGTTCTCGATTCCAGGGAAGTCGGGGAACGGACCGACTACCTTGTCCTTCTTCTTGAAACCCTTGCGAATCAACTCATTGAACTCATTGATCTGATCGGGAGACATCCTGTCGTTATTGATACGGTTCCGAATGGCAAGAAGGTTGGCATCGGCAAAGTGCTGAGCAAAGTTCATCGCATCGGTGCCCATACCGTAATAAGTACCAAGAACTCTAACCGGGTCGTAGTAATCCGCTGCACGATCGATCCTGTTCTGCGTCGCCCTCGAGGCGCTCAGGTTGGACTTCCAGCCAGCCATTAGCGAAGACGGTCGGTCAAGCTGGCCAAGACCGTAGCGGGAGCCGCCCTGCTGCAACGAACCGATCGGATCACTTCCAACCCTGAGCAAGATGGCGTCGGAAACCGACTGATCGCCTGGGGTTGTTGCGAGGATGTCGCCATGAGAAGGGTCCACAACCTCAACCGGCGGAAGGTTCTTATGAGTCTGCAAGTCGTAACTAAGGTTGCTCAGCCGATTAACTTCGGCCTTACTGCGGCCTGCAAGGTTGTCGGTCTTCTTGCCCTTAACGAACTCACCAGTCTGTTGCCTAGCCACGCGCTCAGCCATGGCTCTAATCTCGGCATCGGTTTTGGGCGCAGCCCTTGGGATATCAAAAGGAACTGCAGCCTTGGCTGGCGCAACCCTTACCGGATCATCGAGCCTAGAAAGGATCTCATTAAGCTCCTCCGGGCTTCGGACAAGCTCTTTCTTTAAGCCTACCGACAATGCCTCATCAATCAACGGCCTGGGCGCCTTGGTGCCATAAATCTTGTTCATCAGGAAATCGGTGGCCTCCTCTACGCTCCTTTTTAACTTCGGGGATGCGCCACCTACCTGCATGCGTGCAAGGCCACCCTGGGCCATATGGGGGACGCCTGCGTTATCCATAGACTGCCCAATCATGTTGGCTTGTATGCGGTTACCTTCTTCCATAACGAGGCCGCCGTTGGCGCCAGCGGGTGGCTTATAGGTAGACATCTGTTTCGCAAGGTTGTCTAACCGAGTGTTCTTTAGGTCTGCAAGCTGTTGCCTGCGTTGCTGCATTGCAGCAGGCTGTCCAGCGAACTGAGCGTTTCGAAGGTCTGACAGGCGGCCTGACTCGAGGTTGCGTTCCTGGGACTGTTGAAGCATTTCCCCAAGGCCTGTCGCCATGGGATTGATGCCCGTATATGTGTTGGTCGTTCCTGGCGGTTGGGTTTTGGGCAAGGGAATACGCTTGCCGAATATGCCGCCAAAAGCCATTTTCGGTACGTCTACAACACCACCGTTCTTGAATGACCGGCCCGACATATCCTGGGCTGCGCTCGGATCGTATATGGCGTAAGCCTTGCCCGTCGCGTTGGGCATCTGGGTGCCTGCAAAGCCAGCGTCGAGGATCTCCTGGCGGATCATGTCCTTGCCGACTCCAGGCTTGGCAATGGCCTGCCTGCGCAGCATGTCGTAGTAATCGAGGCCTTCCATTTGCCCTTGGGGCGTGTCGTAGGTCTTGTCGAACATCAGCATCTTGTTGCGGTCGACGTCCACTGGCACGACGTTAGCCCCAGGCTGGTTGCCGGTGAACTTATTCGCGTACCGGGGAAGCTCTGCCGTGTAGAAGGCGCGACCCATCGATGCGTGAGGGTCGGCTCTCATGATGTCGAACTTGCCCTCGATCGGGATACGCTGGCCAGAGTAGACGCGCATCAGGTCGGGGTCCGGGCCCTTGAGGATCTCAGCCACCGGCGGCGGTGCGCTTGGCATCACGCTCTGAGCCTTCTGCACGCGGCCAAAGTCGCTCATCATCTTCTGCAGGGCGTTTCCTGCTTTAGGGGCTGCCATGCCTGCTGCCATGCCTGCTGGTATCGAGCCCAGGGTCTGTCCCATAGCGGCCGTATGAGCCCGGTCTGGTTGCGTTAACGGGTTGGGCGTCATGCCTCTAAGCTGATGGCTTAACTCTTCGCTTGTTGGCGTTTGTGCCAACGTCCTGGCAAGCATGGCAGGGATTACGCCACCGGCTCGGATATCCTTCAGTTGCTGGGCCATGTCGGAGAAGCTACCGACTCCTTCAGCGATCGCTCCTCGAGCAGCGCCCCTAGCCATATCGGCGAGGCCTTGCAGCGCCCCTGGTACGAAGAACTCTGGATTTTTTTGAGCGCGTGGGTTTGGCATGATAGCCCCTTAAGCCGCGTAAGGATTGACCCGCCGAGGTCTATCCTCGGGGTAAACGTCGTCATTATCCGGCGGCGGCGGATCTATGACAAGCCAGCCCATGTCCCTAAGCACTCGCAGCGCTTGCGAGACTGTATCAGTCAAGTCGTCATGACGCACCTCAGGGAAGGCGCAAAGCTGGTTTACCAGGGGCTCAGCCCATGACCTTGGGTGCCCTTCGTTCTTGGTGCTTTCAGGGATGTAGACCTTGCCTGCCTTAATCAATGGGGCGATCAGGTTGACCCGCTGGACCTTGTCTGCCCCGCCTGGGTTGTATGACCGGCAGGGAATGTGGGCACGCCCCAGGTCCTGCAAGAGGGATATGCCGGAGCTTTTGTCTTCAACCAGAACCAAGTCAGTTTTCTTGCCTTGTCCAAATTCATTGGGGTCGCCATAAACCGTGCCGAAGTCTTCAATCACCTTCTCCTTCAGGTCTGGGTACTGTAAGTGCTCCTCCCAGCAATCGATCAGCATGGCGGCAAAGCCTTTGTCCTCGCTGGGCTTGAAGACGCCCCATACGCTGCAGGCGCTGGGGTCGTTGATGGTCTTCTCGGTGTAGGCTCCGTCGTAGGACTGCACGACGAACTCAAAACGGGGGAATGGTTTCTCTGACGGCCAAAGCCTAAGCCAGTCGCGTTTAATGATGCCGCTTTCTTCGGGATCGATGATCTCTGCGTGGATCTCCTGGCGGCCGAGCGAGGTGCCCTCGTACTGCAGGATCTGCTGCTTGAATGTGCCTGCAAGGTTCTGGATGTTGTCGTAGGTTGACGCCTTGGTAACGTAGACGTCCTCGCCCTCACGGTTCAGCAGATCGATGATCAATGGCTTAGGCTTTGGCGTAGTGGTCACCAAGATCCGCGGCTTGGTCCCCAGGCGCACTGAGAACATGATTTGGTCCCAGGCATCATCCAGGTACTCCCAGGCTGCTAGCTCGTCGCACCAAGCGGCGTGCCACTGTGGTCCCCTGAATCTCTCGGGCTCACTGGCGGGTATGCCCTTCAGTAGGCTGCCGTTGGTTAGCACGATCTCGTGCAAGCTTCTGGTGTACTTCACCCGGATGTTGTCTGGCATACAAGCAAGCAGCCCTGACTCACCTTCAATCATAGTGTCTCGGATGTCTGCAGATGTTGGCCCTGATATCAGTACCCGGTGGTTCGGGTGCGTCCAAGCGTAGTGCCAGATATCCTCCGCGGCCGTCCTGGTCTTGCCTGCTCCCCTGCCGGCCAGGAGTAGCCAGATCGTCCACCAATCGCCCTTGGGCGGGATCTGGTGCTTGTGTGCCTTCATCAGCCACCGCATCCGGGCGTGGAAGGCTGCCGCCTGATCCTCAGGAAGCTTCTTGAGCGTTTCCTGGTGCAAGGCCAGCTTGGCCTCGATCTCTCTACTTTGCTTTGCTGTCAGCATTCTGGCGCAGGCCAGTTAGCTCATCAATGAGGGACTGCGCAACATCAACAACATGATCCACCTGGATCGGACCTTCATCCTTGCCGGTCACCTCGTGCTTGGTCCGGTCGGTGTAGTCCCGCGGGAATCTCGCGGCCATCGAACGTGCCCATAACCCGGTATTCAGCGAATCGCCATCCTTGGTGTTTACAAGGTAAGTCTGCCCTATGTTCTCCCACCATTGCTGGCATAACTCCTCTGCCAACTCAAAGGCGTTTAGAAATTCTGGGTACTGCTGGGTCCATGTCCACATGGTTTTGCGCGTCACCCCTATGGTCGCGGCCATCTGAGCCTTGCTCTTACCCTGGCTGGCGAGTTCGATCACAAGATCGCAGTATTTGGGGTCGTAATCGGTTGGTCTTCCTGCTGGCATTCTGATTTTCCTTCAAAAATCAAGCACTTAACCTTAAGGATACATGAAAAAAAGCCCCTGGGGAAGGGGCTTAACCGGTGCGTGCCGGAAAGGAGAACGCATGGACTACACCGGCATCATATACTGAATTCACTCTTAGGCAATGGTTCGTTCGGCTGCCAGGGTTCTATCTACCATCTTGACTCATTCTATTGAAATGGATCTCTCTTAGCTTCTGATTCGCTTGCTCGATGTGGTGCTCTTACCTCACGCGGCTCATTCGCGGTTTGTGGCCCTCTCTCACTACTTGATTCACTCCAGATCGCTGGATCTCTTCTTGATCATGGCTCGTTCGATGGATCTGGTTCTCTCGCACGTACTGACTCGTTCGACCTCCCTGGTTCTCTCTCGTGAGATGACTCGTTCCTGCGCCGTGGCTCTCTTAGTCTTGATGACTCGTTCTTGGGAAATGGTTCTCTCCTCTTTTTTGACTCGCTCGAGGACTATGGTGCTCTCAGGATTTTTGACTCACTGCTGCAGCATGGTGCTATTCCATCACATGGTTCGTTCTCGTAGATTGGTTTTCTCGTCCTTTTTGACTCGTTTGACTATTATGGTGCTCTTCCGCCCCTGGACTCACTTCCATAACGTGGTTCTCTCCTGCAAGTTGGTTCGTTCGTTGTCGTTGGTTCTCTCATAGCCATTGACTCGTTCCTACCTATTGGTTCTCTTGCCATACCTGACTCATTATCTACATCTGGTGCTCTCTCGGGGACTTCTTGATGCTCCCCCTGGTTTTTGATTCACTCTATGGTTGTGGTTCTCTTGCAGGGTATGGTTCGTTCCATGACCTTGGTGCTCTCTAACCGAATGACTCACTCATCAATGCCGGTTCTCTCAACCTGAATGGTTCGTTCCATTCTTACGGTACTCTCAACGATATCGACTCGTTCGATGGGCGTGGCTCTCTCAGTTTTGATGACTCGTTCGCACTCCTTGGTTCTCTTACCGTGATTGACTCATTCACAGCTAATGGTTCTCTTGCGCGGCTTGATTCACTTCAGCGGGGTGGTTCTCTCATTTGCTGTGGTTAAACTGGCGACTGGATAAAATGTGCGTGGTTTAGATGCGCGATCGGATACGGCAATGGTGGCTTGGTGCCGAAATGCTTCTCGTACCATGCGCCATGAAGATGGCTTAGGAAAAGCTTCACTGCATACCGCCTTGCTCTTGCGTCGATCTGTGCTGGTGGCAGGATGCCCTCTGATAAGTACCCGTAAGCGTCCGTAGTTTTCTTAAACTTGGGCAGCAATGAAGCGGCTAAATGCTTGTTGTCACCGCGCTCGTTGCGTGCAATCTCGTAAGCTTTCCTGTCCTTGTAGACATGCCCATAATAGCACTCTTCCCGGTTGCTGAACTTCATAAAGCTTTGGCCAGTCTTCCAGCATAAAGTCTTTAAGCTGGCGTTCCAGGGGCGGCGCTTCAAGGCATCTTCAAAGCTTTTCTTTGTCACCTTGCCGGACTCCGTGGTTGACATGCGGCGGATGGTTTCCACGCTCATGCCGATCTCTTCTGCTGCACGCTCGAAGTCAATACCGTACTGCGCCACAAAATCTTCTGCACCCTTTTTACCAACCCATCTGCTTGTCGGATCGAGTCCTGCGTACCGCCAGATATGGCCAACGGTTGGCGCCTTGGTGATGTCAATGTGAGCAAGCAAGCCAGCGCTGATGACCGGGCCGATGCCGTAGATTTGCCTCATCCAGGAGCCCATAATGTGGTGATGGGTGTAGATGTCCAGCGCCTTCTTGATCTCGATCTCCAGGCCTGTTGTTTGGTCTGCAAGCCAGTTGATCACGGCATTGGGCTCCTCAGTCTCTTTAAGCGCCCGGACCTGACTATTCGAGCGCTTCCGGTCCTCCTGGGTGATGTAGTAGTAGTCAACCAGGAACCGAGCCTCGTCGTCTGAAAGCGTAATGGCCGCAACCTTTAGGTCCTTGGTGAGCCTCGTGAGGGGCTCGAGTTCCATGCTGGCGGGTAATTCGTAATTGTCGTAGCTCATGTCGTTACTCCTAAATTGAATGGATTGTTATAGAAAATCTTTACTGCAACCGCTCTCGGTTTCTTCGGTTTTTTCTGCGCTGCCTCATAACCAAAAGCCCAACTGCTTTTCGTTGAGACCGATCGCTTCTGAGGCACCTTCTTCCTGGTTACCAACCCGGCGGCAAGTAACCCCTTCATCTCGACGTCGATCGCCTTGCTTGTGAGGTTGAACTTGTCTGCCATGTCTTGAAGGGTTACAGGCGTTTCCCGGCGCTGTAGGTAATCAAGATACTTTTGCTGGACTGGTTTTAATTGCATAGCTTCATCCACGATTTTCTTTTCGCTGGTAATACCAAGCCCATGCGCCTTTATCCCTAACGCTCTTTCTCCTGAACCTTGCGTCCCTGGTTATCAATCCGCGGCTCATGAGCGCCTTAAGATGCTTTCTTGCCCCCTCTGTCGTGCAATGGAAAATGGCCGCCAAATCGTTTAATGACCTCGGTTGATGGAGAACATTCAGGTAAGCCTGTTGCGTGGCTGTAAGGGGCCTTTCCGGGGCTGCATAGAGCGCCATACCCTTGTTGAGAACAAGCGACCTGTTGATTGGCTCGACCGTGAAGTGGCCGCCGTATGTGCCGGTAACGTAGGCGATCGGTTTCACGCCACTTCCTCCCGGTTTTTGACGGCATCCACAAGGATCTCAGACCCTGGCCATATATTGCTCCGAAAAGTGTTCACATAATCCTCAACGATCGCAACGCACTTCTCGCGCTCCTTAGCCACCGCCTCTTCAATGAGGGCCTTGATACGGTTCTCTTCGGCAAGTGCCTCAGCTTTTTCCTTGGCTTTACGCTCCTCAATGTACTCCTGACGTCTTTTATGATTAAGTCGCAACTTGGAGATATAACCCGGTGAGTAGCCAGTTGCTTTCGCAATCTCCTTAACAGACTTAGTCTTGTCTGGAACCATTTCTCTTAACAGACCATATGAATCAATGTAATCGTCGTTCATGCTAACTCCATAATCATTTTTTTAAGGCGTTCAGCCTCGGTTTTAGGGATCTGTGCTACATCCAGCAAGCTGCAAATAGCCGATCGCTCAGCGTTCAACAACAAGCAGGCGAAGCGCTCGATATCTTCTTCAAGCGCGTACCAAGAGCCCCCCTCGAGGCTTTCCAACATGCCTGCAAGGGAAGCAAAGGTTCTTAGTTGATCATCCATTGTCGACCTCGATCGTGACTTTGTACTTGATGCGGTTCTTGCCGACGACCCGTATCGTCTTTTTGGACGACCGATAGGACCCATCGGGGTTTAGGTCGAAATCAACAGCCCAGCTATCGATAACAGCCTGGGCCTCCTTCTCAAGGCCCTGCACGAGCAGGGCTGCCAGATAATCGCAGTAGTGCATGATTACCACCCGAACTTTCCGGCGCATACAGGGCCGATGCCAAGCTCAATGCTTTCTGCGTTGCTAAGCTCACGGTTGCAAACGCTGCAGGAACCGAACTTCTTGCCGTAAGCGATCGCTGCTGACTTGGGGTCATTGGCCGCGGCAAGCACGCGCTCTTCTTGTTCGGTCGAGCACTCGCGGACTTTGAAGAACTTGCCCTGCAGGACCTTGCCGAGATACTGCTCACCCTCTTTAACGTAGACGGCGCCAGGGTTCTTGCTGGACTCGCCTGCGGGTGAGAACGTGAACGTGTCGAGGCGAAGCTTGGGCCACTTGACGCCGGACTCACGAGCGTTGCCGAAGGCGGTCTCGATGGCCACAATAGAAACGTCCTGAGCCTTGGCGTTACTGATGGCACGATCGGCAGCCCACTTAGCCTTGCGCTCTTGCCAGCCTACCGCGCACTTGGTCGCGGAAACCAACTGCTTTTCAGTCAACCGGCCGTACCGCTTGAGGGCCTCGAGCAGGGAAGCGGCAAACTCGAACTTCTCAGCTTGCTCGTTCATCCACTGCCATACGACGGGCTGCTCAGCAGCGAAGGCCTCCAGGCTGTTTTGGAGCTTGCGCTCAGCACGGGCTGCCGCCTTAGCGCGGCGCTCATCGCGCTGCTGCTTGGTGAACCTGAAGACTTGGTAGCCTTTGCCCTTGCAGCGGCCGCACATACGGTTGCCGTAACAGTCGCCGTAACCCTTCCAGAGTCCATCGCCACTACACTTGCCGCAAGTCTCACGGATCTCAGTGTTGGGCATGATGGCTGGCGCATCGAAGATGGGGCCAAGGTCGTCTTCAAGTTCGATCATCATGTTGTTTCTCCTTTACTCACAGCGAAATTGCTGTAACCGAATTACACCAGTTATTTATCCGGTCGTCAAGGGGCCGAAGCCCCGCCGAATCAGAAGCTCGGGTCAACATACTTTTCGCGATGACCGAGGCGCAAACCACGCGAACCGCACTTCACAAAGCGCTTGGTCTCAGGGTTAATGTAAACGCTTTCCCAGCGGCCGTTCTTGCCCTTGCGGAAATAGTAACGGCTTCCCTCGGGATTAGCTTCGTAGCGGTACTCTGTAGCACCAAGACCACGATTGGAGACGACAATCGCCTTATCTTCCTGTACGACGATATAGCGCTTTGCCATGTTGACCTCAACAACGGTTCCAGCATCGCGGTCAGTCCATAGAAGCATAGTTGCAGGCATACCGACTTCGGGAGCAGGCTCACCGATGGTCATGCGGCTGAAGAGGTGGTTGAAGACGCTGCCGGTTTGCTTTCCAAGTTCCATTTCGTTTCTCCTGTTTCTCACAGCAAAATTGCTGTAAACGAATTAGAGCATGGATATTTATCCCGTTGGCTGTTTATCTGCATCCACCCGACGAACGGTACGCTGAGCCCGAAGAGCGTCGACCAAAAGCGCCGTTTGGTACTGTAATTCCTGTTCAGTGATCCCGTAATGCTTAGGAAATCCCTTCGTGCCCAAACCATGTACGCCCGTCTTCCCCCTATGATGTTCAGGACACAAGGGGATCGCCTCGAAGTGGCCAGCCTTTCTGCCCATACCGACACCCGACCGGGGGTGATGGATCTCTGCAGGCGTCCCTGGAGTGCCAAGATGGGCGCATAAGATGCAACCGATCTCGGCCAAGTCGTTAAGCCAGCGCTTCTCTTCCTTGGTCACCG
>Ga0214917_10006053_pt1 | contig 12705 bp, 12 predicted proteins | sample LL_1208_BB_MetaG_FD_177983 | JGI IMG/M metagenome (GOLD analysis project Ga0214917, IMG submission 177983) | Freshwater microbial communities from Lake Lanier, Atlanta, Georgia, United States - LL_1208_BB | ecosystem: Environmental > Aquatic > Freshwater > Lake | place: USA: Georgia | collected... | reverse complement strand
GGGTTCTTTTTCTTTTTCTGAATCTGGTGTTTGCATATATAATATACAATCTCATAATATAGTACTTATATTGCTAAATTCTTTATCTAATCTGCAACATTAAAAATGTTCTCTAATAAGGGTTCTGATTTTGCTGAAATGTTTTGGGTTGGATTCATGTTTTCTATTTCAGTTATATATTTGTTGAATAGAGGAGAACTTTTTAACATTTGTATTGCAAAACTATTAGTATGATAATTTTTATTCCATCCATGATAAATACATGTATTACTATTTTGATCCACTTCTATTGCAAAAAATGTTCTATGTATTTTGTCTGGTACAAATTTCATTAATATTTCACATGCATGTGTAAAAAATACATCTTCGTTACAAAGAGTCACGTGTAAAAAATGAAGCCCATATTTATTATATTTTTTATAAATATCATAGTTATTGTATTTATTGTATTTTTTATAACTGTTTAATGTTCTACATTTATATTCTGGTACATGTGTATTCCAATTTATTTTTTCAATACATTCAATCATAACACTCTTTTTCCGTAAGGAACAACCCCCATTTATACCTCCATATAATGGAGTATTTTGGTTATGAAAATTTGCACCACAATAATCATATAATAAATAATAGTCTGGGAACATTTTAAACATAATACAATCCGTTTGAAAAATCAAAATATGTTCTCCAGGAAGGCTTTTCCAAAAACCTGTGTTTAAAAATATTTCATTGTAACTTTCTATTTTTATATTGGCTATATTGTCTTGCATGTATATGTATTTTTCGTCAATGGCCATGAATATGCAATTTGGAAAGATGTTTTTTATTACTTTTCTATAACCCGAATAACTGATTATACATAAATTCCATTCATGCGGATTCATAAAATACATGAAATTGCGTATTACTCCTTCCATTAATGGATTAAACCGCGGGTCTACTATAACTGCTATTTTATTGGAATCTGGATAGTAATGAATGGGAGTGGATTTCATTTTGGGATCATTGTTTAATTCTAACAAAATGGTTTCATAAGTAAAATAACTAGGAATATTCATTTATTTGTGTATTTTATTGTAATAACACATACATATTTTTATATTTATATGTGCATAATAGTATTATCCTCATAACTCTTATTATGGCAGAGTTTATTTTGATACCAATTCCCATATTCGTTTGTTCGATATTTCGATTATAATGGTTTGGGCAATCGTTAATGTATATATGTAAGAAGAACATAATGTAAATGAATTGGTTTCGGGTATGGGATTTAGTATCGAATTGTTTTTATTGTCATATATGTAAAAGGAATCTGGAATGGACATTTCTTGTGCATTGTCTTCGTTCATAAAGAAAACACGTATTAATTCATTGCCTATTTTTTCAATACATAATAATATATTTGGTAATACATTCAATTGGTAGATTTGTTCTCCATATAAATCAAATAAATCGATTGAACTTGTTTGAGTATTCATTATCTTTTTTAGGGGGACTATGTTTATATATATTTGTGAGTAAAATAGTTTGGGGGAGGTGGTGATAAAATTGATTTGTAATTTGTCTAATACAAAATAAACTATTCTAGTTCACATTATTATATTTATGTCAAACCAAATGGGCGGAATAATTGTAAAAGTGCAATCAGAAAAGAATGATTCTAAACCTAATACTCAAATCCATCATGAGTGTGTGAGTGAAATTTGTGAGAGACATGTTAGTTCGGTTGCTTCTGCTCCTGCTGCTGCCGATTCTGATACTAATAATGTTACTGATATTCGAGATGTAGATTTGCAAGAATGCAAAAAAAAAATTGAAAACGATGCCCAATACAAATTAATGAAAATGTATAATGAGAATCCTTCATTTGAGAAGGGTGCAGAAATGCTTGTAGAAATAATGAGTTCAGGCGCGCGCGAATTCAAACAAAAAACGGGTAGAGAAATGACTTATTCTGAAATGAGAGACATGTATGGATAAATGGTTAAGTGTTATATTATTCGTATCATATAATAATCATATCTATAATGTAAAAATGTATATATAAACTTTTTTTTATGATTTGTATTGGGAAAATCTTATAATATGATAATTCTTCTATCATATTATAAGCATTTACGCTTTGTATAGGAGTCGAACCTACGACCTTCCGGTTAACAGCCGGATGCTCTAACCAACTGAGCTAACAAAGCACTTTGAGTGGGCGTGGGGGATATGAGGGGGAGGGATGGTCTCACTGGGATTTGAACCCAGGATGCCAGATTCAAAGTCTGGAGTGCTAACCGCTACACTATAAGACCAATGGTGCACAATTTGGGACTTGAACCCAAAATCTTCGGCTCATAAGACCGATGCTCTAACCAATTAAGCTAATTGTGCTGTTTTTTATAAGGGCTATGGACATTGTATTGCGTCAAGGGGGAATCGAACCCCCAGTTCAACCTTGGAAGGGTTGCGTGTTACCACTACACCATTGACGCTCTGTGGGGGTGGGGTGTTGGGAGAAGTGATGGAGGTGGGATGTGTGAATCCTCTCTGCCGGAATTGAACCAGCGACCTTTTGATACCCAAAAGTATTTTTTACTATTACAGTCAAACGCTCTTCCAACTGAGCTAAGAGAGGATTTCTCGTGGGGGTGGTTGTGATGAAGTTAGTTATTTTGTATTAAATATGTTATGTAAATATGCACTTACCTTTTTTGCTTTTCTGGTCCTCGCTCGCTGTCCTCCTCTGCTGTCCTATATACCAATAAAGGTTTTTATTGGTATAGGTCAAGGATTATGATGGGTTCGAATATAGTCCTTGACATACATATGTATGACATGCCTTTATATTATTTTTCATAAAATTGATTTTTATAATGACTATACATGTATAATGCTAGTATTATACATATTATTCTTCTTATGAATTTATCTTTGTCTTCAAGTCTAATACAGAAATGGTGGAGACGCAATACCTCCACCACCCAATTATATAAAGTAAAAAATTATTTGAAATCGAATTTGTCTTGCGAAGATTTACAAGAATTATCTAATAAATGCAATTCCATAAACAATTCTTGCAAGGGCGACGGATCTGGGTTATTGGGGGGTTCTCTCATTGACATGTTTATATGCAATTATTTTCAAACTAAATTGCCCGAATATGTGGAATTTCACAAGGGGGAATGCGATATGAAAATATGTGATGTTCCTTTGTCTCAAAAAAAAATAAACGGGAAATCGAATATTGCATTGGATTGGTCTAAAAATGAGACGGATACTACTAAAGAATATTTTAGTAGTCACATTATGATTATAAATTTGAAAAATGAAAGGTGGTGGAAAACAAAACCGGCAAAACTGGCTTCTGGATTAAACATTACAAATGTATGTTATAACGATATTATTCCTGCGGGGATCTATTTGATTGACCGCAAATATTGCAAAAAATGTGTCATTCTTTCAAAAAATAACAAATCGAATTCGCTCATAGAGAGCCCATTTCTATATCTTATGTTAAAACGGAGTATAGCACAAAAATTATTTATTGAAATACCGGAACCCAATTGCAATGTCACTTTTAATATTTTGAATGCATTTTCGTGAGGGACCGGGGTCTAAGTGGTCACTGGTGGGTAGTTGAGGCTGGGGCGAACAAAGGTTCATTATATATTAAAAATCGCGCACATCTTTCAATCATAATTGTATTTACCGAATTTCCTAATTGTTTATATATTTTTTTAGTGTCATATAATAATGTGTCTGGAAATGATTGTAATCGTAACAATTCTTTGGGTGAAAGTTTACGACTCTCTGGTCCGTATACCGGATTCATATTCATTGCTACAAGTGTAGGTATATAATCCGGCTGTTTTATTCGGATTCCCGACCCTCGGGATGACCATAGTAATGTTTTCATGCTGTCTTGGGGTTTTAATGTTCCGGCTTGCCATTCCATTTTACGTACTGCGCCTTTCCAATCTGGATGGGCTCTCGATTTTTCGAGCCATTGTTTCAATAGTTCATGATGATTGGGATTGTTATAGAATTCGCGATTTTTAGTAATCCAATTTTTGTATTTGTTATAAAATTCGGGGTTTATGGAAACTTCGTTGTCCCACCAATCCGTCCACAATGGAAATTTGGGCATTTCTATGTTGTGGGTGTTTAACAATTGTATGAATTCGTCCCATAGGGTTTCGACCACTTTTAGTTTTCCGGTGATTTTGTATTTTTTATTTTCTTCATGTTCTTCGGGTTTCATAAAATCTTTAATAGAACATGTTAAATATTTCTTTGGATTTTTTGGTAGAGTTGGCAATGTTGGCAATAGTCCCAAATCTTTTCGTTTACACATAATAATGACCCGCTCTCTATTTTGCGGTACATTAAAATGCAATACATTTAAAATCGTTGGCATGTCATAAGTGTAATATCCTAATTGATCAATATGTTCTTTGATGACCTTCCATGTATTTCCTTTGTCGTGGGTCGACAAATTTCTTACGTTTTCCAATAATATATATTTCGGATTGTGATGTTTGATTATTGCGCACAATACAAAGAACAAATTGCCGCGGTCATCGTCGAATCCTTTTTGCAGGCCCGCCTTGCTGAAGGGTTGACAGGGGAAACCCCCGCATAATATATCGAAGGGAGGAATACTTGGAATGTCTATTTTGGTAATATCTCCTTCCGGCCTTATTCCGTAATTTTGTTCATATGTTGTTCTGCAATCTTCGTCAATATCGGATGCAAATACACAAGTGCCATTCATAGCACTTAGGGCTTGATGAAATCCACCGATTCCACAAAACAAATCTATAAAACTATAACGGGATTCGGGGGATTCGGGTGATTCGGGGGGTTGGGAGGACACTGGTGTGTGGGTGGGATCTGAAGTTGATTTTCGCGTTTTGTATTTGGGGGTTTTTGGGGTTTTGGTATTCATTTTATTAGGGGAGTGGGTATATGTTTATTATATTTGATATATTTATTATACTTAGATTCAATTTTTTATTTTTATTTCCATAATGTATTATTGATAATGGGTGGTTATATAATATAACACCAATATAATATAATACAATAAAAAACAATATAATGTTTTATGATTGTATTATTTTGGGGGGCGGCATATCGGGATTGTATTTGGCATATAAATTACACTTATTATATCCAAATAAAAAGGTGGTGTTAGTTGAAAAAGAGAGGCATTTAGGGGGGAGAGTGTATACGTATTATGATTCGAAGATGACTGTAGAAATGGGGGCTGGGCGATTTTGTTTTCAACATGTACATTTGATGGAATTGATTCGAGAATTGGGGTTGGCTAAAAATATTATGAAGATTGGGAGTAATATGGGATTATATGCGCCTTCGGATGGAACAGGATCTATGCAGCCTAACAAATTGTATTTGAAGAAAACTGGAGGCGAGGGGTATGGGGGCAGTGGTGGAATGGAGGGCAGTGGGGGCATGGGAGGTGAAGGATTGTTACAAAAAGTCATTCAGGCAAGTAAAAAAGAAAAGAAAGAAGATTTAATGAAACAATCCTTTTCGTCATATGCATTACAAATATTGAGCAAAGAAGATGTCCAATACATTAAAGATTCCTTTGGCTATTATTCGGAACTGGTTCTTATGAATGCATTTGATGCCATTGTTTTGTTGGAGGAATTTAAACCGGAAATTGAATATTATAGTTTACATGGAGGGTTAATGCAAATTATATTCAAAATGGAGGCAAAATTGACAGGTAAAAATGTTCATAGAAAAATGAGTTCGAAGCATGGGGGTGCTTGGGGTGCTGAGGGTCCTGAGGGTGCTAGGGGTGCTGGGTATACTCGAAAACAGGTAAAAAAAGTGGCTAGAAAAGTACGCATTATGCGTCATAAAAAAGTTCTCGATATAAAACCCATTTTTGGGGAAATGGGGGGTTCGGGGTTTGAAGTTTACATTAAGGGGTCTCAGGAAATAATACGAGGTAAAACATGTATTTGTGCATTACCGAAACAAGCCTTATACAAAATGAAGGTTTTTGAGGGGACGCATGTTCCCCGAATGTTGGATTCCATTCAATGCGGTTCATTGTGCCGAATTTATTCTATATTTGATAAAAATCACGAAGGGAAAGTATGGTTTCAAGATTATTCCAAATTCACTACAAATAATGAATTGCGTATGGTGATTCCAATTGATGTGAAATCAGGGGTTATCATGACTTCGTATAGCGACAACATATATGCAGATTATTGGCATGATTTGTATGTGAATTCTGGAGTAGGCGCTGTGAATAAGCGTTTAAAAGAATTGATGAAAGAATCTTTGGGAGTTGACATACCTATGCCCAAACATACAAAAGTATTTTATTGGAAATGTGGAGTGGGCTATTGGGGTGTTGGGGCAAATAGTGCTGTGATTTCGCATCAAATACAAAAACCATTTGATGAATTGGATTTGTACATTTGTGGCGAACATTATTCGAGTACCCATCAGCAGTGGATGGAAGGTGCACTTGAGACTGCCCATCAGGTATTGGGATTTATTGGGGGAGGGGGGTAACCCCTCAATATTGATGGGGGTTCATGGGGGTTCATGGGATTGTAATTACATATACATGTATTGTAAATAAATAATACATGTATAAGGCTATAGATATAGGGCTATAGATATAGGTCTATATAATATAGACATGACAAGTCGATCCTTATTCAATTCAAATATAACCAAAGAGCGATCGCTTATTAATCCAAATTTAACTGGAAATATTGGAAGTGTATTTACATTTACAAATGAAACTATTCTTGCAATAAAAGCAGTTCAGCAATATTATACAGTCAATTTAGCAAACCAAACATATGGAAACATTCCTACAAATTATAATCAATTTTTATATTTATATGGTATATTAATTAATACTATATCTAATGTAAAAGATGCCAATTTAAAATTATTATTTCAAACTGCAATTGAGGGGTTATCTGGATCAATTAATGCATATGGGTTGAATATTGATAAAACCGAATTAAAAATTAAAATTAATTTTTTAGAGCAAACCATTACGGATATGGAATCAAATAAAAACGTATTTAATGCAATTACTACTTGTGCAGGACAATATTCGTTTAAAAAATCATTTACATTATCTCCATTGTTTAGTTATTATATTATGTTATATGGATTGCCGGAGGAAGGTATGGGGTTTGATCAAGCCAAATTGTCTGTGTTGTTAAATATTTTGGAAAATAACTCAATTGATCCGTATATGTAAGTACTGGTATGATTTTTATATGTAAAAAATTGAAATGCTTTTTCCATTTTAACATTACATTAAATTGCCAAGGCAAATAATAAAGAATACTAAAACGAACTCCAAAAACTTAAAGCAACCAAACGAATTCAACAAAATGTCCTTTGTTAAAAATAGTTATGCTGCTGCTGCTGCTTCTGCCTCTGCCCCTGTCAAAGGCGGGCGCCATGGTGTTCCTGCTGCTAACCGTTCTCATACTTCTAAATATTGCGACGTTTGTTATGGCGTTGGCAAATCGTTTGAAGAATATACCAGTCATTACGTCAAATCCAAGGTGGGTCCTGAAGGCGTGGTGACTTGTCCTACAATACTGAATTCGATTTGTAGTTACTGCAAGACCAAGGGTCATTTCAAATCCGCATGCGAAGTGCTGAAAAAGAAGAATGAAATGGGGCGCGGTGGTCGTGGTGCTGTGGCGGCTGCGGGAGGTGCTGTGGCAGGGGTCGCGGGTGGATCACATAAAAAGTTGAATGAAAAGAAGCGTTGTCGCGACGGTAATATGATTCATACAAATACATATAAGTGTTTATTTATAGGAGATGATGGTGACGATTCTTCAGATGAGGAGAAGAACCAGGAGGAACGTTCTGTCTTGAATAATAGTGATTTCCCTCCCATTCCGCCACCTCTTGTGCGATCTCAGACCAATAAGAAACCTGATCGCGTGCTAGTAACTAGTCTTAAGAAAATGTCTTATGCCGACGCATTGGAATCTGCAGTGAAGACCTTTCCTTCTGCTGCTGCTGCTTCTGCCGCTTCATCCATTTCATTGCCGTGTTCCGAAGAGGCCCTTGTTGCGTTTATTCAAAACAAGCCTCCTGCCCTTGTGACTACACGCAGTTATAATAGAATAAATACAAATGGAACACGCAAGAGTTGGGCGGATAGCGACAGCGAAGATGGTTCGGATGAAGATGATGAGTAAAGTGCTTTGGATGGAGAGGAGATTATTCACAAATTATTAGGTAAGTTTCGAATGAAAAGGTAAGGAATGTAGGAATGTAGGAATGTAAATCGAAAAAGGTAAGGTAAGGTAAGGAGGAAGGTAAGTCTTATATATGCACATTTTTTTATTGGCGTGGTGCACCGCGTGGCACACTTTATGTGTATTTTATTTTATTACAATAATAATATAAACATGTTTTGTATTAGTATACAATGAAATATTTCACATATTTTATGATTCCCCTTCTTGCCCACTCCTTTCACCATTTCCAATCGAAGAATTGGAGACATGTTGATGTGGCATTGTTCTCCAAAAAGACCAAATCATTTCGAAAAAATAATATAAAAAATGGAGTCTATGGATTAACAAATTCTGTATACGATGTTAATGATGGACAAGATTGGAGAGGTGATGTTATGGGGAATGGCGGGAGTGATTACAGCAGTTTTAGTAGCCGCGGTGGCAGCCGAAGTGGCGGGGGTCTTGGGGGTGGGAGTGGAGGTGGAGGTGGCGGGGGTGGATTCGGGAATGATGCCAAAAAGAATTCTATTAAAATGAAACCTCTTTCTCCCCACTATGTTCCCCGCAGTGAAAACCAAAAACTTTATCTCGATTATTTACAGAATCCGAATGTGAAAATTGTTTTAGGTGTTGGACCTGCTGGATGTGGTAAAACGCTGTTTGCATGTTATTCCGCCATTGAAGAATTGAAAAAGGGAAATATTAAAAAGATTATTATTACACGGCCGTTGGTTTCGGTGGACAAAGAAGACATTGGTTATTTACCTGGTACATTGGTCAACAAAATGGATCCATGGACGCGTCCGATTATAGATGTATTTTTGGAATTCTTTTCGCAACGCGATGTGGATTCCATGTTGGATTCGGGCGTCATCGAAATTTCGCCGCTTGCTTATATGCGTGGCCGTACTTTTAAAAAATGCTTTATTATTGCCGATGAAATGCAAAATAGTTCTCCCAATCAAATGCTGATGATGACCACCCGCATTGGCGAAGGGACGAAATTGGTGATTACCGGTGATTTAAAACAATCGGACCGTCTTGATGAAAATGGATTGGTGGACTTGATGAAGAAACTTAAACAATACAATCTTAATATGAATGTGACACGGGGTATTGTGGACAATGTAACCACTTTGGTTGATAATTGCCAAATCCATTTAGTCGAATTGAAATCAGTGGATGTGGAACGGAGTCCTGTTGTGGTAAAAATATTGGATATTTATAAAAATAAACCTTTTGAGGACGGTAAAATTAATGTTCTTTTGGGGGATTTTGACAATACTACTTTGGGGACTATGGATACTTTGGGCAATTTGACTATTTTGGAGAGATTCGGGAACAATACAAATCAGACATGTTGTGTTCCTTTGATTCAGAACAGTACTGAAATCATAAATAATACTTTGACAGTATTAAAAGACAATTCCAAACAACTGGTGAAAACCGTTATAAAAGAATTGCATGACAACGATTGCGCGTTGATTCCGAAGCGAGACATGAATCGAATTCGGCGTAATATGATGCGTTAGTGGGTTTGGGGTCTTGGGGTGGGGTCTTGGGGTGGGGTCTTGAGGTTGGGTTTTTTTTATTTATTTTTTCAAATATGGAAAAATAAATAATTTTGTTTGTATTATAATATTTGAATAATTTAACTACACTTGTAAATTACAATCAAGGATGAATATATTATTGCAAATTATATTGAAATTTTGTAAAAAGGAATATATACGGGTTGGGCTGCTTTTTCTTTTTTCGCTTACAATAAATATTATACAAACCACAAATGTATCTAAACTCACTGCGAACATTATAAATAGTATTAAAAACAACAATCTAGATGAGAGTTTTTCTTATTTAAAATATTTTATTGGATTTTCTATTGTTCTCTTAATTGTTTATTATTTATACCGATTATTAGAAGACGATTTAATTACAAGGATTCGTCAATGGACGCGATTTTCTTTTTTGAAAACCATATTAAAAATGAATAACGAAAACATGGGGGAAAAGAATTATATGAGATTAAGTTCTCCCATCAATCGATTAAGTATTGTGAGTTTTTCTATTTTGAGTGAAATTATTACTTTTATTATTCCAGTATGTTTGTTTTTACTTATTATTTTTGGTTATTTCTTTAGTATTGATTTCAAACTTGGACTCATATTCCTTTTCTGTAATGTCTTGATCTTTTTCTATATGTATTTCAATGTTCCCAGTGTTATTAAAAAAAATCAGGACTATGAAGACCAATCTTTTTATAATGAAAATTATCAATTGGAATTGTTGAGTAATATTGACAAGGTTGTCTATCGCGGCCAAGTGAATCCTGAATTGGATATTTTTCATAAAATTAGTGAAAAAACAAATAAAATGGCTTATGATTTTTATTCGACTGCAGATAGACACAGTCTTTATGTAAATAGTATTATCAATATCTGCGTATTTGTTATTCTTTATTTTGCAATACAATCTTATTACAAGAAAAAAATTACCTCCGTAATGGTAATTACCATTATTACCATTATTCTTCTTTATAAAGAACGTATGATATCCCTTTTTCAACAAATCATTGACTTTATTGAATTCATGGGACGGGCGCATAGCGTGTTGCACTTTTTCGAAGACATTAAAGATTTAAATGAGTTTGAAGATGATAACAAAAAATATGACAAACGCAATTTGGATTTCGATAGTATCCGATTTGAGGATGTTAGTTTCAAATACAAAAGTCATAATAAACCTATTTTCGATCATCTTCAATTGAATTTGGCATTGAATCACAAAATCATTGGATTTACTGGCCCATCGGGGAGGGGTAAATCCACGTTGGTGAAATTGATACTCAAAATGTATACCCATTACAAGGGCAATATTTATATTGATGGTGTGAATATTCGCGACATTGATGCTGACTATATACGTAATAATATTACTTATGTGAACCAGAGTTCCAAACTCTTTGACCGCAAGGTGGCGGAAAACATTATGTATGGATGTTCTGATCTTGATAGTTGCAATAGCGATTTCAAACTCATTATGGAGAAATATTCAAAAATACGGGAATTGTTAGACGGGATTGACATTTTCAATAAGGATTCTGGTGCATTAGGCGAGAATTTATCGGGTGGCCAACGTCAAATCATAAATATTGTGGGGGGGTTGATTAATCCTTCGAAAATTACCATATTGGATGAACCTACCAATGCATTGGATGGGGCCTTGAAGAAAGACGTGATTGACATGATACGTTATTTCTTGAAAAACAAAAAGTGTATTATGGTGATTACCCATGACATTGAAATTAAACACATCTTTGATCAGGTTATTGAGTTGTAATGGGGGTTGGAGGGTTTGGGGGTTGGGGTTCTGGTCGGGGCGCATGGGTGCCAGGATACCAGGATTGTGGATTAGGGGTTGGGGGTGACAAAAAATTGATTGCTTTCGTTTTATTTTACAAAATATTATATATTGTATTACTAAACAACATATAATACATAAATCAACATGAAATTGTTCTCGGGACTTAACTTTGGCAAACTATCCATAAAAAATATTATTGCTACACGGGCCTATTGTTCTAATCTTGCAATGGCCATGGGCGATGAAATCATTGTGGATTGTCCATACCAAATTATGAATACCATCAATGAAGTGGGAATGCAGCAACAACATGGTTCTGGTTATAGTGCAAATGTGGTGAGCATTGAAATTGCCTTTATTATGGCGCTTATGTTCTTTACTTACCAATACAAGAATCATGTGGCTTCGCGATTATACGAATTCATTGATTATGAAAGCATTCGGATTCAGGCGCGGAATCTTATTATTGTTATGAGTGTGATTTTATTTCGGAACGTCGATAATGCGCTCTGAGGGAGGTGAGTTGTTTGGAGGAGGTGAGTTGTTTGGGAGGTGGGGTTTGGGGATGTGGGTAACTATAATGTATTTGTTTATAAAATTGATAGTGTTTTCCTTTTTTTAGTGTTTCATAACCTTATTCATTCTTCACACAATATGCTTCTTCAAAATCTACAATATTCCATTGACGATATTCATCTTCCCATTCGTAAAGTGTTCTTGCGTTCCACTCGATTCTGCAAATTGTCGAACAATTCTCATAATGCTTCCTACGAATTTTTGCGCAATACCAATGTCCGCGAAGTAGTGGAAGGGCTTTCCAGGGATATGGATTTTATTTCATTGAACAACGTATATACCTTGACTGCTACTTATACCATATGTTATGATGAAGAATGGCAACATATTTTGAATAAACAACAATACAACTTATTTGAAGACCAGGGGGAATACATTTTGGGGTATTTGATTGTTCATAAAAATTCAGATATCATGAGGGGCTGGAGTGGGGACGAAGGGGATGTGGATCGGGTAAGTATTGAAATTGATTTGGAGAACAACTGCATACGTAATACCA
>Ga0214917_10006052_pt1 | contig 12707 bp, 14 predicted proteins | sample LL_1208_BB_MetaG_FD_177983 | JGI IMG/M metagenome (GOLD analysis project Ga0214917, IMG submission 177983) | Freshwater microbial communities from Lake Lanier, Atlanta, Georgia, United States - LL_1208_BB | ecosystem: Environmental > Aquatic > Freshwater > Lake | place: USA: Georgia | collected... | reverse complement strand
TTGGGTGAGGGGTGGGTCCGTTTTTGTCCTACCCTTTCGGGCAAGGTGGAATCATGGGAAAAGAGCCAAAAATGCGAAAACATTCCATGGAATGTGGGAATGTCATATGTCGTAGGAATTTGGGATGATGAGAGAGGGGAATTAGAAGATGAAGAGGAACAAGAAGGTGAAATTTGAGGTGAAGGGGCCGGAGGGGATTGAGGATGGGTTGATGGGGATGGGGAGGGCGATTGAGGCGGGAGGGTCGTGGACCCATCCTGAAATGGATAGGATTCCGGAGTGGAAGGGTGCGGATATCCGGATCACGAGTGACTTTCTGACTGACTTAGTCCCCTTACACCGCCCCCGACCTATTCGTTCGTCGCGTCCCGCTGAGAGCATGCGCTCCGCGCGGGAATTTAATGACCCGAACTATTTTGGCCATGACCTGACGGTACGGACGCGGCATGCGGGGCCTGCGACGTGGTTTATCTTCCAGATGCGAGACCTGTTCGATGGCTGGCTGGATTGGGGCAACAAGTACGGCTTTTACGAGCTACTTGCGCAGGCGGCGCTGGAGCACCTGGCGGCAAACCAGCCGGAGCCGGAGGATGCCAAACCGCTCTTAAGGGCCATGCTGACCCGGGCGTTTTTGATGCTGGAAATCGCCAAGGAGCACCACGTGTGGCCTGATGATGCGATGGTGGTGGTGCATTCCCAGGACGAGGAGGGCAACCAGATCCGCAGAAATTTGGATGGCCCAGCGATGGCATAAACCTCGAAAGTAAAAATCCCAAAAAAGCATCGAAAAGGGGTTGCACGCCTCCATAACTAATCAAATAATTCCCGCTGGTGGCTGGCACAAAAAAAAGAGATGCAGGGTCCAACGCGCAAAAGGCGGTCAACAAGATCAAGGATCAGAGGCTGGGGCTGATCGTCCGCTACCTGATGAAGAAAGGGGCGCCGGGCGCCACGAACACGGAAATCATGGACCACCTGCTGCAGGAGCTGGGGGAGACCTTCGTCTCCCGCACGATCCGCCGGGACATCGACCACCTGCGAAATTTCCGCGGCCACAACATCGAATTCGTGCCCACGCTGCAGAAGTGGATCCACCGGGGCCCTCCGGGAGCGGACCCGGACGACTTGGTCGCGGAAAGGCTCACGGCCATGGAGCTGACGGCCCTTTGCCAGGTGATGGCCCCCATGCTGCAGCAGGCCGTCCACCCCTACCACGCGGATGCCACCACCGCCCTCCAGAAAATCGGCCGGATGCTGCCACCAGACCAAAGAAAAGAGCTGGAGGCGCAGGCGAAGAGGATCCGGGCCAACGCCGGGCCCGTCGTGGACGTCAACCGCGCCGCCATCGAGGTGGTGAAGCGGGCCGTGAAAGAAAACCTGGAAGTGGACGTGGAATACGCCGCCCGGGATGACAAGAAACACAGCCAGCGGGCAATCCAGCCCCATGAACTGGTCCTGTACGAGGGGAAATGGTACGTGCTGGCCGCCGATGCCCCCGGGGGAGAGGTGAAGACGTTTTTCCTGAACCGGGGACGAAACTGGAGGCTCACCCAGCGGCCTTTCCGAAGAAAGCCGGACTTTAGCCTGGAGGCGTACATGGACGGGACGTTCCAGATGATGCGGGGAACGGGACCCAAGCAGAAGATCCGCCTGCTGTTTGAGCCGGTGGCAGGCAAGGTGGCCTCGGAACAGACGGTGCACCCCTCGCAAACCGTGAAGCCCAAGCCTGGCGGAAGGGTGGAAATCGGATTTGAGCTGAACAGCCTGGAACAGATCCGGCGCTGGATCCTGCGTTTCGAGGGGCAGGTCCAAGTGTTGGCCCCCGCGGAGCTTAAAAAACAGGTCAGGGAGGCCGGCAAGAGGATCGCCCAACGGTCCTAAAAACCATGAGGCCCGGCCCGAAAATGTCCGCCCCGGTATGACAGGGTTTTCGCATGAATCTGCCATTTCGGTTTCGCATCGGCCTGCCCAGGTGGCAGGGACTGTGGGGCATTCTGGTTTTGTGGGTTTGGACGATGCTGGGGTCGGCCGAAGCCGGGGAGACCAAGACCTACCTGACGACCGATGGAAGGGTGCTGAAGGGGGTGGCCGTGAGGGAGGATACGGGCAGCTTGACGATTCAAGTGACGAGCGACAGCCGGGGCGAGGTACCGGCCGGGGAGAAGATTCTGGTATTTCGCAGAGATCTGAAGGAGGTGCGGTGAGCAGCCGGGGGGTGAAAGAAAAGACACTCCCCAGCCCGGAGGAGTATTTGCGATCGAATCCGATCCCGGGTGGGATGCTCTACTATCCAGGGAGCTTTGTGGATGCGGAGCCGATGAAGTTATTCCATGGGCACGGCGGTATACGACGGTTTATCCACGTGGACTATCGGCCGGGAATCCGCGAGGAGTACTATAAAAAAACAACGGAAAACATCTTTAACGGATCCATGACAACCAGGTCCATAGGACCAGAAAAGTTCAGGGTGAGGAGATGGAGGGATTTATGGCATCCTCAAGTTGTTGAAAAATGGAGTGAGGAGGCAGAGCGCAGTTTCGGTTTTCACCAAGAGTTTCGTTTTGAGGCTCCCCAAAAGCACGTGGACTTTATGTTTATGTCCATCGACGCCGTAGGGGTGTGGAGGTTTCTGATCCAAGCCGGATACTTGCCGAACGTGGTCGTCCTCTGTGCTGACGGTTTAAACTGGGCTTCCGGGGGTTTTGGTGGGGAGGGAGTGTTTTACGAAGAAGTCAAAAAAGCAGGACATTGGCCGGAGTATTTATTCGTGGGATGTGCCACAGCCTGGCCCGGATATAGTCAGGTAAGCCGGACGGTGAAGAAGTACGACGTCCCGGCGAGGTCGATCTACCGGTGGGAATCCAACCGCGGTAATCCTTAACAACCCTTATAAAAAATGAAAACCGTTCGGGCAGCCAACGATTCTACGAAGTCCGACAAACTACATGAGGAGTTAGTTTTTTACCGAGGAATTTGTATTAAACCCGTAGAAAAAAAACAAGTGCTAGAAAAAATTGCCAAATACGGCCTAAATTCAAATGACCAACACTGGCACAAAACCGAATTTGTTGACCATAAAGGCAAGCTTGCGAAGTTGCTGAAAAAATCGGATCTAACCGTACAGGATGTCCGGCCTTCAAAAATGGTTAGCAATAAGTTTGCCGGACAAACCAGAGTTTCGATAGGTGCTGAGCCTGCCGTCTGCGCCTGCGGGGATGAAACCGGGGCCACATACTATGCCCTAAAACACAACAGAAATGAGAAAGAGGGCAAAACAGAAGCTTTAATAATTAAGTTTAAAGCCCCAGTCAAAGATACAATTGTTGACGGGTGCGACTTTATGTTCACCTGCATGCAATTCGGAGCAAGCGATCAGCATAAAGGAAAGCTCGTAGAAATATTTGGTCGGGAGTCCGGAAAATATTATGATCTGGCAAGAAAAAGTGCCGAGCAAGACTTTCGAATAGCGATCGCTTATCTCGCGGTACAAGACCCGCGTATTATCTTAAACCATTACAATAACAAAACAGTTATTGGCGGTAGATGGGGAACAATCTTCCGCTCAGCATTTCAAATAAAGCTACCGATTCCAGCGGAAAGGATAATTGATGTCTTCTCGCCTCGATTACCGATTCCTTCGCCAGAGATATTGGTTAAAGATGTTCGTTAATATAATGGATTTGTGTCCTGCTAATTCGTTTATGGCTAACCTTGATATGAGACTATTCAAATGAAAGGAGCGGGCTCGTCGCAGCCATGATTCTACCCGACAAAATGGACAGCTTTTTGGATTCGCAGGCCCTGCAGTCGTCCCTGAGCGCGGCCCTTCGGCAAAATTCGCCGTACTCGGCAAAAAAGGGGAAAGAGGCTAATTCGGCACGATCACGTTTTCGAGACTGCTGGAAACAACTTCTAAGGGATCGTGCCAGGGCCTACCGGAGCGAGAAAAGCTGGGGAAACTACTACCGGGATGTTTGCCAGATCCAAAAAAAGCTTTGCACTGCTGTGCCTAAAAAAGACCGGAAGTATTTCAAAAAAGAAGTCCGGTTCTCGTTGGCGCAGAAAAGCTTCAGCCTCTATTTGAAATACCGGTGGTGCCACGGGAAAATCAAGGAACCCCCTTTCTTTCCCTTGGACTTCGTCGTCCTGAATAAATGGAGGAGAATCCATCCCCCCAAAGGCAAGGTGCTGAATAGGTGGACTCAAATTACCAAGGACCAGTTCCGGCTTTTGCATAACCCGAAGGAAAAAAATCCTGCTCGTTGGGAGCTTGCCTTCTGGAATGAATGGCAGAGAAAAAACGAGGAGTAGCAGGATGGCAAGGCTGTTGACGAAATCGCGGTATCGGATGGCGTGTGAATGCCCGACGAAGCTCTTCTACACACGGAAGGATACCTACCAGGATAACAGCCAGGACGATCCGTTCCTCAACGCGCTCCGGGATGGGGGATTCCAGGTGGGGCGACTCGCCCAGCTATATTACGAATCTCAGGGTCCTTCGGTACTAATCGATACGCTGGACGAGGCAGAGGCGCTCGAACGAACGGAAGAGGCCCTAAAGAAGGACCGGATCACGATCTTTGAGGCTGCCTTTCGCCACAACAACCTGCTCATCCGGACGGATATCCTGATCAAAGAAGGCAACCTCCTCCACCTGATCGAGGTGAAATCAAAATCTTACGACCCGGATGATGAGGAACATTCCCCCCTCAAAAAGAACGGTCTGCCCAACAGTAAATGGGAGCCGACCTTCCAGGATATTGCCTTTCAAACGCACGTCCTGCGCAGCTGCCAGCCGGGTAGAACGGTGAAACCATACCTCCTGCTGATGGACAAAAGAAAACCGGCACCGGTCGAGGGGATGAACGGCTACTTTTTGCTGAAGAAGATAGGGGACAAAAAAATGCCGGAGGTGGTGATGAAGCAGAACCTGCCCAAGGAAGTATTGGTGCAGGACCAATGGACCACGGTGAAGTTGGATGTGGAGGAGGCGGTGACGGCCCTGCATGGGCAGGATTACGATGGAAAAAGCTTTCTTGAGCGGATCGAGGAGTGGTCCCAGGCCTATGCGGCAAACAGAAAGATTGGCCCGGTGCTTTCCAGCGCATGCGCCAAGTGCCAGTTCAAGGCCACGGCGGAGCAGCGAAAGGTGGGAGAACTCTCCGGTTTCCATGAGTGCTGGAGGGGGAAAACGGGGCTGAGCGATGGGGAGTTGGACGGACCGCTTGTGCTGGATGTGTGGAATTACCGGGGGAAGAACGACTGGATCGATAGCGGGAAATACCGCCTGGCTTCGCTCACGGAGACGGATGTACCGGAGCCAAAGACCCCTTCCCGATCGGCCCAGTCGGGTTGGAAACAGACGGAAAGGCAGCGGATACAGATCCGATGTGTACGGGAGGGCAAAAGCGAGCCGGAGGTAGATGAGAAGGGACTGGCGGGGGAGTTATCAAAGTGGAAATATCCGCTTCACTTTATCGACTTTGAGACGATCCGAGCGGCGATTCCGTTTTATAAGGACTCGGCCCCGTACGAGCAGGTGGCTTTCCAATTTTCGCATCATCAGGTTGATGAGGATAGGAAGATCGAGCACAAGGGGCAGTGGATTTGCCTGGAGAAGGGGAAATGGCCTAACCACGATTTTTTGAAGGAGTTAAAGAAGGAGTTGGACAAGGATGAGGGAACGATCCTGCACTATTCGCATCATGAACCGACGGTGATCCGGGATCTTTGCGACATGCTGGAGGTGAAGGACAAGGGTTTGACGACCTGGTTTAGGAACCTAGTGGGAGAGAAAAAAATAAAGGGGCAGGTTTGCCTCCCGGGTAACGGACGGATGGTGGATATGTTGCCGATTTTGAAAGGGCGGTACTACCATCCGGGCTCGGGCGGCTCGAACTCTTTAAAAAAGATCCTGCCGGCGATTTTGAGCCCTGGGGGAAAGTTGCATAAGAAGTACAGCCAACCGGTGTACGGGTCGAACGAGATGCCCAGCCTGAACTTGAAGGAAGGAAAAATGTGGGTAACGGAGAGGGTTTGGGACCCGTACGAGTTTTTGCCGAGGATCTGCGACGTATGCGGGGATCTGCCGCTGGGGGTAGAGAGGCTGTTTGGAGATGAGGGTATTGATCAGGGCGGGGCGGCGATGATGGCGTATGCCAAGGCGCAATTCACCGAGTGCAGCCCAGAAGAGGTGGGAGGGCTGAAAAGGGCGTTGCTCCAGTACTGTGAACTGGATACTCTGGCGATGGTAATTGTTTGGGAGGAGTGGAATCGATGGATCGATAAAAATTAAAAAATCTGAAACCTCATGGAAATAAGTTTTTACGAAAAGATCAAGAAGGCCTATGTGGATGGCTGTTATGGGCAGGTCAAGCCGGAGGTGGCCGAAATTCTGTTCCGTCAAAAAAGTGACAAGATGGAGCTAGTGATTTGTCGGAAAGAGAAAGAGCCAGAAGTACATCCTGCGGCGCTGGGTTATATGATGGAGGATGAACTTTCCAAGGAGTGGCAGTTGAACGCAAAGGACCCCATCGAACTTAATGCGAACCGGTTTTTGTACGGACATACCCCGGAGTTTTTATCTTACATCGGAATTTTGGATGCTGACGCGGACCCAACAGACCAATCCGCATCCCAGACGCTTGCTGTTGAAATTCTGTCTCGAAAGCCGGAGCTTTCCGAGGCAGGGGCTGAAGTTGTGGTTTCGCTTGAGCACAACCAAGCTTCGCTCTGCAACTTTTCGGAATCGGACGATGCCTTGCTGTCATTCGAGGTAAAGCCGACTGAATGTGGTTTAAATATTATGGAGATCCAGCCTCGTTAGCGGTGTTGGAATATCTGCTGATAGACCTCAACACGGCTGAATAGCAATAATACATAGATTAATGAAACTGCGCATTCTTCGTGCCGCCGGCAATCATATCGAAAAATTGAATGCCGACGCGGAAATTGCTCTCCTCCCGCTTCACTGGAATGCGCTTAGGCATAAAGGGTGATAGGGTACTGATGGATTATTCGTTGAGGTAAAAAACTGATGAATGTGGAATCTATCGATTGGCAATGCCTACAACATAAGGGAGGAGAAGAGTGTAGCGATAAATGCAAGATCAGTGCGATTATGTGCCCATCCTGCGGGAAACCTTGGCTCTCCGATTATGATGGGGAGTATGATTTTAAGGACAGTACTGATTGCCCACACATCAAGTTCGTGATCTTTCAGGAAGACGAGAAGATTCTATTTTTCAACGGGTGCTCGCGCGAGGAACTGCTCAAACACGTTGAACCTGCGACGCGAGAGATGGAGAGACCTGCTATGCTAGCGGTTAAGGAAATTCCCGAGGAATTGGAAAATGAGGTGTTTTTCAATCAGAACCGGTTCAACCGCAAGCTCTGGGAGAAGGTTCATTTTCCGATGGTAGACACCATTCTTGTTCACACGGACCACGGCATGTCATGTGGCCCGGTCTCTTTCACTGTCTTTTACGGTGCACAGCTTGGAAATGGTGAGGCACCTCCATGAGGCCTAGACCCTACAACCCCTGCAAAGGGGGATTTGGGTCGGAGATTTACCGCTTTTGCGAGAAGCTAATGGAGACTAAGTATCCGAATGGTTTGCCAATCGGCCATCAACCCCGGGAGCAAACTGACCGCCAAGTGGATCTTTCACACCGTAGGGCCGAAGTGTGGTCAGCATAAGGGCAAGGAGGCTGAACTGCTCGCCTCATGTTATCGAACGGCCTTGGAACTGGCGGAGTCGCATAAGTTGGAATCGATCGCTTTCCCAGCCATTTCCACCGGCGTTTATGGGTATCCGCTGGCCGAGGCAGCTTAAGGAACTGCGTACACCAAACGGCTTTGTGGCTGGCAGCTGACGGTCTGAAGCCATGAATTCGCCGAAATCGTTTTGCCCCATCCCCGACACCTGCCGCTCCAGTGGATCTTTTTCAAATGAAACAAGCTATGGCCGAGATCCAGAAAAATGGGGCACTGAGCTGATTGCCAGCTGGTGCGGGGCCATTTCCAACGAAAGCTATAAGCCCCATTGCCGTAGGATTGGCATAAATCAAAGTTCATGGTGAATTGTTCCGCATCGACCACCCAGATCATATTCCCGTAAAAACTTTCCCGGTCTTGAATTTCCCAAGGTGAAATTGGGCTATGTTGAAGCTCTATCACCATATTCGGCAGCTTAATATCCGCCCGGTGGGGGCCCATGGGAACCTCCTGGCAATCCAAGGGGAACTTATTTTTCCAGGAACGATGCCATTCGGTCTCCGGTTCGCTCCAGGAATCACAATCAGCCCCTGAGGCGTGGGCCCAATGCCAATCCTTAATGTGGCCACAGCGGGGAATTACGTTTGTGGTGCAGGTGGGGCATTGGCCTTGAAGGCCAGGGTATGGCTGGGATCTTTCACCAGAAACGAGAGCCCATTTCATGATTGGATCTCCTTAATACGGGTTAATATGTCTTTTTTCCGCAGTTGGATGATCAGGTCGTCTAATGCCTTTTCAAGGTCTTTATCGTCCAGAACCCGGGTCAACCAACCTTCCATATCCCTAGCAAGTTTTTGGCCATTGAGCGGCTCGGCCCATTCAAAAGGTTCTAGGTGAATATCGGCATCCCCGTCGGGCCCGAAGTCTTTCGTTGCCCACTGACAACTTGGGTTATGGTCGTCTCCCGATTCGATCTGCCACCAATGTAAAACCAGATCGCCGATATCATTGAATCCCACATAAATCGGTAGGGAGAGCCCTTTGGGTTGAAAGCAGATGATGAGGGTACTTTGAGTATCGCTTTGAGTGGTTGGGAGGAAAAAGTCATACTTGGGGATGCCCAAATCTTGGCTCCTTTTCTGGAACCAAATAATAAAGGAGTTATAAAATCTCGGAGAATCCATTTTAAAACCTCGATCTTTCTGCGACTGGTAAAAGTTTAGGATTGAGGCAAATGGCAACTTTAAATCGAGGGCCTGCGGTTTGGACCAACCAACGTTCTGCATGGCGGTCAAAATATGATTTAGAGGCCAGTTTCTTATAAAAGTATCTATAAAAAAGGTATCCTTTTGCTGGGTATCAAAACAGCGGTGCAGATAGGTGTTTTGGGTAAAACCCAAGGCAGCGGAACCATGCTTATATTTTTCCGGGATCGGCAGCAGTTCCTGCCGAAATGCTGAATCAGGCGTAACCTGCCTTGAGAAATCAGACTTTGAAAACCAAGTGGGCTTAAAGGTGCAAAACAAAAGCTGTCCGCAAGGCAAGCAACGATCTGACAAGTGGCTGAATAAATCACGAAGGCGCTCCATTGAGGTGGTCAGGTTAATCTCCGCACCGAAAACCAATACTAAGTCGTATCTGTCCAAGAGGCGGTTCTGCATGTGATGACGGCTCCGATAGCCCACCTGTCGTATGGTTCCTAGCTTCCAGCTTATCGAAAGATCGTACATGCCGGTAAGAACCCCAACTCCAGAACTCTTTGCGCGATCTACAAGAAGGCCATCAATTGTCAGGCTGCTACCGCTCACCGTAACCGCATAGCCAGATTCCGCTAAATTAATGGCCAAGGGACCCGAGCCTGGGGAGATATAAAGTATTTTTAAGGGGTTGGTTGAATTGAGAAAATCGTAGTGCTTTTTGTCATTCTTTATTTTGGTCAGGACGTTTCCGATCTTGGCAAACAACGCCTGTTGGCAGACCTGTTCCTGCAGGACAAATTCTTCATACCATTCCCTCATTTTATGAATCTGATCTGTCTCCAAAAAAGCGCGGCTATCCCATGGGTCTTCTGTTTCCCGAAGACAATCCGAATTAAATTTGCCACGAACTGGGTAGGACATGTCTTATGGCTCCTCGGGCGGAAGATTGGGCGAACTCTTTGCCGCTGGGTTTTTGGGCGAGGGCAACTCGAACACAGGCCGGGGTTTTCTTGTGCTGCGGGCAAGGGTCTTCTCTAGGGCTACCCGCACCGTTTTAATCTCCTTAGCGGAGAGACCCTTCTTGAGGAAATATTTTGCGGCCGCACCGACACCAACTTTTTCGATTCCTCCCATCTGGACCATGGCCTTCAGGAGGTGATTGGCGGCGGCCCTGTTCATTCCGAGGGCACTCTCGACCTGCGACTGGTCAAATCCTTTTACTTCCTTGGGGATGGAGCTGTCCTGGAGGGCCTCCTTTTCGAAAACAGGCCGGGCCAAAAGCAAAACTTTTAATATATTTATATTTTTCCGGCCTTTTCGGAGATCCAATTCAGCATTGGACGGCATTGAGAGCTCCTGCTTGGGCATCGAGCCAATGAACTTTGTAATCATAAGTGGGCTTAACTGAGAGGAGTGACCAGGGAAACGGGCTTTAAGGCCTCGCTGAATCAGGTCTAAGGCAGCTGAGGTGTAGGGGACGTCGGTGGCTTTTGCGTACTCTAATACCAAGGCATCCAGTTTAAGAGGGATAAGGAGGGTCCGACTTTTGATCTGCGGATTACGCGCTTTATTATTGTCTAAAGCATTAACAATTAATGTTTTATGTGAATAGCTAGGAATTAGCTCTTTGGGCCCAAGGAAGAACATAAGGGGAATCTGCAAAATTTTAAAAATGTGTCAACAAAAATAAAATGCATTGTAAAACTTTTTTTATTGAAACAGAAACAGGTTTATGTTCTAATCGGGGAACCATGAGACAAATTTATTCCGAGGTTCGGTTGACCAAGCACGCAATTGCCAGAGGTGTCCAAAGGTTCGGGTTTGATGCCGAGGAGGTGCGCTTGATCGCCGACCTCATCAGCGTCGGTGATTTCAGCGTACTTAAGGAGGGAACCACGGGTTCCTTAGTCCTTGTCAGGTACGGGCGTCATCGGATCCAGGCAGCGGTTACCCGGGACGGGTATTTGAAAACGCTTTACCCCCTGCCTAGCTCAGACGGCTACCGACTTCACCGCTACACCACTTTCGTGAACGGAAAGCTACCGGTTATGAAGACCGGCCGTTTACACCGTTGGCTGCGCCAACGTCTAAACCAAGAAACAGAATGGGCGCTAGCCGCCTAAACTAAATATAGGAGAAAATACATGAATCCAACCCCCACCCGACTTGAAATTAATGACATTGAGTGCCCTAAGTGCCGCCACAAGTTCGCCTTAAGCGAGGCGGTCCAACGTTCTCTTGCCGACCAGGTGCAAAACCAGGTCCAAGGCTCCCTGGCGCAAGAGCGGCAGCGGTTGGAAGAAGAGCTGAAAAAACAGGCAAAGGAAGACAAAGAAAAAGCACTGGCTTTGGAGCGAAAAAAGGCCGAGGCAGCCTTGGCGGAAAAAGAGCAGGAGTACAAAGCTGAAAAAGAGGTCCTAGACAAATCAATCGAGAAGCAAAAAGAGCTATTCAAGCAGAACGCCGAGCTTGAGAATAAGGTGAAAAGTTTTGAGCTGACAATACTTGAGAGGGTTAAAGCGGCAAAACAAGAGCAGGATAAGGCAACCCGAGAAGCTTTGGATGCCAAAACGAAGTTGGAAAAAGGGGACTTAGAGCGAAAACTGGAGATCGTTAACAAGCAGCTCGAAGAGGCTCAACGAAAAATTAATCAGGGAAGCCAAGAGGCGCAGGGCGAAGTCCTAGAAGAACAGTTCCAAGATGCGCTGGAGCGCTCTTTTGGGAAGCCGGATAAAATCCGAGAGATCAAAAAAGGCGCCAGAGGTGCAGATATGGCTCTGGATATTCACAGCCCACAGGGAGTGCTGCTGGGGAGCATTCTCTTTGAAACAAAACGCACAGAAAAATGGAATTCCAATTGGATCGAGAAGATTAAAGGAGACTTGCTGGAAAATAGGGCTGACGTGGGGGTAATCATCGCCACGAATCTTCCGGAAGGAGTAAGGTACTTCGACCAGATAGAGGGTGTTTATATCGCCAGTCCCACCTGTGGGCTTCAGCTGGCGCATGTTTTACGCGAAACCATCGTATCCGTAGCCCGCGAAAAGAATCTGCAGGTGAACATGGAGGACAAGGCTCAGGTCCTTTATAATTACTTTCGGAGTAGTGAGTTCAAGCAAAGGGTGGAGAGGGTTGTTCGGGCCGTACTGGAAATGCGCATGGATCTCGAGAAAGAAAAGAATGCAATGCAAAGGCTATGGAGTGCCCGGGACGAGCAAATCCACCTACTGAGCAGCAGCTTTGCGTCGCTGGTGGGCAAGGTTGGTCAACTTGCCGATGTGAAAGATATACCTGAACTAGAGTTGGGTGGCGGAACCGAACCTGCCTTGCCGAAGAAGGGGGCGAAGTCTTGATCTCTATGCCCAAAACAGCCGCTTTATTCAGGATTCATACCGCCGAGGACCGAATTTGTCCGAGGGGACAGGATATAGAGATGAAGATTAAGATGAAGATGAAGATGAAGCCAGAGATGGGATATCGGATATAGGGGGCTGAGTGAGGATGAAGATGACCCTCCTACGCTCCAAACCCGCATTGCGGTGGAGCTACGGAGGGCTGAAAGGAGGTAAGAGCTGATGAGGCCATGCCCCAAATGCGGAAGGGCGTATCGGGCGGCCAGGATGGCGCAACTGCGCCGGATGGCGGCGGCGGTGCGCCGGGCGGGGCGGAAGCGCACCCGATAAGGATGAGGATGAGGATTAAGGAGATCGTGAAGGTGACCCTCCTTCGCTCAGTCTCGGCGAGCTCGCTGAGCTTCGGAGGGCTTCACCCGAAGGGTGAAGAAAGGAGATT
>Ga0214917_10006050_pt1 | contig 12711 bp, 15 predicted proteins | sample LL_1208_BB_MetaG_FD_177983 | JGI IMG/M metagenome (GOLD analysis project Ga0214917, IMG submission 177983) | Freshwater microbial communities from Lake Lanier, Atlanta, Georgia, United States - LL_1208_BB | ecosystem: Environmental > Aquatic > Freshwater > Lake | place: USA: Georgia | collected... | reverse complement strand
TGCTCTTGAAAATCCAGAGTTGGTCGTTCTCAATCTTGGTGATTGCCGTATTGAACGTCTCATCCTCTAAGAGTTCCTGTGCCTTGCGGCCAGCGCGAATTACTTGATCTGTCATGCCATTCCAGGTTGGTTGATGGTTGCCTCTCGATTCATGCTGGTTGCAGCTTGAATCTCAGCGTTGCTAATCTGTGCGTTGTACTTTAACTCAATTTCGTATTTCTTTAGTAGTCCATCTTGCGCTAATTGATCGCGTCGGAAGTCATCGTCGCGAATCATCTGCTCGCGCTTGAGTTCCAACTCTGCTGCCTTCTTCTGGATGTCGGCCTCAATGGACTTGGCCTGGACCTCGGCCAGCACTTCCTCGGGTGTCGGCTTGGGAGGTGGAGGCGCTGGCGGCTGGTAGTCGGCGGGGATGTCGTTAAAGAACTGGCTGGAGTCCTTGAACCCGCTGAGTTCCACGATCTTGCGCAAGGTGCTGGCGTACATCGATGGGCTTACCAGCGGGTTTTGTGGCCCGAGTTGCGTCAGTGCCTCCTGCTGCTTGGCGCTAATCATCATCAGTGCCTGTAGGCGCTCGTTAGTGTCTCCGTTGCCCAGGCCGATGTTGATAGATACGTCCATGTTCGCGTTCCAGGCGCGGGGATCAATCTCCACAAACTGGTCGCGCAGGCGAATCATGCGGGGCTTGTCCTGGTGCGTCACCATCAGGAATAGGATGCCCTTGAATAATTTTTTCATGCCCTCGGCCATCATCCGCGCCGTGAGTTCGATGCGGCCCTGGGACGCGCTGATGGTGGCGGCCACCGCCGCCTTGGTGCTGGACTGCAAGGCGTCGGCGTTCAGTCCCATCGCGGCCTTGCTCATGCCAGTGCGGTCTTCCTTGATCTGGTCAATGTAGTCCAGCATGGGGAACGCGGCCTGCCCGACAAACGGGCTGGAGAACGGTTGCACCATGCCAGGGGCGCGCATCCGAATGATGGCTCCGGTTTCGTTGTTCAGAACGTCGTCCATGTTGACCTGGCCTTCAACCACCGCAGTGCGTGGGTGGATGGACTGCGCCAAAGAGTCCAGCGTGTTGCGCAGGATCTCGGACTTGATCTCTTGGATGTCGTGCGTGATGTCAAAAATAGACATCGCCTCAATCGGGCTGGTGTGTGGCTCTGGGTCGCAGGGGAAGTCCACAAACGGGATGTAACTCGCCGGTAGGTTACGTACGACCTTGTAGCCAGAACCCATGCAGCAGATCTTGCGCAACTCTGGGATGCCATCGCCGTCGTAATCGATGCGCTCATACGCCTCGATGTACAGGACGCGCCGCTGCATGGGGTTGGCGCTGTCGGTCTGTCCGATGGCCGTTGCCAGCGGCTGGCGCGCCAGGTATTCCTCGTTGTCGTCCAGGTCAGACGCGGTGACGTTGTCCAGCACCTCGTCCTCGTCGTAGCCCATCGCCACCAGTTCGGCGACAGTCGCCATCTTCCGATGCGCGATCAGGCTGCAATCGTCAAATGAACGCGCTCGGCGGTCAATCAGCAGTTCTTCGGGCGGCACTGCCATAATCTTGATGCGCCCGTCCTTGGTGACGCGCTTAATCTGCACGTCGTGCAGCATGGGAGGCGGTGGGGGAGGCATCATCTGACCCGTCATCGGGTCAATCATTGGCTGCATGGGTGGCGCGTCAGGATCAGGGTAGCTGACAACAATCTTGACCTCGGCCTGCTCCTGCATCAGTATTTGCAGGGTCTGCTCATCCAGGCCAGAGAAGTCGGTAATCTCCACCTTCTCGGACTCCTCCCACCAGAATTTCGCAATTCCGCACTTCCGGACCAGCGAGTCCTTGAAGATGGCGTAGGTAGTCATAAAACCGTTGTTGTCACGGTTAAAGATGAAGTTGCCGTAGTCGGTGGCCTGCTTGGCGTATTCCACGTCTGCCGGTGTCTCGGGGACGTACTCGACGGTGTTCTCGCTGGAGAAAAACACCCGCATCAGGCTTGGCATCATGGCCGATACGGTGTCTCGCACCTCCATCGCAACCACCTGGGAGCGCCCATCTTCCTCGTTTCCGAATGGGTCGCCACGGTAGTAAGCAGTACCCATCGCCCGTACTGGCGATATATCGGAATCGATATAACTGACGGCGTCGGTCAGGTCTTGCCCGATGATTGCCTCCAGTTCGGTGTCATCCATCGGCTCTTGTGCGGCTACGTCGGTGGTCACTGGCATATCGTTCATGTTCATATGGGTATCTTTCTAAGTACGACGTACATACTATCCACTGCCCGAGGCGTGCGTAGCAACTCGTCTTGTTCCAATTCTAGGGTCTTCCCATACTCTGAGAGACGGTAATCCAGGTGCGTCATCTCAAACCGGTAATCCTTCCAGCCCAAGTACCAGTGCCAGGCGCAGTAGTACACCCAGGAATTCTCGTTAAACGCTCTGACGTGAGTCGGGTCCTGCCAAGCGCCTAGACCTAACTCGTAAGGCACGACAATGTGCATCTCACCGCCTTCGGCCAACAGGTCGCGGCAGTTAGTCATAGCCTGTACTAGGTTGGGGATATGCTCCAAAACATCAAAGGCAATGATGCGCTCAAATCCTCCGCGCTTGATGGTTACAAACCTATCCTTCCAGCGGACGATTCCACTGATGTGGAAATCAGATATATCCATCACCCAATCAGCACCAACATCCGGCCGGATGTCCGCGTTGATGGCGTCATCCTTGTAGTCCCGTCCGGACCCCAGGTTAAGAGTTAAACCAGCGTTGGACATATTTGTGGCGGTGCTTCATAAGCCAAGGCATTGCCTGGTTGGTTAATGCGTTGGCGTCCACGCCAACAGTCTGGCTCCCGACGTGGTGGACGTAAGACGCGCTCACAAAATTCTCGTACCCAAGTTCCTCCAGATCAGTGCATTGCACGTCATCCGAGTACCAGTTAAGTGGTGGGAATGGGCATTTGAAAAAGGCATCTGCACCAATCCAAGCAAATATGGGCGAAATGACATCTGCACGCCGAATCTTCGACTCAGACGTGAACTTGCACATATCGATGGCCTCACCCTCCGGATTCCAGCGAATATTCTGCACCGCACGCGCTGAATCGCACCTGGCGGCCACCCATCCAGGGTTCAGACTCAGGTCGCTGACGATGTCCACGTCATCCATCAGGACGCGATAGCTGGTGGGCGTCAGGACAATATCGTCATTCGCCACCACGACAGAGTCGAAATCCTTGAGTGCGCAGTTAATGATGTCGTTGTAGTCCTCGCCAAAATTGCGGGGATGGCCGATCATCTTCACGTCAGCGTCAAACCGTTCCAGGACTGACGCAGGACCACGCAAGTACACAGGAATCTCGGGGCAGTATTCGCGTATTGACGCCAGCATCACCGCCAGGTTCTTACCGTGGACGGTGCTGATGGCGATCGGCGCTATCACTTCGCCTTATTCCTCGCGAATATGGCCTTCGCCTTGGCCTTGGCGTCTGCCTTGGATGATGCGCCCCAGGCGTTCAGACTCAGCAATAACCTGGTTGGTTTTCCGTCCTTCATCTCAGGGCCAGAGTTGCCTGCCATCCGCGCTAAGAAACTCGCCCGACGCGGGTTGTCGCCTGACTTCACCGGTGGCTTGATGTCCTGGCCGGCAGCCTTCAAGCTGGCGCGGCCCTTGGCGTTTAACCCACCTTTTGGGTTCTGCCCCTCCTTGCGTTGCCAGGCCGCTGTCATTTCTTCATCGGCTTGGCCGTCTTGGCCGCCTTGCGGAAGTCGGCTGCGCTGGGTGCTGCCTTGCTGCCAACCTTGTTCATCTTCTCACCGGAGCCAGCCGCGATACGCTTCTGCTTGGCATTGATATTTGCATAAAGTCCAGGTTTTGCCATCTTCATGTTAGTCCCCCAAGTTAATGTCTACCGATTCCGTATCGCCGTCATTAGGCCCGCCCACCACCCACGCATCGCAAGTACGACTCGCCGCGCACTTGAAGTCAAAGATCTCGCAGTATCCGAGATCAGCCAGCGCAATCGTTCCCCAAGGGTCTGCTTCATTTCCAATTCCTTTCGCAATGCACTGCTTGATTGAGTCCTGCACGTTGAACGCCGCGCAGTTACCGCAGCGGCTCTTCTTCGCGTCTTCAATGCTCACGTCCCAGGTGTCAGCCTTCTTCTTCCAGTAGGCCGTGTTAGGTAACGCTGGATTCTCAGGGCCGTAGGCGGCGGTGGTGATCGCTTTAGCCCGATTCTTCAGGTTCAGCACCACGTCCTGGGTAGGTGCAGGACACTTCGCCACCTCGCTGGCCGGTGTCATCATCTGATTCATGGCAGCCTGGTACTTGCCAGGCACGTCGCGCATTTGTGTAGCCATTACATTTTCCCTTTTGGCATAGGCTTGGATTTGCCAGCCTCGGACAACGCAATAGCAATCGCCTGCTTGGGATTCTTTACGACTCGCTTGGTCATGCCCGAGTGCAACTTACCCGACTTGTACTCGCCCATCACCTTTGCGATCTTCTTTGCGGCCTTGTCAATCTTCATAGATTACCCCTTTGGTTAGATGTGTAATTATGCAACGCGAGCAAGGTTACGGCGCAGCGGCTTATTCCAGGACACTTTAGCACCGCCAAATGCACCTATCACCGCGTCGGACGCAAACGTCAGGCAAAAGGCGTCTGCGCGGTCAGGACTCGGGAAACCCCGTTTCCTGATCTCGTCCTTGCCCTCGATCTGAATCTTTCCAGAACTGGTGAACGAATACCGCACGATGGCCAGCTCGGACACCAAAGCCTCGTCTTTAGGCATCTTGCAGTCCCGCCCCTCCAGCCAGGCTTTGGCCTTGTGCCATAACTCAGCCTTCAGATTCCGGTATGTCGCGCCCATCGCTGGTGACTCCGACACATTGATACCGCGACAAGGCAAATTCAGTTCCCGCAGCCGGTCAACCACTCCGGCGCCAAGGCCGATCGAGTCCACTAGGATCTCGGTCGGGCGTTCACTTGGCGCCAAGGACTCGTACTCGGATACCACCGCACCGGTGAGTTGCATCAGGTCCAGGTTCTTCCAGGTCTTAATCGGCTCGGTCACCGCGTTTCCCTTGCGCTTGCAGAGCGCCGATCTGTCTGACCCAAACCTGGCAACGTCCAGACCCCAGACCATTGGCGCTGTTGCGCTAGGCTCAACGTCTCGCTGCTGCGCCATCTCCAGCAACTCCATTGGGATGACAGTATCGTCATCTGAACGCGGGAACTCGCCTAGCACCCTGATCCGGTAGGCGTTGCTCTCCTCGCCGTAGCGTGCCGCCATCTCCCCCAGGTACGCCTCACTGACTCGAGGAGAGTCGGAGCAGGACACCTTCATGGTGATCCAATCATCCTTGAGGCGGTTGTGGGTGTCGTAGAAGAAACCAGTGGAGCGCACCGGATTACCCAGCAGCAACGTCACCGCCTTGTGACCCGACATAGAACCGGCAGCAGCCTCGAATACCGCCTCGGGGATACCGGATGCCTCGTCTGCCACCAGCATGACGTTGTCTGAGTGAACCCCTTGTAGTGCTTCGGGTTGCTCTGCGCGGCTTGTCCTGGCCGAGATGAACGCCTCGTTGGGAGCCTCCTTAACCTCGACCCTGTCCTGCTTCACGTCCAACTGGTCTTGTAGCATCGGCGGCAGCTGCTTAACCCAGCGCTTCAGTTCCGCGAACAGTGCGTCGTAAAGCTGGCTTGACGTTGGAGCTGTAACGACAATCTTGACAGGGAAGCGCAAAAACAGATACCAGAGCATTGCCCAGGCCGACGCGGTACTCTTGCCCACGCCGTGGCCGGAGCGTACGCTAATGCGTCGGCTTCCTTTGGCAATGTGATTCAGGAACTCTACTTGCCAATCATCAGGCTCGGTGTTCAGCACCTCGCGCACAAACAGAGTTGGATCATTCCGATAGCGCAGGGCAAACTCGATAAACGGGTTCACGGGAACTTCCAAATTTTTTTTTGTAACCATAGTGCGTAGTCCGGTAGGGGGTAGGGGGTCAGGGGAAACGTGGGTTCGGTAGGTGGGAATCCGGATTCGTGGAATCGGTAGGTGTTTAGGTGCTGCCACTACCGCCCCGCCGCCACGGCCACCACGGGGGGGTCGGGCGGCCAGCGGCCAGGTTAGTTCGTGCAGCGAACAAACGATATGCGGCCTGTGGATAACTCAGCACGCTGCGCATCCCCTCTGACGCTGCGATATGGTGCGCGTAAGCCTATGATTCCATTGAGTATTCTGCTGCGCGTCTGCACTTAATGCAGCAGAACTACTTAATACAGTGTCCATTATGTGAATGAAAACATGGTGATTATGCGTGTTTCTGCTTAATCTTTGAGCAAACGCACTCATTCTGTGGATAACTTTGGCATCTGGTCTGTGGATAACTGCTCAACCACCTCGACGTGGCGTAGCGCCTCCATGCGTAAACCCTGGATGCTGATGTTCACCGACTGCGCTTTGTCAGTGCCGTACGTCTTCCGATCCCACCTCTCGGCCAGCCATTGGCGCGTCCGGATGCGCTGCACGTCGCGCTGGCCGTTGTCGGCGTCCATGCCGTCCGCGATGGTCAGCGTCTCGCAGGCTAAATGCGAGGCCGCTTCCACCCGCGCGCGTGTAATTATAGTTTCATAGTCGTTATCCGCTATCCATGTATCGAGCGCACGCCGTCCGATGCCTAGGCCACGGCATATGTCTGCCTTGCTACGCCCTTCCTCAAACATCGACAGGATCAACTCGTCATCGATGTCCTCAAGCAGCGCGATATCGGCTCTAACTTTCGGATTACCAGGCATTAGATGACCCTCCAAGCGTTTTTCGTTACCGCAAGCACCCTACATACCACCTCGTCCCATAAATCACGTCCTGCGTCCATCTCTTGCCCTTTCTGCTGCTTGTGTGTCGAACAACTTGCCACCCTTGAATGGTTTGCTGATGTCGATGTCGTTCTCCATGTCCTCGAACCCGCTGCTGCCTTGCAGTGTCACGGGAACCATTGTCGTACCTGGCAGTGCCGCTTTGATGTCCCTTACCTGTTTGAGTGTCGGACCCATCATCACCACCTCCAGTTCCGCGAGTGTCCAGATTGACCTCGCGCCTGGCTCCTTGCGGAACTGCTCGTACCAGGTCGCCATCTGCTTGTCCCTGACGATCACCATCAGGCTCCCGTCGGCCATCCGGTGTTCCATGCAATCGATTTTAGGCATCTGCTCAATGCCTGACTCAACCGCCCACCTGGTGAGCGCCTTGTAGGCCGCGATCATTCCCTTGATGGCCTTCTCCAACCGCTCCTCGTCACGCGCCTGGCTGGCCTCCCAGATACGCTCACGCTGCGCGTTGACCTTTCTCCGGAACTCGGCATCCACCAAGTAGATCACTCGGTCTATCCCGTAAACACGTTCATGGTCCATCTTCGCCGTTTCCATCTCCACCATGAGCGAATGCTGGAACACCTTGAACGGGTCAGACGGGAACTCATCCCTATCCGTAAGTTTCTTCGTTGCCATCCTCAACTCCTAATCTGGTCAACTTCACCATACCAACTTTCCGAGGTAGTCAACCTAGTTAACTTACTTCTTGCATTAAGCAAGAAGTTGTAAGTTGACTAGGTTTTTACCTATTCCTGTGCAACTTGCAGCATAGGCAACTGCCTATATTTCACTGAGTTGCCTATATTTCTCCAACATAAGTACATAGGCAACTGCCTATATTTACATAGTCAACTTCGCAAGTTGCCTATCAAACTGATGCCACAAACGGTTCATCTTTGTCACCATCGTGGTAGATAACCCAGCAATAATTCGCTACTTCCGTCTCGTGATACCCGACCAGCTTCTTGGCAAACATCGCCTTCTTGCCACGGTAGAAGTCGCTGTCGATTGACTTGCTGTCACCCTTCAGCTTGGCGAATGCCTCTTTCCATTCGGACACCGACACCGTCTTATGGCGCTCCTCACCGACGTTTGTCATATGCCCATTCTTCTTTATGGCATCGTGGATGGAATCCAGCGCTGCCTGCTGGTTCTCCTGTAGCTTGCGTGGCTTGGCCTGGCGATCGACTGCTTGCTGCTGCATCTCCTGCTTCAGCGCCTCGTCTGATGCCCTGACTGCTAGGCTGATCTGCGCGTCGCTGATGCCCAATGCGCTGCCCTTAATTTCCACCTTCACCATCTCAAAGCCAATCTTCAGCCCGTCCTGGCCATCCTTCTGCTTGCTGATCGTGAGGATTCCACTGCCTGCTATCGGGCTGGACGGGTTTGTAGTTGCGTCAACCTTCATCAGTTCCAATTGCGTGTCCACGGCTCCAAGCAGGCTGCTGTGTCCCCGTAATCCCTTGGTGGCATCTTTGCCCGAGTGATGTAGGACCATCATGGCGCATCCCAGCATCCTCTGGATTCTTCCCGCGTTGTGGATGAAAGCGCCCATGTCTTCTGAGTTGTTCTCGTTGCCACCGCCGAATGCCCTGGCTAACGTATCAATCTGCACCAGTTCAAACTGGACGCCTGACTTCTCCATCAGGTCCTTAATCGAGGCCACCAGCAGATCGAAGTCCTCGGCGCTAGATCTCATGTTGATCGCCGCCCTGATAACGTAGATTTCGGCTCCAACTTGCGTTCGGTTGTGCATCTTGCAGGCTTTGATCCTGGCGCCGATGCCGCCAAAGCCTTCACCGGCAATGTATAGGACTGCACCGGCAGCTTGCACTTCCCGCCCCATCCACGGCCTGCCCGTTGCCACCGCCTCAGCAATGTCCAGCGCAACGAATGACTTGTATGACCCTGGCGGCCCGTACAGGGCGCAGAACGCCTTCTTCGGCAGGACGTTGTCTATCAGCCACTCAACCGGCTCGTCCTCGATGTCATCCCAAGCCTCAATGTTGAGCAGTTGCCGTGGAACTAGGATTGGTACGATCGTGCCAATATCTAGCTCAGTTCTATCTAAGTTATCGGGTTCTAGCGTAACTTCGATAGTTTCCACTGGCTCAATCCACTCTGGCGTCTGTACCTGGTCCACGCTGGTGATGACGGGTAACGCCTTGGCTAACTCTGCCAGCTTAGACCTGTTACCGCCATCCGCTACCCACTCATAAGCATCGTCGCCCAGTTCGGGTAAGTTGAAGTCGAGCACTCGGATTGCCTTAGTTACAGGCAGTAATGCCTCCACCACCCGCTTGGCGTACTTCCAACCAGGTGCATCGCAGTCGGGAACCACTATTACTACCGCACCGGCAAAGTATTGGGTGATGTCAGCAGGCCAGTGCCCAGCACCAGCGTGGCTCGTAGTGGCAATGGCTCCTATGCTGACCAGTGCATCCGCTGCCTTCTCGCCTTCCACCAGGTAAATGGCGCGTCCAGCTTCACGCGCATTCAGCAACTCCGGCAGGCGGTACGGCACTATCCGCGCACCTGTCATGCTGCCCTGGCGCCTGCCTGCTGCATCCACCTTGTGGAGAGAGTAAGTCTTACCTTTTTCAGAATTTACTTTGAACCGGCGCTTTACAAATAGGGTATCTCCTACCTCGTCCTTGTATTCCCACTCCTGCTCCAGCGTTGGCATAGTCATCAATTCACCTTTGATTAGCGCGAGACTGTACTCCTGGCGCTGGAGTGCTGGCAAGAGGTTGCGCTCCCTGACTGCGTCAAATACGCTGTGCTGGTCGCAACCACCGTGGCAGTGGAATAGCAGCTTGCCATTGTCTTCCTTGATGCTTAGGGACGGGTTCTTGTCCCCGTTACCTCTTCCGTGGCCAGCTACAGGGCAACTCGCCAGCCAGTTCCCGTTCACTTGCTTGGCGTTGCCCAGGGCTTTGGCTATTGTTTCAGTGTCCATTGTTAGACTCCTGCTGAGAGGATTCTCCAAGCGGTTGCGGCGCAAAGTGGGACTTGTCCATTTCCAATGGCTTTAAGTCTGTCCATCCTGGCGGCCACCCCATCAGCCATTCGTACAGGTTCGGGTTGATTGAATGAGGTATCCAGGTTCCATTCTCTTTTGCTATGCGCCTTCCATTTGCCCCGCCTGCATTGCCGCCGCCTTCTGAGGCTTTGGGAGTTGGCCACAATCCAAATTCTGTCCCTCTGATGGTTTGCTCCAACGTCCGCTGCTCCCAGCACTCCCCATCTCGCATCAAACCCCATTGCGGCCAGGTCTCCAAGAACTCTTCCGAGTCCCCGAGAAGTGAGCATTGGGGAGTTTTCCACAAAGACAAATCGGGGTCGTACTTCGCAAATGATGCGTGCCATTTCTCCCCACATCCCTGATCGCTCTCCGTCAATTCCTGCGCCTTTTCCTGCTGCGCTGATGTCTTGGCATGGAAAACCTCCCGATACAACGTCAACAATTCCTCGCCACGGCTTTCCGTCAAAGGTTTGTACGTCATCCCAAATCGGGAAAGGCGGGAGAAGCCCGTCATTTTGTCGGGCACACAATACGCTTGCTGGGTATGGCTCCCACTCAACGGCGCAGACTGTTCGCCATCCAAGGAGTTTTCCCCCAAGTATTCCACCACCAGCGCCTGCGAATAAAGCCAGCTCATTCATATTCTCACTTTCATTATTTTTAGAAAAAAAAAAGCCGGTGGAGATCAACCCACCGGCAACGCCGCTAGGCGTCAGAAAAACTCTTCGTCATCCATCACGGATGCAGGCGCTGGCTTTGCCTTGCGTACAGGTGCTGGCTCCGGCTCAAACTCGTCACCGCCGTCCGCATTCATGCCAGCAGGACGCGCAACCCACGACACCAGCTTGAAGTTCGGCACTCGCGTGTTGCCCTTGCCAACCTTCTCAGCGGTGCTGTTGACATACTCGATTACCGGCAGCTTGCCAAAGTTGTCATCGGCAGCTTTCTCGGCTTCGTTGTAGATCTTCTCGAAGCCCTTGCATGGACCGTAGGCATTGGCGCTCCAATCGACCAGGCCAAGCTCCTTTGAGTACAGCGTCACCACAAACCCACGCTTATACCCCTCACCAGGTGATTGGCTTTTGGCTCCAAGCACCTCATCCGGCTGCCAGTCGCGTACACCAGCACCAATCATCAGCCAGCCTGTTTGAACAGTGTCCAGGTCCATAACCACCTTCTTGAGTTGGATTTCCTCGCCATCGCGGTTAGTCCAAGCATTAGCCTGCGGTGCGAATCGGATGTAAGAGTTACCCGATCCATTGTTGTTTGAAAGATTCAGCATTTTAGTTTCCTAAGTTGCGTGCGTTAGCACAGTGTTAGATGTCGGAGGATTCCAACATCTTTGCCAGAGTCAGCCCACTTGAGACCTTCTCTGTCAAATCGTCTAGCAAGTGCCTGTCGCCCTTGCTTAAAAGTTTTTCAGCTTGCGCTGGTGTGATCTTCTCTTCTTTATAGAGTTGCTCATAGTCCAATGGCAAAACTGTCAAATCAGCGCCTTCGGACCACTTGCGGATAGCGCGTTTCGGAACCAATTTCCAGCCTGGCACTGCCGCGCCGTCCTCCAGGCGCTTGGTCGCCACCTTCTTCAGTTCCTCGTAGAACGCCTCCACCAGCTCGCCCTGCTCCAGCCAGGTAGCAATCTCGCTCTCGCTGAGTTCCTTTGTAGAACATAGCGGCAATGCATATGCCTTCTCCCGCAGCGCTGGGCAGTGTAGCTTGGCAGGGCAATACTTGCACGCATCGCGTGACGGGGTCGGGTAGGCGTTCATCGTAACAATCTCGTTGACCGACTTCATGAGTTCGTTATCGCGCCACTCGTTCAGTTCGGCCAGCGTCATTTGGTGAGTCCGGTTCGCGCCGACCTGGGGCTGGACAATGGTCAGCCTGATGGTCTGGAAGTCGCCCAGCTCACGCATCATGGCGAGAGCGTAAATCTTCAGTTGCGCCGAATCAGCGTCAACATAGTTGCGTCCCGTCTTTAGGTCCACAATCTCGATGATCGAGTCCTTGACGCTGTACCCGACAACGTCGCACGTTCCAGCCAAAGAGATTTGCATGGTGTTCAGCACCGTCCCGTGTTGCTCCACTAGAACTCGGCCTAGCTCTGTCTCTAGGCGCTTGATGGTGTCCAGATGTAGCTGCGCGAATTCAGCGTTCTGCTCGGTGATGCGGATTCCTTCCACCAGCTTGTCAATGTAGTTCTTCGGGTCATCCTCTGTCTGCCAGCATAGTTCTGCCAGCGCATGGATAGCAGTGCCAATCTGGGCGGCTTCACCTGACGGCGATTCAGGGATGCCGACACTCAAGTGGACACTTGCTGGGCAAGCCATCCATCGGGATGCTGCGCTCGGTCTTAGTTTGATACGTTCCATTTTTCTCTCTCTCTTTCGTGGTCGTTGCTGATGATTGCGTATGCCTGCTTGCGTACCTCATTGGTGACTGCGTGCCCCAAGTCATCTGGGTCCAGCAGGCGCTTGAGCAGCACAGTCTTGTCGCGTGATGATTCGCGCTCCTTTTCCAACTGAGTCCCCAGCCAGATAATGTGTTCGCGCATAGTGCGTAGTTGGTCAAGCATTTTTTGTGATGTACCAGTAGGCGATCAGAGCAGCATCTGCGCGGCCATCGTCCTTGGCACGCTTGAATAGTTCGGCTTTGCTTGGGAACAGTTCCATTGCACGCATACGGCTAGCATCCTTACCCGCTGCGCGGCCTACAGCCTTCGTCCAGGCGGCAGGGGTTACATAGGTGCTTGGGAAGTGCATAGCGGCTACAACGCCTTCTATGATGCCTGCACTGCGCCCAAAGTTGAA
>Ga0214917_10006049_pt1 | contig 12712 bp, 10 predicted proteins | sample LL_1208_BB_MetaG_FD_177983 | JGI IMG/M metagenome (GOLD analysis project Ga0214917, IMG submission 177983) | Freshwater microbial communities from Lake Lanier, Atlanta, Georgia, United States - LL_1208_BB | ecosystem: Environmental > Aquatic > Freshwater > Lake | place: USA: Georgia | collected... | reverse complement strand
CGACGTCGATTGAAATTGTTAGCGCGTCTTTATGCGAACTGGGTGCGTACTGCAACCGGTGTCGAGATCCATCCTGGCGCAAGAATTGGTCGACGATTCTTTATCGATCATGGAATGGGCGTCGTTATCGGCGAAACAACGATTGTTGGTGATGACGTGATGATTTATCACGATGTCACGTTAGGTGCCCGGACTTTTGAGAATGGGAAACGGCACCCGACAATCGGCGATAACGTAATTATTGGTGCTGGTGCGAGAGTTCTGGGAAATGTCTCCGTGGGCACAGGGGCTCGCATCAGCGCTAATACTGTGGTGACGCGCGATGTACCTGCACGAACTTATGTTGATGCTTCGGAACAGTTCGTCATTTAAGCGGTAAACACCCTCACTTCGTAACATTGCTGTAACTAAGTCAGGGCAAACTCGCCCCCATGATTCCCCAATCTGCAGGCGCCGCTGATGTCACCAAGCAGCAAGAGTTTGTGCTGCGCACTCTCGAAGAACGCGATATTCGCTTTATCCGGCTCTGGTTTACCGATGTTCTGGGCTTCCTGAAGTCAGTTGCAATTGCGCCGCCAGAACTTGAGAATGCATTTGCTGAGGGAATTGGTTTTGATGGTTCGGCGATTGAGGGATTTGCGCGCGGAACTGAATCGGATATGTTGGTAAAGCCAGATCCTGCAACATTTTCTATCTTGCCATGGCGCACCGAAAAACCTGGCGCCGCGCGAATTTTCTGCGACATAAGTCTGCCCGATGGAACGCCTTCTCCAGTTGATCCACGAAATGTTTTAAAGCGAACTCTCGATAAAGCTGCAAAGCTGGGCTTTACTTGCTACACACATCCAGAGATTGAATTTTTCTTATTTAAGGAAGCACCTAGCGCTGGCGTAAAACCAACTCCAGTGGATTCGGGCGGATATTTCGATCACACCCCAACAGCGGTTGGACATGACTTCCGTCGCCAAGCGATTACTTTGCTTGAAGCGATGGGGGTTTCCGTTGAATTTAGCCATCACGAAGGCGCTCCAGGTCAACAAGAAATTGATCTGCGTTACGCGGATGCTTTGAGCACCGCAGATAACATCATGACTTTCCGGCACATTATTAAGGAAGTCGCGCTCGATCAAGGCTTCCATGCATCCTTCATGCCAAAGCCTTTTACAGAACATCCAGGTTCAGGAATGCATACTCATTTCTCGTTATTCCAAGGTGAGAAGAACGCTTTTTATGAAGAAGGTAAAGAAGAGCAGCTCTCAAACGTTGGTCGCTCATTTATCGCGGGAATAATCAAGCATGCGCCAGAATTTATTGCGGTTACAAATCAATGGGTAAATTCCTATAAGCGTTTACATGGCGGGGGAGAAGCTCCAGCAAAGATTTCTTGGGGTAAAGAAAATCGCGATGCGATGATTCGAATCCCTATGTATAAACCGAAGAAAGAGAACTCCACGCGCATTGAATTTAGAGCGCCGGATTCTGCGTGCAATCCCTATTTAGCTTTTGCGGTCACGATCGCTGCCGGTCTCAAGGGAGTTGAAGAGAATTACAAACTTGAGAAGGTCGCTGAACCCGCATCACTACCTGCCAACCTCAATGAGGCGATTCTTGCGATGGAAAAAAGCGCGCTGGTTCGCGAAACTCTCGGCGAGCATGTATTTGAATATTTCTTACGCAATAAGCGTGCCGAATGGCAGGAATATCGCAAGCAAGTCACCGCGTACGAGCTTGATCGCTATTTGCCAGTGCTCTAAGGCGAGGGATAACCTTTACCCATGTTCCGCAGCGAATTGCTCACACCAAGTGCTCTATTTGTCCTTCTTGGAGCGCTCCTTCTTCGCTGCCGTGGCGAGGCCAATTAACCGGTCTCCTCGCCGCGGGGTTTGACCGCACCGGTTAAAAAAACGGTCGCCAAATCCCAATAATGAAGGAGTAAAAAAGTGAATTTCCCGAAACAACAAAGTTCCTCAATGCCGAAACATCGGTATTCATCTTTTGTGCCTGTCGAGTTACATGATCGCACCTGGCCCGCAAAGCAGATGACGAAGGCGCCACAATGGTGCTCGGTCGATCTCCGCGATGGCAATCAAGCGCTTATTGATCCTATGGATGTGCCTCGAAAGCTTGCAATGTTTAACCTCTTGGTAAAGATGGGTTACAAGGAAATTGAAGTTGGATTTCCAAGCGCGAGCCAGACAGATTTTGATTTCGTTCGGAAAATTATCGAAGATGGCTTGATTCCTGATGATGTAACTATTCAGGTATTGACTCAAGCTCGCGAGAACTTAATTCGCCGCACTTATGAATCTTTAGTGGGAGCGAAGCAAGCAGTTGTGCATCTTTATAACTCAACATCAACGCTTCAGCGTCGAGTTGTTTTTGGCCTCGATAAAGAGGGCATTAAGAAGATCGCCGTTGATGGCGCGAAGCTCTGTAAAGAGTTGGTCTCCACAGTCCCTGGAACCAAGATCTCCTTTGAGTATTCACCGGAGTCATACACTGGCACGGAACTCGAGTTCGCATTAGAAGTGTGTAACGCCGTGAACGATGTGTGGCAGCCAACTCCTGAATGGAAGACCATCATCAATCTTCCTGCGACGGTGGAGATGGCCACACCCAATGTTTATGCAGATTCCATCGAATGGATGCATCGCAATTTGAAGTATCGCGAGGGCATTGTGTTGAGCCTTCATCCTCATAACGATCGTGGAACTGGAGTAGCTGCAGCAGAACTTGGATATCTTGCCGGCGCAGATCGCATCGAAGGAACTCTTTTTGGAAATGGTGAGCGCACTGGAAATGTCTGCCTAGTCACCCTTGGCCTTAATCTCTTGAGCCACGGAATTGATCCCATGATTGATTTCAGCGATATCCCTGAAATTCGCCGCACCGTCGAGTATGCAAATCAACTTCGAGTTCCTGAGCGCCACCCCTATGGCGGAGATTTAGTCTTCACTGCCTTTAGTGGTTCGCATCAAGATGCAATCAAGAAGGGCTTTGAGCATCTAGAGAAAGATGCAAAAGCGGCGGGTAAAGAAATAGAAGATTTCACTTGGGCGGTTCCATATTTGCCGATTGATCCGAAAGATATTGGGCGTTCCTATGAAGCAGTCATTCGCGTTAATTCTCAATCAGGCAAAGGTGGAGTCGCCTACATAATGAAGACTGAGCACCAACTCGATCTTCCGAGAAGACTTCAAATTGAATTTAGCCAGGTCATTCAATCTCATACCGATGATCAGGGTGGAGAAGTATTTCCAGATCAAATGTGGCGCATATTTGTTGATGAATACTTGCCTGCCGAAGAAAATCAGTGGGGGCGTTTCAGATTCGCTGGTCTCACACAAACCAGCACACAAGATAAAGGCGTTAAGTTGAGCGTTGATTTACTTGATTCCAAAAAACCAATAACTCTCAAGGGTCAAGGAAATGGACCTATCTCAGCTTTCTGCCGTGTTATGCAAGCGCATGGAATCGATGTGCAAGTTGCTGACTATTACGAACATGCGATGAGCGCTGGCGGCGATGCAAATGCTGCGGCGTATCTCGAGTGCACCATCAACGGCGGCACTTATTGGGGCGTAGGAATCGACCCTTCCACCACTACCGCGTCGCTGAAAGCGGTGATTTCAGCGGTCAATCGCGCCCTTCGGTAGTTTCCTTGACTACCGTGTGCCCGTGGCTCTGTATCGGGACAACGCAGTTGTAATCCGCACCCAAAAACTCGGGGAAGCAGATCGCATCGTCACTCTCATCAGTCGCCAGCATGGTCGTATTCGCGCTGTTGCGAAAGGTGTACGACGTACCAAATCAAAGTTTGGCGCTCGTTTAGAGCCCGGTAGTTATGTTGATATCCAGCTCTACACCGGAAAAACTTTTGATGTCGTCACCCAAGTTGAGAGCATTGAAAACTTTGGTGATGCGCTTTCGAGTGATTACCAAAAATGGACCATCGCATCTGCAATTCTTGAAGCTGCTGAACGCTTTACAAATAATGAAGGCGAACCTGCGCTTCAACAATTCTTACTGTTGACAGGAGCATTGAAAGCTCTTGCCCATGAGTCACATGATCCTTCACTCATTCTCGATGCTTATTTGCTCCGTTCTCTATCCATCGCAGGCTATGCACCTTCAATGACTATCTGCTCTCGGTGTGAAGCCCCCGGACCTCACAAATATTTCTCCTTAGTTGGTGGTGGCTCGGTATGTGTTAATTGCAAGCCTTCGGCCTCAGCAACCCCTTCTATCGAAACTTTAAAGTTGATGTCAGATCTTCTCACTGGGGATTGGGAGAGCGCAGATTTAAGTGAGTTGAAGAATCGGCGTGAAGCATCAGGCCTGGTTGCTGCTTATTTGCAATGGCATCTCGAGAGAGGTTTGCGTTCGTTGCCGATGGTTGAAAGAGTAAGTTCGTGAGACCCCCAAAGATTTCTCGGGAGAAGATTCCACATCACGTCGCACTTGTAATGGATGGCAATGGTCGGTGGGCCAAGAAACGTGGTCTGCCTCGCACCAAGGGCCATGAACAGGGCGAGAAATCGCTCTTTGACGTTGTTGAAGGTGCAATTCAAATTGGAGTAAAGGAACTCTCAGCCTATGCATTTTCAACTGAGAATTGGCGACGCTCTCCCGACGAAGTGAAGTTCTTAATGGGATTCAATCGCGATGTTATTCGCCGTCGTCGAGATGAGATGCACCGGATGGGTGTGCGAATTCGTTGGGTTGGTCGACCACAGAGATTGTGGAAGTCAGTGATTGAAGAACTCGAAACTGCTGAAGAGATGACAGCAAGAAACAAGGTCCTCACTTTGAATATGTGTGTGAATTATGGCGGAAGAGCAGAAATTGCTGATGCAGCTCAAGCGCTGGCAAAAGATGTCCTAAGGAAAAGAGTAAAACCAGAAAACATCAACGAGCGAGTATTTGCAAAGTATCTTGATGAACCAAAGATGAGCGATGTCGATTTGTTTTTGAGATCCTCTGGCGAACAGCGCACCTCTAATTTCCTTATCTGGCAATCTGCATATGCGGAGATGGTATTTATGGATGTACTGTGGCCAGATGTAACGCGTGAGACGTTATGGAAAGCAATTGAGATTTACGCAGAACGTGACCGACGATTTGGAAAGGCATAGAGATGGCAAAGACAGAAGCAGAATTTTGGTTTGATCCCGTATGTCCCTGGGCCTGGATGACATCTCGTTGGATTCTCGAAGTAGAAAAAGTTCGAGATATTTCGGTGAAGTGGAATCTATTTTCTCTTGCGTACCTAAATCGCGATAAAGAACTTCCTGAAGATTACAAAAGCAGGCTCATTCGCTCATGGCAGAGCACTCGTGTCATCGCAGCGGCTCAGAAAGAAAAAGGTTCTGAAATAACTTTGCCGCTTTACACCGCTATTTCTTCACGTATTCACCTCAAGAAAATGGATGTAGGAGCGCCACTTTTTGAGGAGGCGCTCGCTGAAGTTGGCTTAAATCCAGCGCTAGCTGAAGCCATGAGCGACGAAACCCTAAACCCAATAATTATTGAAAGCCATGAACGTGGAATTGCTTTAGTGGGAAATGATGTTGGAACTCCAATCATCTCTGTTGGGGGAGCAGCATTTTTTGGCCCGGTTATTTCACCAGCTCCAAAAGGCGAAGCAGCAGGAAAATTGTGGGACGGAGTTGTTGGCGTTGCGAGTTACCCCGGATTTTTTGAAATTAAACGGAGTCGAACGGTTGGACCAATCTTCGATTAGTGGTTGTTGGAACTAATGTAATCCAAGATTTGCGACCAACAACCACATCAAAGCTACACCCGCAATCGTTGCGATAAGAGTTAGTCGTGAAGGATGTCGCGAATGTGCTTCGGGCAATATGTGTGATGTCGCGAGATAAATTAACATTCCTGAGAAGACTGCGAGATAAATTGCGACACCGGATTCATTAATGACCAATGATGAACCGAGCGCTGCACCGCTAATTCGGGCTAGCCCATCAACACCAAGCAACCATTTGCCTCTGGTGCTCCAGTGTCCGCTTTTAATAAGTAAGGAAACCGTATTTAAGCCATCGCTAAATGCGTGCAGAAGAATTGCAACGAAGACGGCATATCCCAACGCGCTTGACACTTGAAAAGCAATTCCAAGCGCCACGCCATCGAGGAATACATGGCCTCCCATTGCTATGGCGCCGAGAGTTCCCGCGACATTAGTAGTGTGATCATGATCGTGTCCGTAATCCGATTCGGCTGGTTCATGTGGGCCGGCAAATTGCTCAAGAATATGTAGAGCTAAAAATCCGCCGATGATGGCAACAGAGACGATTGGAACATGAAACAGCTCGCTCTCGGTAGCATGAAAAACTTCGGGGAGAAGATCAAAAGCAACGAGTCCAAGGAGTAACCCCGCCGAAAGACCGAGGACAAGATGGAGGCGGTCTTTGGAACGCAAAGCCAATATTCCGCCTGCTGCTGTCGCCAGGGCGGTTAAACCAGCGAGAAGAATTGCGATATTCACGAAGACGAGATTATCAGTGAGCCACCGATAAAATATTCACATTGCGCCCAGCTATCTAGCTGCGACCGGTGCGCACCGCCGACAGCCAGCCGGATGGAGACCACCATGGCCCAAGATCGTCTTGAAACTATTGTCAGCCTCGCTAAGCGACGCGGATTCGTTTATCCCTCATCAGAAATTTATGGCGGACTTCGCGCATCGTGGGATTACGGCCCCCTCGGTGTTGAATTAAAGAACAACGTTAAGCGCCAATGGTGGAAATCCATGGTCATGGGTCGCGAAGATGTAGTCGGCATTGATTCTTGCGTCATCTTGGCCCGTGAAGTTTGGGAAGCATCAGGTCACGTTGAAACATTTACCGATCCGCTTACTGAATGTACTGAATGCCATAAACGTTATCGCGCAGATCATTTAGAAGATGCATTTGAAGCAAAGCATGGACGTAAGGCCACTTCTCTTGAAGAAGTCAATTGCCCCCATTGCGGCAATAAAGGAAAATTCACAACTCCAAAACAATTTTCTGGCCTTCTCAAGACATATCTCGGTCCGGTAGAAGATGAATCAGGTCTTGCTTATATGCGACCTGAAACTGCGCAAGGTATTTTTATTAATTTTGATAATGTCGCCACAACTGCTCGCAAGAAACCGCCGTTTGGTATTGGACAGATTGGAAAATCTTTCCGTAATGAGATCACACCAGGAAACTTCATCTTCCGCACGCGTGAGTTTGAACAGATGGAGATGGAGTTCTTTGTAGTTCCAGGAACTGATGAAGAGTGGCACCAAACGTGGATTGATACCCGTCTTGCTTGGTACATTGATCTAGGTATTAATCCTGAGCGTCTCCGTCTCTTTGAACATCCTAAAGAGAAATTGTCACATTACTCAAAGCGGACCGTAGATATCGAATACAAGTTTGAATTTACGGGCACTGAGTGGGGCGAGCTTGAAGGAATCGCTAACCGCACAAACTTCGACTTAAAGGCGCACTCAGAGAAGTCAGGTAAGGACCTCTCGTGGTTCGATCAAGAGAGCAATGAACGCTGGTTCCCGTATGTAATTGAGCCTGCGGCAGGCGTAGATCGCTGCACTCTGACCTTCTTAATGGATGCCTACACCGAGGATGAAGCTCCAAATTCCAAGGGCGAGATGGAGAAGCGCACTGTCCTCCGTCTTGATTATCGTTTAGCACCAGTCAAAGTCGCAGTGCTTCCACTTTCGCGAAATGCTGATCTATCACCAAAGGCGCGTGATCTCGCATCACAACTTCGCAAGAATTGGAACGTTGACTTTGATGATGCCGGCGCAATCGGACGGCGTTATCGTCGTCAAGATGAAATTGGAACTCCTTATTGCATAACTGTAGATTTTGATTCACTTAACGATAACGCGGTAACGATTCGCGAGCGCGACACAATGAAACAGGAACGTATCGGTATTGATCAGGTGGAGTCATGGTTAGCGCCACGACTACTGGGCTGCTAAATCGCAAACCGCTGCATCTACCTATTCGTGATGGCGGTTTAGATCTCGCAGTTCCTGTTGTGCTTGCACCTATGGCTGGTATTACAAATTCTGCATTTCGCCTTTTATGTCGTGAACAAGGTGCAGGCCTCTTTGTATCAGAGATGGTGACTGCTCGAGCTCTTACTGAACGTAATGAAGAGACGATGCGAATGATTGTTCCTGGAGAAGGTGAAACGCCGCGATCAGTTCAACTCTATGCAACCGATCCCATTGATTTGGCGCGCGCAGTTGAAATGTTGGGTAAAGAAGATTTAGCAGACCATGTTGATTTAAATTTTGGATGCCCTGTGCCCAAGGTAACGCGTAAAGGTGGAGGTTCAGCGCTTCCATACAAACGTCGACTCTTTGCTTCACTCGTTGAAGCTGCGGTTAATACCGCGAAGAAATATCAGATTCCAGTTACAGTAAAGATGCGCGTCGGGATTGATAGCGAACATGAAACGTATTTAGATGCAGGGAAAATTGCTGCTGATCTTGGAGTTGCGTGGGTAGCACTTCATGCCCGCACTGCCGCTCAGTTTTACGAAGGAAAATCAGATTGGTCAAAGATTAAGAATCTTGTGGAGCACTTAGCTCCAACCGGGGTCCCTGTACTGGGAAATGGTGATATTTGGTCGGGCAACGATGGCGTCTCGATGATGAGCGAAACCGGGTGCGCTGGTGTGGTTGTGGGTCGAGGATGTTTGGGACGTCCGTGGCTATTTGCGGATTTGGTGCGCGCATTTAATGGTGAAGGAGAGCGACCATTACCTCGATTATTTGAAGTTCGTGAAGTGATGTGGCGCCATGCTCAACTTCTCGTTCATTATTTCCAAGATGAGCATCGCGCATGCCGGGATCTAAGAAAACATATGGCTTGGTATCTCAAGGGATTTAGAGTTGAAGGCGGCCTACGTTCCAAATTTGGAATGGTTTCATCGCTGCAAGAGTTACGTGACTTACTTGATCAACTTGTTGATCAACCATATCCAGAAGCAATTGGAGATGCTCCGCGCGGACGTACTAGCCATGGAAGAGCAGTCACCCTTCCGCAAGGTTGGCTCGATGACCCTGAGGAACTAGTAAGCGTTGACGGTAGCGATTCTGGATCGGGCGGTTGATGTTTTTAATTAAGTTTCTCTGGAAATTTATTACTTTTCTTCTTCTGGTTGCGCTCGTAATTCCAACCTGGGCGCTGGCAAGAACATGGTATGCAGCAAATAACGAAACTATCCGTAAGGCGGACGCAATTGTGGTGATGGGAGCGGCACAACTTGATGGTCGGCCAGGTGAAGTTCTTACTGCCCGATTAAAGGAAACAGCCAGAATTTATGAAAGTAATTTTGCGCCGAAGATTTTTACTTTGGGATCGGGAGCTCCAGGGGATAGATTCACAGAAGCTGGAGCAGGCCGTACCTGGCTTATTTCCAAGGGCATTCCACGTAAAGCGATAACTGCAATTCCTAAAGGAAGAGACACCTTTGAAAGTATTGAGGCCTTCACCAAGGTAGCAAGCAGAGCAAAAATTAAAGACATCATCATCGTTACCGATCCCTATCACTGTTTACGTTCTATGACGATGGCAAATGATCAAGGTTTCGTTGCAACATGCTCTCCAACCCGCGTTGGAATTGCGAGTTTAGAGAAGGCAGGCTTTCGTTATTTAGTACGTGAAGCAGGGGCCTATTTGGTTTATGTGACGCTTGGTCGGCGTGGCATTCACATCAGCGACCACGTAGCCTAAGAACACTATGGTTCTCAAAGCAGCGCATGAAAGCCACGCTTACTCCAGCGCAGATCGCGAACGATTTCTTGATGAGCCAGCGAAACGCAAGGGACGTACAGAATTTGCACGGGATCGTGCACGCATCATCCACTCTTTTGCGCTCCGTCGCTTAGCTGCAAAAACTCAAGTTGCAGTTCCGTGGGCAAGCGATTTTCCACGCACTCGACTTTCTCACTCCTTGGAGTGTGCGCAAGTAGGACGAGAATTGGGTGCGGCACTTGGCGCAGATCCCGATCTTATGGAGAGCGCATGTTTAGCCCACGATCTTGGCCATCCGCCTTTTGGTCATAATGGAGAAGAAGCGCTAGCCAAAGTTGCTTCAAGCTTTGGAGGTTTTGAAGGTAACGCGCAGAGTTTTAGATTGTTAACGCGAATTGAAGCAAAGACAGTTGATGGCGAAGGTCTATCTGTTGGACTCAATCTCACGCGAGCGACCTTAGATGCCGCGACCAAATACCCATGGAGCTCGCTTCAGAATCCAAAGAAGTATGGCGTTTATGCTGATGATCAAGAAATTTTCAATTGGGTCAGAGAAGATGCCCCGGCAGAAAAGACTTGCATGGAAGCACAGATCATGGATTGGTCTGATGACGTTGCTTATTCAGTACATGATTTGGAAGATGCTTTGGTGACTGGCCAGATTGATATTGCTCATTTGCGCCGCGATTTACCGCAACTACACGCCACTGCAATTCAAGATTATCTGGGCGATATGACTGAAACAGAAGCTGAGGAAGCAATCAATTCATTAATGTGCCTTTCGTGCTGGCCAAAAGAATTTGATAGAAGTCACCGCCACTTAGCTCGTCTCAAGGACTTAACCAGCCAATTGATCGGTCGCTTTGCCCTCGCTGCAGAACAAGAAACTCGTGCACATTTTGGCGATGGCGATCTCACTCGCTACTCAGCCAATCTTTTGGTTCCTCGCGCTCAACGAGTTGAAGTTGCACTTCTGAAATCAATGGCTGGCTTCTACATTATTCGTGCAGAGAAGTCGCAAGCCCGATATGCAAAACAGCAACAAGTAGTGATCGATCTTGTTGAGGCGGTCCGAGAGAGCGCTCCTGAAACACTCGAAAGTTTCTTTCTTCAAGAGTGGAATAGAGCCAGTACCGAAGAGGAGAAAATGCGGGTAGTTATTGATCAAGTCTCTTCGCTCACCGATGTTGGCGCTTATGCGTTACATGAACAATTGCTAGGGAACTAGGATGGCCGCTATGTCAGGTCGAATTCGCGATGTAGATGTTGCATACGTTCGCGACCATTCACCCATCGATGATGTGGTCGGTGAATATGTTCAACTTAAAGGCGCTGGTGGCGGTCAGAAAAAAGGTCTCTGCCCCTTTCATGATGAGAAAACTCCCTCTTTTCACGTAACTCCAAGCCGGGGATATTTCCATTGCTTTGGGTGCCAAACTGGAGGCGATGTCATTGCATTTGTGATGAAGATGGATCATCTGACCTTTACTGAAACTATTGAACGACTTGCAGAGCGCATTGGATATCAACTCACTTATGAACAAGGAAGTGGGGGAGTTAAAGCTCCAGCTGGACAGCGTTCGAGATTAATTGCAGCACATGCATCGGCTGTCACTTTCTACCGAGAACAGCTCCAACTCCCTGAAGCGGCTCATGGTCGAGAACTTCTGATGAAACGTGGTTTTGATAAAGCAGCATGTGATTCTTTTGAAGTGGGTTACGCGCCAGAAGAGTGGGATGCGCTAACAAAATTTCTTCGAGGCCAAGGATTCACAATCGATGAGTTGATGTTGGCCGGGTTATCTAAAGAAGGACAGAAAGGTCCTATCGATCGATTTCGAAATCGTTTGATGTGGCCGATTCGAGATATCTCAGGCGATGTTGTTGGATTCGGCGCTCGAAAATTAGCAAGTGATGAAGAAGATCAGGGCCCTAAATATCTCAATACCCCAGAGACGCCGATATATAAGAAGAGCCAAGTTCTTTATGGATTAGATCGTGCTAAGAAGGAGATTGCAAAGAAGCGGCAGGCCGTCATTGTTGAGGGTTATACCGATGTCATGGCGGCGCATTTAGCCGGAATAACCACAGCAGTTGCTACCTGCGGTACGGCGTTTGGCGATGAGCATATTCGGATCTTGCGTCGGCTATTGATGGATGATGATGCTTTCCGGGGAGAAGTAATTTTTACCTTTGATGGCGATGCTGCTGGACAGAAGGCCGCACTTCGAGCTTTTAGCGATGATCAAAAATTTGTTACTCAAACATTTGTCGCAGTTGAGCCAAGCGGGATGGATCCTTGCGAGCTACGTCAACACCATGGCGATGCCGCCGTTCGCGATCTCATTGCACGCCGAGTTCCACTCTTTGAATTCGCAATCAAGAGCGCAATTAAGCAATTTGATTTAACAAATGCCGATGGCAGAGTCTCGGCTCTTAACGCTGCAGCTCCACTGATAGGAAAGATTCGCGACACATCGCTTCGCCCAGAATATGCGCGAAGTCTTGCTGGGTGGCTGGGAATGGAGGTTGAAGTTGTGACAGCGGCAGTAAAGAAGAACACGTCTTCAGCTCCACGCACGACTGCAGAAACTCCACAAGCGAATAATTGGCGCCCCGATCCAAACGAACCGCGCTTAATGTTAGAACGTGAAGTGTTGAAGGCCCGTCTCCAGATGCCCGCTCTCATGCGCAACTGGAAAGAGCTTGAGAAGAATGCATTTTCACATCCTGCTTACAACAAGTTACGAGAGTTCATCGATACTCAGAATGATTTCGAGCCAGTCAATCTCGATGCCGTTGAATCCGACGATTTGAAATCATTTGTTACGGAATTAACGGTCGAACCAATTCGGACCGATGGTGAGATTTCTGATCGCTATGTTTCAAGCATTACCGCACGCCTCAATGAAGTGGCTTTAAGTCGCTCCATTGCAGAA
>Ga0214917_10006048_pt1 | contig 12712 bp, 9 predicted proteins | sample LL_1208_BB_MetaG_FD_177983 | JGI IMG/M metagenome (GOLD analysis project Ga0214917, IMG submission 177983) | Freshwater microbial communities from Lake Lanier, Atlanta, Georgia, United States - LL_1208_BB | ecosystem: Environmental > Aquatic > Freshwater > Lake | place: USA: Georgia | collected... | reverse complement strand
GGTCAACAAAGCAGATCATTCTGTTTCGTATCAGATTTAGTTGAAGGAATATATAAAACTTTAACCTTAAACGAATCACCTTCAACCCCTATTAATTTAGGCAACCCAAATGAATTTAAGATCTTTGCCTTGGCAAATATAGTAAAGGAAATTACTGGGTCCAAGAGCGAGATTGTAAATAATCCATTGCCGCAAGATGATCCAAAGCAAAGATGCCCAGATATTTCATTTGCCAAAAAAATCTTGAATTGGGAGCCTAAAGTGCAATTAAGAGAGGGAATCGAGAAGACTTCCGAATATTTTAAGAAAAGAATATGAGAAGTAAGAAAATTATTCATCTAATAACCACTATTGAAATGGGTGGAGCAGAGAAACAATTATTGGTTTTAGCACAAAAACAGATTGAACTTGGATTACAGGTTGAAATAATCTATTTGAAAGGAAAGCCAGAGCTTAAGAAAGCTTTTGAAAATTCTGGATGTAAAGTTAATGACTTTATTGCAAATAAGAGTTTAATTCAACAGGTGTTTTTACTTTTTAGGTATATTAGAAAAACTCCGAATCCAATTCATGCCCATCTACCAAAATCTGAGCTAATTACTGCAATTACTTGTCCAAGAAAAAGCTTTATTGTGACCAGACACAACTCAGAGGATTTTTGGCCAAGTTCTCCTAAATTAATTTCTCGTTTGTTATCAAAGTTCGTTTGCAGTAGAGCTGACCATTTAATTTCAATATCTAATGCAGTTAAAAGTTATTTAGATTATAACAAGGAGTTGACTAAAGATTGTAAAGTTTCTATTGTTCATTATGGCTTTGATGTAAATTTATCAATAAGCCCTGTAGGTTTATCTGAATTAAACTCTAAATTTAGTTTTTCTAAAGATATTTTTAAAATCGGCAGTATCGGAAGGTTAGTTGGGCAAAAAGATTATCCAACACTACTAAATGCTTTTAGAAAACTACTGATTAATAACCCTGAAGCAGCTCTATACATAGTTGGCGATGGGAAAAAGTCTAAAAACTTAGAAGCTTTAGCCAGAAAGTTTAAAATAAATAGCAAAGTTCATTTTATGGGAAGGACTCAACACATCACAGAATTCTTATCATTGATAGACGTTTTTGTATTGCCAAGTCGGTATGAAGGTTTTGGATTAGTTCTACTAGAGGCTATGGTCGCTAAAAAACCGATAATTGCCTCGAATAACTCATCTATCCCAGAGGTGTTGGGGTTAAGCTTCCCAGGACTATTTGAAACTGGAAATATTGATGAACTATGGAAAAAAATTGAACTTACGTTAAAGGATGATAAATTCGCTTCAATTTTAGTCGATCAATACCCAAATCAATTAAGAAAGTTCGATCCAATTTTGATGTCGAAACGGATTATGAATATTTATGAAGCATCTGGTTTTTAAATTTTGAGTAATGAAATATTATTACAATAGAATAAAATTATGCGTCCAACCCCATATATTGCATCTTTAAGAGTCTATGAACCAATAGAATCTTTTGAGCCACAAGATCAATTAAGGTGGTCTCAGATTTCAGTTACCACTCCTACAGGTCGCGATGAGCAATTGAGATCTTTAAGGCGAAGTATTACAAGTGAGTCTCCAAATCTAAAGCCAGATGGTGTCCACATTCTAGAACATGAGGGTAAGAGATATGTTGCTCCTTGGTCAACAGCCACTAGATGTTGGGCTGCACTTGAAGATTTCAAATACACCTTACCTACTTCAGTCATTAAATTTTTTATCCCACAAAAAATTGAAGGTTCCATTAATAGTACCTTTGATTATGTTCAGGATAAGGTCTCCCACATACTTACATCTACCTGGAGTATCCCACCAAGATGGTTTGCATTATTTACCCCTAATGAAAGATTACACGGCGTAAATGAAGATGGATATTTCACAATACTTAGAACTTCAATATTAAACGCAAAAACTCGTTGTACCTTTACACATCAGGCAGTTCTTGGTGCATTTGGTGAAGGCGCTGTCGAAGGTGAGGTGGAAGAGTTACTTGCCTGGTTAGAGATCTTTAATAATAAATCTATAGTTGAGTTAGATTACGGCGGCCTAGCAACATATTTAAATAATCAGTTAGTCGAAAGTGGTGAAGTTGGTTTAGAAGCTGACACCTCGATTGAAGATGTGACTACCTCTATTGCCGGACTTGCATCAGGAGATGGGGCTTTGGCAGGAAGAGGTTATGAAAGATTGGTAGCTCGTTGGAGGCGAGTTTCTAGCCTTGAATCTGCAACTTAGGTTAGTTGAGTACTTGTTCTTAAATGTAATTAAAGGGATACTTATACCTATACGGTGTAAATCAGACATTTTCTAGACAGGGAATATCGAGTAAAAATAGATGAGTATTAGCGAGGGTAGCAAAAGCCAATTATGAGTAATTCAAATTTCCCGTCATTGAGCCCTAGCAATCAAGAAAGGCTTTTAACTCCAGCTGAGGTGGCATCTTTATTTCGAGTGGATCCGAAGACTGTTACCAGGTGGGCTAAAGCAGGAAAGTTAAATTCCATTAGAACCTTAGGTGGGCATCGTCGATATCGAGAGTCTGAAGTACGAGGATTATTAAAATCAATTACTCAAAGCAATTTTGATAATTCCAATAGATTAGGTGGTAATTGAAAGTGAGTGATTCTAGCCAGATTGATAAAAACGAAGGTAATCCTTCTAATGATTCAAAGTCTAGGATGTTAGCTGCGCTAGCAAAAAAGCAAAAAGGACATAATTTGGGCAAATCCTCTGGACCGGTTAGTGGATCAAAGATCGGTGCCGGACAGACTGGTGGAGCGGCACCAAAGATGCACAGGAGAAAAGCAGGATCGGCATAAAGATTCTTTCATCGTAATGATAATAACTCAGATGCAATATTTTTTCCTGTTTGTTGCAAGTTATGTGATTGTTGGAGCTCTAACACCAATAATGCGAAAAATTGCGATTTCAAGAGAAATCCTAGATCGCCCAAACTCTTTACATAAATCTCACTTAAAACCAACACCCTATCTCGGCGGAGTAGCAATAATTCTAGGAGTAGTCTGTGTAACTTATTCTGCACTAATTGTTTCAAAACTTTCTGCTAGTAATTATTGGTTAGCGACTTCGCTACTTGCTCCTGCAATATTTATGGGTTTAATTGGGCTTTGGGACGATATTAAGGACCTGCACCCATTCCCGAGATTTATCGGACAAACTGTCGCAGGGGTGGTCGTAGCAATTATATTAATTTTAACAAGTAATTTTGGCACACCAACAGGTTCAATTGCCATTGATGTTTTTGTGACAGTAATTTGGATTGTTGGAATTTGTAATTCTATTAATTTTTTTGACAATCTAGATGGTGGTGCAGCTGGCACTACGGCAGTATCTTCTATTGCCCTTACGTATCTGGCAATTATTAATGACCAAAATTTGATTGGTGCTCTTTCATTAGTCTTGGCGGGGGCAACCTTAGGTTTTTTAATATGGAATAGATCTCCAGCTCGAATTTATATGGGTGATGCTGGAGCACTTTTTCTAGGTGTTTTGATTGCGACATTAACAATTAGATTAAATCCTGATACAAAGTCAGTTTCAGCATCCTTTGCAACACCTATACTTCTACTAGCAGTTCCAATCCTAGATACCTCTGTTGCCGTAATATCTAGATTACGCAGAAAAGTATCACCATTCCAGGGTGGCAAAGATCATCTTTCTCATCGCCTAATAAGAAATGGAATCTCTAGAAAATTTACTGCAGTACTTTTATGGGCACTTTCAGCTTTTTTTGCTTTATTGGCAATTATATTAAATCAAAGCTTTGCTATTAATGAATTGGTGATATTAATTTTTTCAGGAACAATTTGGCTATTCTTATTATTGAAATTTTTAAATACCCCAGATAGTTGATAGAAAAATTTGTGGCTTGGGCCGGGATCGAACCGGCGACCTAACGATTTTCAGTCGTTCGCTCGTACCAACTGAGCTACCAAGCCAATCAGATTTACTTACTTCATTTGATAAGAAATAAGTAAATGCGCGACCCAGACGGGACTTGAACCCGCGACCTCCGCCGTGACAGGGCGGCGCGCTAACCAACTGCGCTACTGGGCCTTACCTTTAGAAGTTGAAATCAATTCCAACTTCTTTGCGTCCCCAACGGGATTTGAACCCGTGTTAACGCCGTGAAAGGGCGACGTCCTAGGCCACTAGACGATGGGGACAGTGGAAGGGATAAGGGTATCGTCTGATTTAAGTTGAGCAAAACTAATTAATTGGATTAAGCGTATTACCGCTCCTAGTTGGCTAGTGAGAGAATTATCTGTCATGAATCTTATTTCTAAATGCACTTCATCAGCCATCAAGGATGCCGCTTCATCCTTGATGGCTGGAAATCTGGTGTCTTTCCCAACAGAAACTGTTTATGGACTTGGTGCAGATGCATGCAACTTAGGTGCTGTATCAAGAATTTATGAGGTCAAAGGCAGACCTACTAACCATCCAATAATTGTTCACTTATCGTCAATTAATAACTTGGCTAAGTGGACAAAGGATATTCCTGACTTTGCAATAAAACTTGCAACAAGTTTTTGGCCCGGTCCTATGACCTTAGTTTTACCTAGAACAAAATTAGCAAAGGATTTTATAACTGGTGGCCAAGATAATGTTGGGGTTAGGGTACCATCACATACAGTTGCCCTTTCACTACTTAAAGAGTTTGAAGCTCATGGCGGCAATGGCATAGCGGCACCTAGCGCAAATAGATTTGGCAAGGTTTCATCCACTTCAGCAAATGATGTTCAGACAGAGTTAGGTAAATACTTAAATCCAAATGATTTAATTTTAGATGGTGGCTCATCTATAGTTGGAGTGGAATCTACAATTATAGATTGCACAAATAATATTCCTGTTATATTAAGACCTGGGGCAATCACAGCTGCGATGATTTATGATTTACTAGGAATTCAAGTTAAGGTTAATTCAAAAAATGATTCAAGTCAGATTAAAGCACCCGGGTTATTACAGTCACACTATTCACCGATTGCTAAAGTATCGCTTACGGGTAAACCATCAACTGGTGATGGTTTCATTGCACTAAGTAGATTTCCAACCCCCAAAGGTGTAATTAGGTTGTTATCTCCCGCGGATAACGTGGAGTATGCACGAACTTTATATCAGGGGCTAAGGCTCGCAGATAAAAAAAAGATTTCTAAGGTATTTGTGATTGAGCCAACAGGTGATGATATCGCAGTTGCAATTTGTGATCGGTTACAACGGGCAGCCCAAAAAGAATGAGTTATAACCCCCTCTATTTACAAAAAATTTAAAAAACTCACAGCCAAATCTCTTCAAAATCAGGTCATTTTTTATATCCACTTAGATTACTATTTGGTAGGCTTCAATTAGTGACTAGAGCATACTAGGTTAAAAGTGACCAAAAAGTGGAGTTGCGACGGAATAGATAAGGTGCAAAAAAGTTGATAATGTTAGCCTTGAAGCACTAGCGAGTTATAATAATTCTTAAGGAGAAATTAGAAGATGGTTACAACCTCACGGAAAATAAATCGAGGATTATGTTCAATAGCTATTGGATTGATGCTCGCAACCTCCACCGTTATAACATCAGCCGAAGCTGCCGCAATCACAAATGGTGTGGCGTGTAAAAAATCAGGGCAAACAACTAAATCGGGTTCAAAGCGATATGTCTGTGGCAAAAATCCCTATGTAACACCTTCAAAGCTTACCTGGATGTTGCGCGAATGCCCTCAAACCTTTGAACTGTACTCCGACTCAAGAGATCAATATGAAATATTTAAAGATATTTTGTCTTCTTCTGGCGCAGAGGGAAAGGCTGAGGCCGAAAAATTATTAAAAGGTATCTCCGATCTTGAAATATTAATGAAAACTCAGGTATGTAAAAAGGGTAAGTGACTTTTTAAGGAATATTGTGATTTGAATTGGATATCAGAACTTCATTAAATTTGATATTTTTAATTAGGGCCTTTAGCTCAGTCGGTAGAGCAACAGACTTTTAATCTGTGGGTCGTCGGTTCGATCCCGACAGGGCCCACTAAATTATAAAAAAATATCAACAACGATATTTCAAAAATTTACTCTTTGTGATGATTTTTTAATCAAACTTAACTAGTTATAATGCTGTAATGAAAATGTCTAGTATCTTTAGCCTGAGAGTACACTGCTGGGGTGGTCTTGGCTCTCAATTATACGCGCTAGCTACTGCTCGTGACCTTAAAGAAAGGTTTCCTAAAAGAAAAATTATTTTAGTTTTACATTCAGCTGGTGTAACATCTCGCTCCTCAGAATTATCATTTATTGATGATTTGGAGTTTGAAATAGTTACCGTTAATGATTTCAAACCCAGAGATACGAATTTAGCAAGTCAAAGTAAACGACCTATTCCATTTGCATCTTATGTTAAAAATTTCTTAATTTTTTTTGGTTTTGTATCAACTGCAAATTCAAGTAGGGATTTAAAAAAAATCAAACCTTGGATCATTTCATTAAGGGGACATTATTTTTACAGACCAGTTTCACCGAGTTTTTATCCTTATCTCTTAAATCATATTGATAAGATTGATCAGAGTCTTGATAAGAATAAAGCAAATGTCTCACTTCATTATAGAATGGGTGATTTGCTGAAATTAGAGGAAAAGTCAATTGTTCCTATAAATCAAATTGCTGAAGTGGTTTCGAAAGTTTTGAATCAGTACGATAATGTGGATTTTCATCTATTTTCAGATAGCCCCAAAGAAGCAGCTGAACTATTACTGGGTGCTGGGATTAAGAAAAAAATGACCGTCCATGATCTGCCAGGTATAGAGGTAATTAGGTCGTGTTATAAATCTGATTTTTTTATCGGAACCAACTCTAAAATTTCGCTCTGGATAGTCAATCTTCGTAGGTACTCAGGGATTATTAATGCGAATTACCTCGAGGGATTTGATGATAAACTCTACACTCGATGAGTTGAATTGAGTCGCCTTAAAGTAGTCGTAATGATCAAATGTCCGATTTGTCTATTTCTAACTACAATTTCAGCCCCAATTCGTAGAGGTGGTTAGAGGCAACGACGGTTGACTCTGAAAAACAAAACCGGTTAAGCAGGGGGCATTTTAAGATGGCATTTAAAGTCAAAAAATCTAAGCTAGTTGGGGGTTTATCTCCTAATTCTTGGAGTATTGCCCAATTTTCCTCATTTTATTCCGAAAATCGATATGAATTAATTGCCCATGCAAATCGGATTCTCAAGGACAAGACAGTGGCTGAAGAGGTAACTCAAGAAGCGCTAGTTAAATTTATGCTCGCAGCCCCTGAACTGGAAAGTAATTCTCACGCACTTTCATACCTTCATCGGACCATTGAGAATCTATGTATTGATCTGTTTCGTGCCGAAAACCGTAGGCCAAATTTAGTAACCCTAGACGATGCGACTGCCGAGGTTGAATCTACCTGGCAAGTTTCTGGTGATCACTCGTTGGCAATTTCCGCAGCAGAGGATGCAGCAATTATTAGACAAGCTTTATCACTACTTTCCCCGGCAGAGCGTGCCGCTCTGGTTATGTGGGAGGTCGAAGGTCGCTCTACAGCAGATATTGCAAAAGAGCTTGGCATTAAAGAAAGTGCAGTTCGCCACACAGTATCTCGCGCCCGGGCTTCACTTCGCAAAGTTCTATCAGAGCTGGTTATTGATGAGAAGCGTGGCTTAACAGCATTGGATCTACTATCTACTACCTACAAAAAAGCATCAGAGCTTGCAGGTAAATCGTCAAAAATTGCATTAACCTTTATTTTAGTTCTTACGGCATTTTTAGGTCTGAACTCTTTAACTGGTAATGAGTCAAACTTATCAATTAGCACTTCATCCTCACAGCTTTCAAATAATCAGGACTTACCATCAATTGCAATTCCAGTGGCTCCTAGTACTGATGTAATTAAGCCAAAAATTAATGTTGAAGATAACTCAATCTCTGCTAGTGAGTTTGCAGATCATATGGAGCTGTCCTTAAATCAATTAGAAACTGTGACCTTAATGCTTCAGGTATTAGACCAGATTGATGGTGAGCCAGCACCCACAGAATAAATAGCTTTCTGTCTCTTTACGGCATTACACGTGTGTGCCATAGAGAAACAGAATTAGAAGATCCAAAAGATCTTCGAGCCAGAGTTAGGAAATTCCTATCTCTGACTAACGAAAGGAAAAAAATGTCGAAAACGACACTTCGTAAACGCATAGCGATTACGGCAACCTCTGCATTGGTTGCAGGCGTACTTAGTGCTGTAGTTTCAGCACCGGTAGCTTCTGCTAACCACCCTGCGGCTGGAAGCGCAAATGCTGACTTAACGATTGGTACTTCGAATGGTTCGCTATTTGTCGGTACCGTATCAAACACAACTGGTGCTGCCACTGTTACCACAACAGCATCAGCCATGACTATTGCTAATTTTGATGGCGACATGAAGTCATTGGGCTTATTAGCGAAAGATACAAGTTCAGGTACTGCTCAAACAGCTACTGTTCTTACTGGTGGAAAGTTAGCACTTTATGCTCCTGTATCAACAGCTGCTGCTTTTACCACATCAGGTGGATCTTTTAGTGATACTCGGACATCTGCAAATGATGGAACCGATGGTCGCCAGTTTTCAACTGACCTAAAGTCAACTTGGACCAAAACTACATTCAATGCTGCAACTGGTGTTGCAACTATCTGGACGGCTCCAAGTACAGCTGGCACTTACACTGTCTCCTTGTATACAGGATTTATTCTGTCAGGCAGTTCCTATATTGCACCAAGTACTACTAATGGACTCCCATCGACCCTTAGCGGTAACATCACCGTAACTGTGGTGGCTGCCTCAGCTGGTGGTGCTTATTCAGCTGCTTATAGTGCATGTAATATCGCACCTGCTGCCGCTGCAATTACTGCTGGCGCTGGAACAGCTGGTATCGATAACACCGTTATCTTTAAGAATGGTGATTCTGCATATATTAACTTCGATCTAAATGATGCTTACAATGCAGATTTAGCCGCTGGAAATATTGTGGTAACTGCAACTAATGGCGCACTTGTCAATATTGGCACTGGCGCAGCTGGTGCAGCTGCTGGTACATCATCAACTGATGTTGATTATGTAGATGGCGCTACAGATACAGTTCGAATTGACCAAGGAACAGCAAATGCTCCTGTTACTACAACTGTAACTATTACCTACAACGGAACCACTGTTTGTACAAAGACAGTTACTATCCGTGGTGCAGTTGCTAAATTAACTGTGGCTCATGTTGGTGTTCAAAAGACTGGTAACGCAGCAACCGCTGGTAATGCACAGTGGATGTACCAAAATACCGGTGTTTGGCAGACCGGCGCACTGTTCTCAGTTGTAGCAACAGATAGCGCAGGAAATGTTGTTAGCACACCAAGTACAGATCCAATTGGTACTTACGGTGCAGTTTCATCTACCTTAACTACCACAGTTAACTCAATTAATATGAATCTGCAATCAACAACCGCCTCATCATCATCAACACTTCGTTATAACTATGGTGCCTGGGGTTGCGATAGCAACAATGGTCAAACAAATCTAAAGATCAAGTTCACAACCACTGCAACTGGTGCTGTTGTTGAATCTGATCCATTTGTTGCCAGATGCGGTGGCGATGCTTACACATATACAGCATCATTGGATAAAGCTGCTTACAATATCGGTGATATTGCAACAGCAACCGTTAAGTTCCTAGACTCAAAGGGAGTAGCAGCTAACTCTGTTACCTCACCTGGTGCTGGAACTTGGACCCTTCCATTCATGACTGGTGTTGACTTCACACTTCCAACCTCCTCAGCTACTGCGGTAACTAAGGCAGATGGAACAATGAGTTACACATTCACTGTTGGAACTTCAACAACTGTAACCCCTGGTACTTATTCAGGAATTGTTGAGTATGCTGGTCTAGTTAACAGCGCAAAGACAGTTACCACCTACAAGATAAGCACAGGTGGAGATCAAACAAGTAATGCCGACATTTTGAAATCAATTGTCGCTTTAATTGCTTCGATCAATAAGCAAATCCAGGCTCTACAGAAGTTGATCCTGAAGAAGTAACAAGGCCGTACTTTAATTAGATAAGGCCAAAATGCCCCCCCTTTCAAATGAAAAGGGGGGGCATTTATCTACCTCAAGGTATTGAGCCCAAGCACCTTTGAACTCTAAAAGCAAATTTAGGGTGAATTTTACCTCCGATTGGTGGGGGCTATGGATTTTGGCATATAAAGCCGTGTATATTTGAGAGTATTGAGGATCAAAATCTGAGCCTAATTAGGTAAGCTTAGAATTTATCTAAATATAACAATTGGTAGAAAACATGGATAGGGAGCACCCAGGATGAGATTTAAGAGTTTTAAGACAGTAAGTAAAATCACGGTTGGAGCTATTTTAGCTGCTGGTATGGCAGTTGTGTCTGCTCCAAGTAGCAATGCAGCAGTTGCTGATGCAAATGCTGCTGCAAGTTTTGCAACCACTGGCCTTGCAGTCACCACCGCGCAGCTGCGTGTTGGTACCTTTAACGCTACGGCAACAGCAGATGCAACATTGATTACCATGCCGGGGCGAACTCAAGCTGCTACCGATTTGGCGATTAGTACAGGATTGGCCGCTCAATCATTTACATCCTCTACAGATCAGAGTGCGACTGTCTCTGTAGGCGGACAACTTTCTTTGTACACCTCTTCAACAACCACCGTGGCAATTTCAGCTACAGGAGGTACTATTACTGCAACTGCATCTGCAAGCACCTTAGCTCCAGCAACTGGTTGGACAAGTAGTGCTACATCTGCGGCATTTATATTCACAACAGGTACGAGCGCTGTTGCAACCTCTGCAATTGCAACAGCTGTTGGTGTTATTTGGACAGCACCTCAAGTCTCAGGAACTTATTACATTAGCTCTTATGTTGCTACAGATGGCGCAAGTAATCCATCAAGCACAAATCCGTTACTTGGAACCCGGGTCGGATATATTACAGTGACTGTTGGCGGATCTCACGCGGCAGTTGGTGGCACAAATAAACCTGATACTTTGGGAGTTACTAATCAATCACTATTTGTTGCGATTGCAAGTAATACCGGCCCTAGCGCTGTTATTCATCCCACCTCTGTACCTGGAACAGGTCAAGACACCGCATTATCAAAAGGTATCTTGTCTAAAGACACCACTTTTAGAACGGCGCAAACAGCGACAGTTCTGACAGGTGCGCAATTATCCTTATATGCAAATGTTTCGACAACTACTGCAATAACTGCTTCTGGCGGAAGCTTCGCTTCCTCTCAAGGTGGTCCGAGTGGCGTCACAGCGACCTACAGTTCTAGTTTGAGAACGACTCTATTATCTGGTGCTGTACCAGCAGCTCGTAAGACTATTGCCACCATCTGGACTGCTCCTTCAACAGCGGGAACTTACACAATCTCACTTTATGTTGATAATGGTGGAGGTACTGCTCCAACAGTAACCTCACCTGCGGTAACCCTTGGCGGTAACATCACCGTAACTGTGGTGGCTGCCTCAGCTGGTGGTGCTTATTCAGCTGCTTATAGTGCATGTAATATCGCACCTGCTGCCGCTGCAATTACTGCTGGCGCTGGAACAGCTGGTATCGATAACACCGTTATCTTTAAGAATGGTGATTCTGCATATATTAACTTCGATCTAAATGATGCTTACAATGCAGATTTAGCCGCTGGAAATATTGTGGTAACTGCAACTAATGGCGCACTTGTCAATATTGGCACTGGCGCAGCTGGTGCAGCTGCTGGTACATCATCAACTGATGTTGATTATGTAGATGGCGCTACAGATACAGTTCGAATTGACCAAGGAACAGCAAATGCTCCTGTTACTACAACTGTAACTATTACCTACAACGGAACCACTGTTTGTACAAAGACAGTTACTATCCGTGGTGCAGTTGCTAAATTAACTGTGGCTCATGTTGGTGTTCAAAAGACTGGTAACGCAGCAACCGCTGGTAATGCACAGTGGATGTACCAAAATACCGGTGTTTGGCAGACCGGCGCACTGTTCTCAGTTGTAGCAACAGATAGCGCAGGAAATGTTGTTAGCACACCAAGTACAGATCCAATTGGTACTTACGGTGCAGTTTCATCTACCTTAACTACCACAGTTAACTCAATTAATATGAATCTGCAATCAACAACCGCCTCATCATCATCAACACTTCGTTATAACTATGGTGCCTGGGGTTGCGATAGCAACAATGGTCAAACAAATCTAAAGATCAAGTTCACAACCACTGCAACTGGTGCTGTTGTTGAATCTGATCCATTTGTTGCCAGATGCGGTGGCGATGCTTACACATATACAGCATCATTGGATAAAGCTGCTTACAATATCGGTGATATTGCAACAGCAACCGTTAAGTTCCTAGACTCAAAGGGAGTAGCAGCTAACTCTGTTACCTCACCTGGTGCTGGAACTTGGACCCTTCCATTCATGACTGGTGTTGACTTCACACTTCCAACCTCCTCAGCTACTGCGGTAACTAAGGCAGATGGAACAATGAGTTACACATTCACAATTGGAACTTCAACCTCGACAGCCGTTACTGCTGGAACATTCACCGGCATTATTGAGTATGCTGGTTTGGTTAATAGTCCTAAATCAACTACAACTTATAAATT
>Ga0214917_10006047_pt1 | contig 12715 bp, 37 predicted proteins | sample LL_1208_BB_MetaG_FD_177983 | JGI IMG/M metagenome (GOLD analysis project Ga0214917, IMG submission 177983) | Freshwater microbial communities from Lake Lanier, Atlanta, Georgia, United States - LL_1208_BB | ecosystem: Environmental > Aquatic > Freshwater > Lake | place: USA: Georgia | collected... | reverse complement strand
AAGCCCGAAGAAATCTTAGCCGTAATAAAAGAATTAGAAAAACTAGGTAAGGGTTTCACTTACAACATAAGAGAAGTAGAGGTAAATAAGTAATGATGACTAAATGGGATACTATTCAGGCAGATGTAGCAGACGCTTATGTCTATCTAGATGAAGAAGAAATGTATAACAAGGCACTAGCAGAAGGCGCAATAGACCTTGATGCTGATGACTTTGATGAAGATGAATTGCACAAGGCACTTACACTAGATTGGAATGACTAATGACTTTAGAACTAAATGGATACGGATTAGAACTAGATACTAACTGGTGCTATGTAGCACTATCTTGGCAGATACTAATTATAGGTTGGTCTATTGCGTTAGGTGTTATTATCTATAAGAGAAAGAAGAATAAGTAAATGGATACAATGAATAAATGGGAGCCTTCCCTAACTAAAGAAGAATGTAATAATAAAGAATTGGGAAAGTGTTATTGTGGGGAGTGTGAATAATGACTACTAATCGCCTACTAACTACCGCCGTCCAAATAGGTATCGGAATACCGACCTTGCTAATGTTGCGTCTTGCTATAAAAGATTTTCTAGAGAATGGATTAGAATAAATGAAATCGCAATTAGAAAAAGATTTAGAAATAAAAGAAAGCTTTATAGATTTACTAAATGATACTTATCCTACTGTAAAAATTGGTTACTCAACTTTTACACCCGCCGAGATTTTAGAGTGTTGCGATCCTATCGCTTTTTCTATTGGACTAATTGAGCACCAAGATTATTTAGAAGAATTAGAAAATTAATAAATAAAAGCGGCGTGTCGACTTGACAAATTGGCACGGCGCCCACAGTGGTGCGGCGTCGGGCGTGTCGTTATGAAAGAGTTATAAAACTCCTGGAATTTTACGGCGTGTCGATTTGACAGACAAATCGGACATTTTTATGTGATTAGTATCACACCGCTTGAGCGTCTCATTATTTGGAATTACTGGCTAGTAAGTAGAGAAATGTCAGACCCCTAATGTATAATGTCTACTATAACAACGAAAGAAAGAAGGTGCCACCTATGGCAACAAAACTCTACACAATCGAAAGCCTACTTGTAGGAAAAAACTATCGCTCAAACTCTCGCCACTTTTCAGGCGAAATCGTTTCTGCTGAACACCGCCCAGAAATTTGGTATGGTGAAAAAACTGAAGCGTATCTAATCGAAATAAATGCTGGCGGTCTGCGAAATAAATTCGCAACTATCGCGGTGAAGGTTGGTGAATAATAATGGGATACATAGAAATTTTTCGTATGGACAATGAAGGTGCTGGCTGGGTAGATTTATCCGAAGCAACACCCGATGAATTATTCAACATCGAATTAGGATTATTAGAGGAAGGTGCGTTCGAATGAACTTAGACGAATTCAAAAAACACGTGTTAGCAACACGTGAAGCAAGCAAGGCAGAAGCCTTGTCAGTGCTATCTGCTACAATTACAACTCAATCAAACGAAAGGGAAAACCTAAATGTCTAAAATGAAAGAATTGCTTGATGAAATTCTAAATTGCGATTTATGTAATGGTAAAGGCTGGGTATTTTTTGGCAACGCTACGGAATACGATGTCGAGTCTTGCGAATGTAATCCTAACGAATTAGAGGTAAATTACTAATGAGCGAAATTGCTGGAATGTGGATTTGCGATAATTGCAATACTCTCGCTATTGTGTCGGTGCTAACTGATACAATACAAATAACACAATGCGAATGTGTAACTAAAGAAAGGGAAACTAAATAATGACTATCAAAATTGGTGGGCTTGGTAAAGAAATTTTTTCACCTTGCCCCGTTTGCTTAGAGCAAATGACTCATCGTTGTATTGCTACTCTTGGCGGTATGAATTCTAAAGGCACAATTCGTTATGCTTACCAATGCGACACCTGCGAATTAGAATTGAAATCTGATTCAAATGGAAATGCTAAACTACTAACAAAAAGAATGGAAAACCTAAATGTATAAAATAACTGTAACCTATGATGAGGCTACTAAGCCATACTGTGTATTAGAATACTCAGATGAATTGCAGGCACATAAAGAGTTTGCAAAATTTATCGACTGGGGATTTGCAGATAAATACTCAACTGTAAATCTTTATACACCTAGCGGAAAATGCTATACCAAAATATTCTATCGTGAAGGCAGAAGGGTCGTAGAAAAATGATGACACGCAAAGATTATGTCGCAACCGCAGAAATTCTAAAGTATGCAAGCAATAAAATTCACCCCGCTGTTTTTTCTAAAATCGTAAATGATTTTGCTGAAATGTTTGCGGTTGATAATGAACGATTTGATGTAAAACGATTTCACGAAGCGAGTGGGTATCATGTTCCTAACTTCACTTCAAGATAAAGTAAAACGCATTCAGGAATTGCGTCGCAGTAATGCGGCGCAACCTGTTCGCAATAAAAAAAAATACACACGCAAAATAAAACATAAAAATAAATTTGACAATTAGCTGCGGGCGCCCGCATATGTACGGGGTCGGGCGTGTCGTTATGATGTGATCTAAAACACCCTGGAAATTTTAGAGATTTACGGCGTGTCGCTATCTAATGTCAGTCTAACCTGCTATAATTCCAATATCTACTAACGAAAGAGGTCCATTATGGAACAATTTACTGTTGCTTGCTTGAACTATGAAATTTGCGGAGCAGAAGAAACTTTTGACTCTATTGAAGAATATGAAATTTATGGCGATGACTATATTTGCGCTGAATGCTATGATTCCGAAGAAATGGAATTCTATGAAATTGCTGGCTGGGCAGATGCCGACGCTCTTGCGTCTGCGGGCCATGGAATGGATGAGGATTACTAATGTCAGACCTAACTAGTATAATCATGCCTATGAAATTGAAACGCTCTAATGATAGAAAGGTGGCTAACCTTGTCACTAAAAATGGAAAACAAGCCGCAATTGCGAACACGTTCGGATTACCTGCAGGAAAAGATTTTTCATGTCCTGGTGCGACGTCTATCTGTGAGACTGTTTGCTATGCAGGCAAATTGGAAAAACTCTTCAAGGGCGTAAAAACTAATCTGTTACACAATTGGGAATTGTTACGCAATGCAGACAATGACACAATGGTGGCCCTATTGGATGAGATGATTGTTGATTTTGTTGCTGATTGTGATAAGAAGAATGCGCCTAAGTTATTCCGTATTCACTGGGACGGGGATTTCTTCAATGATACTTATACCTATGCCTGGAAGACTGTTATCGAAAAGCATTCCGATATTCAATTTTGGGTTTACACACGTGTAAAGTCTGCAGCGCTTATTCTAAAGGATGTATCTAATCTATCTCTTTATTATTCCACCGATGATGAGAATAAAGAAATTGGCCACGAACTAAAAGTAAATGAGGGAATTCGCCTTGCTTACTTAGGTAAAACATTCGCCGTAACCGAAAGCACAATGAAAGAATTGACTGGAAAGCCTGGCGCTAAATGTCCTGAAAATATGAAAAGCATTCCACTAATTAGCAATGCAGGTTCTGCTTGTGTATCTTGTGGGTTATGTGTTTATGGTAAAGCAGACATTCGATTTAGCGCAACTAAAAAATAGGAGAAATAAAATGACAGAAGAAAATCCGTTTTATAAAATGGACCTAGGGTACCTTAGCGCATTAATGGCCACTGTTACTGGTACTGATCAGCAAGCTAAGCTAGCTAAAGAATATTTAAAAGATGTTGATCCCGACATATGGCATGATTAGCTTGACAAACTGCGGGCAAGCCCGCATATGTGTGGGGGCAAATTAGGGTTTATGTCAAGTTACGACACACCCTGGAAATTGTGGGATTTATCACAAAACTTATGCGGGAATAGATTAGGTAATGTCAGTGCCTTATGCTAAAATACTCTTATTCCAACAACGAAAGGTTACAGATGAAAAATGTAATGAAGGTTCCACACACAATAGTATTCGAGGCTCTTATTGACTTGGATAAAATTCCCGCTAACTTACTACCTGCGCTAATTGCTCTTGACCAAAAGTCAATAGAGGAAATGTGTAAGGGTGCAACACTACACGCAATTGGTATGTCTAATGTATTACCACTTGCTAATGAAAATAACACTTGGGCTGAAGTAACTATAAAGGGAGATAACTAATGGGATACAACACAGCGTTAGATTTTGCAGAATTAGATTTAGAACAAGGTATTGCTATGCACTTACAAGGTAATCATTATCCACCCGTTCCACTTTCTATGGTGCAACCTTGCATAGAGGCTATTGACGCATACTATGAAGACAACAAAAGCGAAAAACTAATTGCAATGCCTGAAGGCGTATTTTATCGTGGAGAAAAGTTTGCGCCCGCTTGGGCTATCATAGAACAACACCACCTAGACGCTTGGCTACCTGAGAGCGAATACTGAGATCGAGCTGGGCGTGTGAGATTACTCACACGCTTGGTATCTCGGATAATGAGATTGGGGTTGATAGATGTCAGCCCCTAATGCTACAATACTACCTAACAAGAAAGGAAGCAAAATGACAATAGATAACAAAGTCTATCAGGTCGGTGATTTATTCACTACCCTGAAGTCTAAAGAAACAGGCGTAATCAAAGAGATTATTCCTAACTCATCTGGCTCGGTGAGAGTTCGTCTGGAAACAGACAAGGGAGAACGCTGGACAACTGTCTTACAAGACAACCTAGCGTAAGAGGCACACACCACTAATCGGGTGCTAAGCCACGAAACAGGGACAGTTTAGAGAGTGTTCTAGTCCAATGTCGTAAGTAAGAACTCTCCACCTTCGGGTGGAAATGTCAGTAGCAACTGATACAATACTCTAACAACCAACCAACGAAAGGAAATACAATGAGTAGAGCAATAACAGTAAAGGTGGCAACACCAAAGGTAATCAAGGCACTAGAGGCTCGTCTAGCACAACTAGAAAAAGACTATGCCTCAACAGGTGCTAACGAAGCAAAGTATGAGAAGGCAAGAGAAGCGTGGCGCAAGGAAATTGGTAAGTGGGCTATTGCCAACTTCTCAAAGGCTGAGAACCTTCGCACAAACTATCGTTCTTGGAACAACACCCTCAATGTTGATTTTGACATAATCACAAAGGAAGGCAACTTCCCTACTGAACCTGAAAAGGATTTTGAGGTTATCCATCAGCACAGTTATCGTGAGATGAAAGAGGACATCACAAATGCCCTAACAATTCTCAAAATGACAGATGAGGAAACAGTAAATGCTTCTACAATGAAGCAAATTGCTAAGTATCTCTAAATAAATACAACGACCTGAGTATGTCGCCAAACTGCTCTCCCTTCGGGGACAACTACTAACAAAGGTAAAACAATGGCTAATCGTTTTAGAATAGAAATCTATGACGCAAACAAAGCAAATGATGTAACTATTTATTCAGAGCAAGGTGTGGATAAAGAATATCTAACTGAGTTGGTGTTTTCTAATCTGCGTAAGTTTAGCGGAAAAGTTAATGCTTATGTTTTTGATAATGTAAAGAAAAAGAAAACAACCGCAATGTTTTTAGATGAAACAGTTGTTGATAAGTTTAATACTAATAATCAACTGACCGCTAAAGAACTCGGATTTATTTAACTGGGGATCCCCGCAGCTCTTCCCTGCTGCGGGGCAGGCCCGCATATGTGCGGGGTTATCCACAGGTTTATGAGAGTTATCCACAACCCCTGGAAATTTGTGAGAATGATCACACGACGCAATTAGGACAAATGACTAACTAATCTAGACAATGTCAGTGGCGCCTGTTATAATTACATCAACAACTAAACGAAAGGAAATAAATATGGCTCATAATCTAGAAATGGAAAATGGCGAAGTTGCTTTTGCTCTTCGTGGTGCTCCTGCTTGGCATAATCTTGCCAATCGCATCTTCACAAAAGATGAGGAAGTTACAACTGCAACAATGCTTGAAGAGGCAAAGTTAGCAAATTGGAATGTTCGCTTATCACCAATCACAAATCATATTGACGAATCTTGGAACGATGTCTCTCAGGCATCTCTTGTCATTCGTAATAACCCATTCAACGGGGGAACTGATGTTCTTGCAACTGTTGGAAAGCGTTACAAGCCTGTGCAAAATGAAGAGTTATTTCAGTTTGCCGATGCAATTCACGATGCTAATGCCGAGTGCCGTTGGGAATCTGCTGGCTCATTGAAAAAGGGTAAAGTTGTTTTCGGGACTGTTGATATTCCCCGCACAATGGTTCTTGACCCACAAGGCGCTAACGATGAAACTAAACTATATCTAATTGTTTGGACATCACACGATGGTTCTGTTGCTGTTCAAGCAGCCGTTACACCTGTTCGTGTAGTTTGCCAAAACACATTGAATCTTGCAATGCGTAACGCTAAGCAATCATTCAAAATTCGCCACACGCAATCTGTTGAAGGTCGCATTCAAGTTGCTCGTGAGACTCTTGGTCTTGCTCTTGGATATTTTGATGAGTTTGAAGTTGAAGCAAAAGCGCTTTACTCTCAAGCAATTACCGATGCTGAATTCTCAAAGTTGGTTCAGTCAATTTATCCTAAGCCTGAAAAAGATGTAAAGGGCGCAATCAAGAAGTGGGAAAACAAAATTGTTCTCCTTGATGAGTTGTATTATAACTCACCTACGAATGCAAATATCAAAGGCACTAAGTGGGGCGCATTCAATGCACTTACTGAGCGCTTAGATTATTATCGTTCAGGTCGCGGTAATGGTGAAACTCTTATGGCTGGTGCATCAGGTTTTGACCCAGTTCTAACTGCTGAGAAAAACAAAATCAAGAAATTGGTTTCTGCTTTCTAAATAAAATAAATCCTGAGCAAGATTTAAAACTGCTCACCACTAGGTCCATTAGCTCAGTTGGTTAGAGCGCTACCCTGTCACGGTAGAGGCCGACGGTTCAAGTCCGTTATGGATCGCAATCTTAAAATATGAGACGCCCGCATATGTGAAGGCAGATTTTTTGTGTTACGAATCACAAATAAAACCCCTGAAAGCTATTGTATATGTCAGTGGCACCTGGTACAATTCTCTTTATGACCAACGAACTAGTATCAAGTAAATATACATTTGTCTGTGACCCAGATGAATGCGATTGCCTAATTGAACTGACATCATCTGATGGATTTGGATTCCCGTCAGGTGTGACAGAACTCACATGCCCATGTGGTCGCAAGACTACCTTGGTGTCAGTGGAGCATGCTACAATTGCACCAACAACCCAAACGAAAGAGGAAAAAATGGAAGAAACAACAACACCTGCAGTAACAGTTCCCGATACATATAACGCTAATCTATTAGTAACATATAAGGTTATCCACGGATACTCAGATGCAGAATATGCAACCGATAAAGTTGCTAGCATTGAATGGTCTTTACACAATGGACGTCAAGCACAGAAGCACAATGGCGTTCTAAATGGCAAGATTGATGCCGTCAAAGAAATTATCTGCGAGGCATATGCAGACTCACAAGACCAAGATACTTTACGTGAAATTGCTGAAGCGCTTGGTATTGAACTTATCAAGGAAGTTGAATTCACCGCATCTATTGAAGTTAGCGGAACATATTCATATAACATTCTTGAAAACGATTATGAATTAGACCTTGAGTCAGAAGTTACAGATGCTCTTTATGCTGATTCAAACAATGGCAACATTGAAATTGGCGATACTGAAGTATGTAATGTGCGTGAGTGCTAATGTATTTTGAGTTGACTGCTCCCGATAGGCTATCTATGGAGATGGCCTATTGGGATGCTCAGATAATTGGGCTGGACCCAACTGCATTATCACCGTTGACTTTCAATATTGGAACTGGTAGTATTGAGAAAGTAAGTAAGATTCGTGACAAGTATAATCTTGTCGAATCATATGTTTCGGACTATGAGCCAACAGGATACACAGGGAGATAAAATGTCAGACTACAAAGATGGATTTGATGACGGATATAAGTTTGCTCGTGAAGAGATGATGGAAAAGTTATCAGAGATTGATATTACTGATATCGATACTTGGATCCTTGACCGTCTTTGTGAAATGATTGAAGGTGGGAAACTGTGATGGCTGAATGGCTTAAGTGTGATCAGTGTGCAGCTCAGGCAATGTGGCAAGCAAAGAAAGAAGAGATGTCTCTTTATTTTTGCGGACATCACAAGAATTCACAAGGCGAGGTACTTGTGGACTGGGCCCAAGAAATGATACAATTGCTTAACTACGAGCAAGAACAACAACTAACAAAGGCGGAATAAAATGGGAGATAGAGCAAACTTTGGTTTTAGGGACCGTAAAGGTGACACCGTATATCTATACGGGCACTGGGCGGGCCATAACATGTTAGAGAATTTAAGCAATGCTGTGAGCGCTGCACGTCCTAGGTGGAATGATGAATCATATGCAACACGTATATGCATTTCACAAATGGTCGGCGAAGACTGGGGCTCTGAGACTGGATGGGGCATTAGCGTAAATCAATTAGCAGACAATGAGCACAAGGTGCCTGTTATTGATTGGAGCAAGAAAACGTTTACCCTGTACGAAGAGGACCTGAGTACAGTTGTATTTAGTTTAACTATTGATGAATTTGTAAATAAATACAGTCGACTAGTTATGGTATAATTTAAGTAGGCCTGGTGCCTTCTTGAATATGTTCGGTGCGGCTAGGTAAGGCATTCGTCAAGTCGCTAAGTAAAGCAGAGCTTTTTACTTTCGTTGGTAGACTCTAGCAGCCGTACATTTTATTAATCCCCGTGCATGCGGGGATTTTTGTTTGCCCGCAAGGCTGAGGGTATACTATTTGTGTTACGAAGTCAATATAAAATCGCCTGAAATTCTGTGATCTTGACCACATAGCTTGGAAAATGTGGTATGAATCACACGATATTGCATAGACAAATGTCAGTGGTCCATTATATAATTAGAACATATCAACGAAAGGATATAAAATGCCAAATTGGTGTTACAACACATTAACTATCCAAGGACCTAAGTCTGAGGTAGATATGATTAAAGATAGATTAAATGCTCCATTTACATTAGCCCAAGAGACATTTGGTATGGGTGATATTTCTACTATGGGGTTTCCTACTAAGATTGAACAGGTATCTTATTCTAATCCCGTTTTTTCTTTTCATAACATTCACTCATATAAAGATGACGGAATTACTGATGAGGAATATGCCTGCCAGCCTTCTCGTGGCAATTATGATATTCAGAATGACCCTGATTGGTTCCGCAAATCTGTTGAGTTTGCTAAAACTCAAAAAGATTGGTATTCGTGGAATACATCTAACTGGGGAACTAAGTGGGATGTTGCTGTTCGTGATGAAGACGAATATCCTGAAACAGAATTGCTTGAATATAAATCAGAAGGTGATGACAACTGGGTTGTATATAAATATGAGACTGCTTGGTCACCTGCTGTAACTATCTTAACTAAACTAAGTAATCTTGTTCCCAACTGCCTACTCACATTAGAGTTTGAGGAAGAGACAGGTTGGGGTGGGGAATATGAGATTGTCCGTGGTGAAGTAAAAGAATTGGCTGAATGGGAAAACCGTTGTTATGCTTGCCAATCTTTTGATACATTATCTTATTGTGAAGATGACTGCGGTGAATTCTGCTCAAACTGTAATGAAGGCTCTTGGCAAGATGAAGAGGCTATGAAAGAATGTCAGACCCATAGTGTATTATTAGAATCTAGAGAAAAGGCGGATGTATGAGTTTCTTAGAGAATGAAAATCAAATGGTAATAGACGCAGAGTATTCTTATATTGGTGAACAACTAGTAGAAGATTGGGTTAATTCTAATTTAGATGAAGGCCAACTATTTGCAGACTATCGATTTGCTGAAATGTGCGAAAGCAATTATCTAAAAGGCAGGTTCAATCAATTTTATGATTTGAAACCCGAAGACCAATACTACATAGAATGGGATGAGGAAGCATAATGCTAGGTTATTCTGAGAAAGATTTAGATGAAATGATTTATGCTATTCAATCTGTATTAACTACTGTGGATTCCAATGATGACCCGTTTCTTCACGGGAACCTTTGGAGAGCACAAGAATTTTTACAAGGTCTATGGGCAGAAGGGTATTTCGATCATGCTAACTAAATCATCAAGCTTTATAGAGTATATGAAGATACATCTAATTAGTCTTAACCAGGACTTTGACGGTAAATATAATACTGAAACTAAGATACATATACAAGGACAAATTGATGCAACCAGGCATTTGTTGTCAGTGGCTACTGATATAATGAACTCTACTAACGAAAGGTATAACAATGAATAATGAAGACATTGGGCTCCCGCCCCATTTACAACGCATGGTCAATGCAGGCGTATCAGGTCTTGACATCATGCACGGGGAACTAAAGAACCTCATGCTAATGGCAGAACAAGAACTAACAGAGGCTAGCGAAAGAGAACAAGAGACCGAAGAAGCAATGGACTCTATGGTTCGCACAGAGGCGGAAGGAAGACTAGACGCCTTAACTGCAGTATATCAACTAACATATGATTTATCATTTGCAATTGCAGAAGCATATAACCGAGAACTAAAGAAAGGGCAAAAAATATGACATACGAGCCAAGTCTAGAAATCCTGGAAATGGAATACTCTTGCTCACCTGGAGGAGTAGATACATTTGAGGTGTATGATAAATCTGATATACCTTTATCTGTTCCAATATATGAGACAGAAAATTTGACCGAAGCGGTCCTATTCTGTTACAATTTAGGAAAAGACTTTACTGTCAGAACATTAGCGGAATGGAATGAAAGGGAGTTAGCATATGAAGCCAGCCGATAAAGATAAACTCAACGAATGTTTAAAGATTCTCGATACCACCGACCTTGGACTATCCTTAGTTTGGTTGTGGACTTGGTCAACCATTAATAACATCTTTGAGGATGAGACATACAGGCAGAACTGCACCATAGATGAGATGTGGGACCACCTCTGTGAGGCTGTAGAGGCGGGCCAGGGCTTCTCTCTGGAGTACGGGGCGGAACAGCACAACGATGACGTCCTTGATTGGATGATGAGCCGTGACTACATTGTGGATACAATGTTTGAGGAAGAAGAGGAGGAAGAAGATGAAGATGAGTGACGTGTACATCAATGATCAATTAAACAAAGCTCAACAGCTTTTGTGGGGTGGATCTGAAACAGAAAATATAGAGGCCCATAACATCATTAGTAAATTAATCAGTGATCGTATGGAGCAAGTAGATCTATGAGGGCCAAATTTGGCTCTTACGATCAAATAAAATAATACCTGGAAACTATTTACAAATTCGTGGATAGTTGATATAATAAATAAAACATCTCTTGAAAGGAGATTCAAATGACAACAAAGCGTGAATATCTAAAGTCACAAGGCATTACAGTAGGCCTCCGTGGCCGTTTCTCAGGAGCAGCTAAGGTAGCTCTCCAGGAAGCTGCAACAAAGGGCATTACATTTACGGCGGAAAAACCAACCAACAAGGCTAAGTAATCTAATATACATTGGGGCTGGCTAGATGTCAGCCCCATATGATATAATCCTAATCAAGAAAGGCGGACTATGAATACAAAAGAAAGCAAAGTTGCGGAAGCAATCGCTAACGCAATTGAAGACCACTACTTCAACCCTGCTTCAGTAGCCCGATACTTAGCAGACCAACCTCATTACACTATTGATAGAGTTATGGAATTGGTCGTGTGGATTATTGAGAAGGAAGCACGGAAGCAAGAGTTAGATTGGGAACAAGGAACTTCAAGTGAAGGTTTATTCCTAGCCAAAGAGTTAGATTTAGTTGTGAATAAACTAACTAAGAAGTATGATTGGCAAAATCTAAAACTCCCACAAGAACCACGGCGGGTGCTAAAGAAAATACAACCTAAGCGACAAGGCTTTGGTTATATAGAAGATAAAGATCCATTTACATAAAGACATATATGATATGAAGCATGTCTGGCTATTTAGATAAACATATCTAGCCCAAATTATCCACAGGTTATCCACAGCCTGTGGATTTTTTGTGTGTGGAAATGTGGGCCAAATTTCTCGTTTACGAGAGCTATATAAATCTCCCTGAAATTTGCAGAAAATGTCTGCAGAATATGTCAGAATAATCTAAAATACATTATAAATATATAATAAATGTCGACAAATATAGCAGAATATATAATAAATTTAGCACACATTATGGCCAAATTGTTATATAAAATCTATTGACAATGTGGGCCAAATATGCCATTTATGAGGCTATTGACAAAATCCCTGGAATATGCAGAGAATGTGGAGCAAAATGGAGCATTATGGGTTTAAATGGGGAATCGCTCAATTACATGTATATCTAAATACATATATATAGATAGTAATTGATAGTAAATTAATAGTAATAATATATGCTATCTGATCCTAGATATGGCTCAAATAAGCTCTTGAAGGGGTATATGAGAGGTTTTTAAATGCGGGGGGATATAGGAGTTAGCTACTTGCTCTACTTGCAGAGACTGCATTTACATGAGCGAAATAGCTCAATTACTCCATCTATAATAGCAATGGCTGATATGCCTAACATAAAATAAATCCAATATATATACCAGATCCACATTATAAATGAATCTCATTTACAGGTTCTTTGGACCAATGTATATATGATCTAATATAGACTATTGCATAGGCTATTGCTGCAAAT
>Ga0214917_10006045_pt1 | contig 12718 bp, 15 predicted proteins | sample LL_1208_BB_MetaG_FD_177983 | JGI IMG/M metagenome (GOLD analysis project Ga0214917, IMG submission 177983) | Freshwater microbial communities from Lake Lanier, Atlanta, Georgia, United States - LL_1208_BB | ecosystem: Environmental > Aquatic > Freshwater > Lake | place: USA: Georgia | collected... | reverse complement strand
GGAGCAGTCTTCGGAGCAAGTTTTGGCACTGGTGCGGGAGCAGTTTTCGGCCTTGGTGCAGGAGCAGTCTTCGGAGCAAGTTTTGGCACTGGTGTGGGAGCAGGTTTTGACACTGGTGTGGGAGCAGTTTTCGGCCTTGGTGCGGGAGCAAGTTTTGGCACTGGTACAGGAGCAGGTTTTGGCACTGGTGCGGGAGCAGGTTTTGGCACTGGTGCGGGAGCAGGTTTTGGCACTGGTACAGGAGCAGGTTTTGGCACTGGTACAGGAGCAGGTTTTGGCACTGGTACAGGAGCAGGTTTTGGCACTGGTACAAGAGCAGGTCTTGGCATTGGGACGGGTTGGAGTACCATTGGCGCGGGAGCAGGTCTCGGCATTGGGACGGGTTGGAGTACCATTGGCGCGGGAGCAGGTCTCGGTATTGGGACGGGTTGGAGTACCATTGGCGCGGGAGCAGGTCTCGGCATTGGAGCTGGCTGTGGAATCGGGACAGGAGCAGGTCTTGGCATTGGGACAGGAGCTGGCTGTGGAATTGGCGCAGGAGCTGGCTGTGGATTCGGGACAGGAGCAGGTCTTGGTATTGGGACAGGAGCTGGCTGTGGAATTGGCGCGGGAACAGGTCTTGGTATTGGGACAGGAGCTGGCTGTGGAATTGGCGCGGGAACAGGTCTCGGGATTGGAGCTGGCTGTGGAATTGGCGCGGGAGCAGGTCTCGGCATTGGGGCGGGAGCAACTTTGGGCGCAGATGCTTGTCTGTTTGACATCTTTACATATAGGTATATAAAAATAATATGTTTATTACATTTTACGAATGTATTACTCTACCGTGACGCTCTTTGCCAGCATGGGCGGTCTGTCAACATTACGACCCAACTTCACCGCCACGTGGTAAGACAAAAGTTGCATGGGGATTATGTGAATGATGGGAGAGAGAATTTTGCAGATGAACGGGACTCTGATAACCACCAAATTCGGGTTTTCTTTGATATTGATATGCTGTTCGGTGATGACGAACACCTTTGCCCCGCGAGACAAAACCTCATCAATATTGCTCAGCATTTTTTCCAAGCAGCTATGGTCTGCCAGACTGACGATAACCGGGACGGGTTTGTTGAGCAGTGCAAGCGGGCCATGTTTGAGTTCGCCTGCCGAAATCCCCTCCGCGTGAATATACGATATTTCCTTTAGCTTGAGCGCACCTTCATACGCTATCGGAGAGTGAAGTCCGCGTCCGAGAAACAGCGCCGAATGGCAATCATATATTTCACCCGCCCATTGTTTCATTGCATCATCTACCAGGGACAGTGTTCGTTCTGCCGCATCAGGAACATATTTCAGCATCCCCATATCAGTCTTCCCGGTGAGGGCGATTGCAAGCGCATACAGTCCGACAAGTTGCGATGTAAATGCTTTTGTAGACGCCACGGACACTTCTGGCCCACATTGTGTGGTGAATTTAAGAGCACTTTCCCTTGCGATCGTGCTTCGCGGAGAATTGCAAATTGTCAGAGTGTATAGCATCCCCGCCTGTTTTGCCTTTTTCAAAGCCATTAGTGTATCCGCGGTCTCTCCAGATTGAGTGACGGTGACTACGAGCGTGTTGGCATGAACATTTCTCGGTTCATATTCGCTCGCAATGAAAACATCGCACCTCATATTTGAGATTGTCTCGATCCAATTCTTGGCAATAAGTCCCGCGTTATAACTCGTTCCACACGCCAGAATGATAACATCGCTTACCTTTTTGAGGATGATATCAGAATCTTCGCCGAATATGTTGGGGGTAGTCGTAATATTGTCAATCGTCCTTTTGATACTCATCGGTTGCTCATAGATTTCTTTGAGCATATGATGTTCGAACTTGCCAAGGGACGTGTTATTTTCTAGGATGTTGTTTGGCTCATATACAACGTTAATATGAGCATTATTTTCGTCAAACAACATCACTTTTCCATCACACATGTATCCAATTGTGCCGTCTTCGACATACATGATGTCGCGTGCAAGAGTCATGGCAATAGGGTCGGATGCTACACACAGAGACTCGTCGTGATTGACGCCAATAACCAGAGGACTCTTATTTTTAGCAATGACCAAGACGTCCGGATTCTTGTTGCAGATCACCGCGATGGCATACGATCCGTGTAGTTGTTTCACGGCACATCTTGTAGCTTTGAACAAGTCGCCCTCGTACAATGACTGAATGAGGTGAACAATCGCTTCCGTATCCGTTTGACTTTCAAATGCGAACCCTTGGCCGGTGAGATGCACGCGGATATCTTGATAATTCTCGATGATTCCGTTATGGACGACCGCGATATGCGTATCACCCCGAACGGAAAAGTGCGGATGCGCGTTGATCACGCTTGGAATGCCGGTCGTGCTCCATCGCGAGTGCGCAATTGCCACGCTCGAATCTGCTCCTCCTGATTTAACACGGAGATCGCTGATACCGTCAACACTCCTGATCCTTTTTAGACTGTCGTTGTCGCGAAATGCCACGCCACACGAGTCATAACCTCGATACTCGAGCTTTTCAATTGCGTCAATTGAAATTGTGACCGCGGCGGAGTTAGAAACAATCCCGAAGATGCCACACATTTTAATTTTAAAACCTTATACACATTCCTCACTTATATACGCATTACATGTGTCAATATGAGACTTGTCATTTGTCATTTGTCATTTGTAAAGATTTTGTGCGCTAAACGAAAAGTAGATTCTGGATGTTTCAGAACCTGGTGATATTCCAGGATATTGCCAAGTCCTTGGACGACTATGTTCATTTACGCGTTTACATGATATTTCATCGCAAAATTACATGTCGCGAATACCGGACACGCGAACATAATCAACACTCATAATTGCAGGAAAAACATCATTCTGCGGAATTCCCGACCATCTAGTTCCGATTGGAACGTTTAGAATAATATAGAACGGTCTGTTTGCATACGGAGCCAACGGGTCATTTGCTTCGGGGCATTTGCCATACCAAGCTCCCACGTCAGTAGTCCCAACAAGCTCGTCATCAACATAAAATGAGATTGTTTCGGCCGACCATTCCACAGCATACACAACATAATCATCACAGAACCTGTCGTATTTTTCTTCAACTACGAATCCGTTTTTATGGTACGTATCGTCCTTAGTGACCCATGAACCTGGATATGTACCATTGCATTTCGGCGTCTCGAAAATATCAATCTCCGCATGACATTCATCTACGACCGGCAACATCCAGAATGAGCTGACAACTCCTGGACCACGGGCAGCCTTGAGACGGGCCTCGATCCGAATGGTCGACCATGTAGAATTGTCTACGAACATCCCTGGATTCCAATGGCCCCCAGTCTCCTTAGTGTTAATCCGGGCTGATGTATAGTATGTTTGGTCATAATTAGGATTTTGTTCGTCGAATTGGACCCCCTCGGGATTACTTGCAATAATATTCAGCGTGCCGTTGTATACATCCACCGTGCTAGGATCGTCAATATAATGCTGTAGTTCTCTGCGCACGGTGTAATAGTCAGTCACATCGGGTTGAACATACCATTTAGAACGATCAAAACCGTTGTCGAACTCGTCCCACCACATTGCTTCGAATCCTTCTTTGGGGGCAAAAGGAGGTTGCTCGTATACATAAGGACTATCTGGAGGATTGTCAGTCGCCGATCCATCCTTATTTTGGCTTATAAGGATCCCCGCGGCCGTGGCACCACCTGCCAGAAGACAAAACACGACTACACCAATGATGATTTTATATTTCATTTTGTTAGAGTTTTTAACATCTACGATTTTGTTGTTATATGGGAAACTCCCGATAGCATTGCCAGCATCTCCTTCAATGTCAACGGACACGAAAGGGGCGGACATTGTGAACTATAATTTTTAATATACAACTTACGCGGAGTAGTTCGTATATAGTTCGTATATAGTCATTTCCCAGAAATGTCATTTGACCCGGAAATGTCATTTTGACCCGGAAATGTCATTTGACCCCTGTAATTCAACAAAGTTATAATTGTGAATGGTGGAGAACGTTGCCAAATTATAAATTATAATCAAATGTTGGTGGGCGACACAAAAATGCTCACATACGTGCTTTCTAACCTTTTTGCAATTGGAGGCGCTTTGCTTATCTTAGCACCGGCCATTGCGGGCTATGTGTTGCATTGGAACATAGGAGTCACGACCATCTGGGGCGTCAGTGCTTATGGCATATTCGTGTTCTCGTTCTTCCTTGCCCAGGTTCTGTTCTGCGAGCTCAATCTATGTCGTCTGCGCAAATGGGTTGCCCTTCGCCCCGAGGGATGGAAAGACATCAGAGTTGCAGTCATCATCGCTGGGTATCGCGAGGATGAATATATGTTCCAGAAGTGTCTCGAATCGGTTCGCGACTCTGAATATGGAAATGTTGCCCGTTTGATTTGCGTCATCGATGGAGATGAGCCGGATGACATGAAGATGACCGAAGTATACAAAAAGGTGTATAACGATAACGTCCAAACGCCGAAGGTGGTGTTGTGTGAGACTGACCACAAGGATGGGGCCACAATCCACTCCGATTTCTCTCGTGACATTTGCGTGGCACAGCCTCATCGCGGGAAACGCGAGTGTTTGTATACCGGGTTTCAACTGGCCGCTATGGATCCCAGCATTCATGCGGTCGTTCTCATTGACAGCGACACGGTCCTCGAAAAGGATGCCATTATGGAAGTAGTATATCCCCTCGCTTGCGACCCTATGGTTCAAGCTGTTGCCGGCGAATGCAAGATTTGGAACACAGACACTCTGCTGTCTATGCTCGTCCACTGGAGATACTGGTCCGCCTTCAACGTCGAACGCGGTGCGCAATCATTCTGGAGGACCGTCCAATGCGTGGGAGGACCTCTCGGAGCATACACCATGGACATTATCAAGGAGATCAAGGAGCCGTGGATCACCCAAAAGTTTTTGGGGCAGAAATGCACTTATGGTGACGATCGTCGTTTGACCAACGAAGTCCTCATGAAGGGCAAGAAGGTCGTATATACTCCTCGCGCGGTCGGTTGGAGCGACAGTCCCACAAAGGTCATGAGATACCTTGTCCAGCAGACGCGGTGGAGCAAATCTTTCTGCCGAGAAATTTGGTGGACTCTTGGCTGCGCATGGCGACACAACGTCTGGCTGGCATTTGAGTGCATGTATCAAATCACATACTTCTTCTTGATCATTTATCTCTTCTCTCGAGTGATGATCCAAGCCGACCCCAGGGCTCAAACCGCAACCGCCCTCGTCAGCACGGCCGTCGCACTGATCAAGTGTGCATACTTTGCGATTCGCTCCAGGGATGTTCGCGCATTCTTTTTTGTGCTTTACACGTATGTTTACTTTTTCGTCATGATCCCGGCTAGGATCACCGCGATGCTTACGATGTATGACGTTTCCTGGGGGACTCGCGGATCAAACGGAACTTCTTCTATCGGCTCGCGCGTGTGGCTGTGGATGAAACAATTCCTGGTCATGTATCTGTGGTGGGCATGTGTGCTCGCCGGAGCCGCATACAGCATTTACGAGAATTGGTATTTCCAATGGGATTCTTTGGCGTATCGGTTTGCCCTTGCAGGTATCTCCGCGTACATCTGTTTTATCGCGATCATGCTGCTCGCATATGGCATTGGGAAATTGACAACGTGGAACTACACGAAGCTGCAAAAGACTCTCATCCGAGATAAACTTACCCCTACAACCGCTGTTTGATAAGTGTTTAGCATTTACCTTGAAATGTAATACTATGAGAATCCACGCGACAGTGATCGGCGGCAATGAGAATATAATAAACAAAAATATTGTCATAGGTATATGAACATGATTGAATTCAAAAAAACAATTAGTGTTATTTTGAACCCGGCCACTGTTTTTGTATCCCGAGGCACGAAGGCCGTCGTCGCAATTCCGAAAGAAGAAAAGACTGACAATGATACGTCTATTCGTAATTAGTATCAACGCCAACATTGTTCTCATACATCATGAAGTTCTCTTGGAGACCGTCCTCGACGTCGCTCGCGTACAGGAAATCATATGCCTGATAAGGTTGGATAGGCCCCTCGGCGGTTTCGTCGGTTTCTTCGCTGTCTGCCTCCTCATAAATCTCATCAGGAATCTCGGTCTCTTGATCAACCACTTCATCCGCACTATCGTCGTAAGCCTCTTCGGCATCTTCTTCGTATTCATAGAGCTCTTCGTCAACAGACTGGTCGAGGACTACTTCATCCTCCATGTCATATTCCATGTCACCAGTGTCGTCTACAACCTCTTCGGCTTCTTCCGCGTCCTGGTCGTACTCTTCGGTGGGCTCTTCGTAAGGGATGTCTGCGTCGTCTTCGTAGTCGTTTTCGTAGTCGTTTTCGTAATCCATGGGGTAGGCATGATCCCCCGCTACTTCATCAATGGCCTTGTAGTTGTAATATCCCTCCGTCTTCTTGAAGAATACGGTATATAGAAGCACACCGACAGCTATGGCTAGGACAACTTTCAGGATGTTGTCTACCGTTATGTGTTTCTCGAAAGACATGATTCTCGTATAATAGTTACATATTATTTTTTTATTGAATTTTTACATGATTCACAACCAACATTTGTTTGTTGTGAATGTACTTTGTTTATTGGAATTACTTTGCTTTGCTTACTTCTTGCCGAGCAACTTGCCCAGGTCCTCTGCCTTCATCACGGTGAAACGCTGGTTCTTGCGCGCCTGGTATTTCTTGAAAGTCTCTTCGTCCATTACGGGACCGAACGAAACGGCAATGTCTTCTGGCTTGATGTTCTTTGCATTCGCGGCCGCGTTTGCCTTTTCGGCCTTCGCCTTCATGACTGCTGTCTGGGCGTCCCACTGCTCGAACAGTGCGTTGTTGAGCATCTGGATCTGCTGGGCGCTCAGGTTGGAGGTATCACGAGTAGAAGACATTATATGCTAAGGGGTGATATATTAAATTACACTATTTTACGCGATGTTAAGTTATTTAACGGAGGCGCGTCCTGTTTCCTACCACGCCTGTAAAATCCTGGGGTGCGAGTTTGTTGATGCCGTGCTCTACATCTGCGTATACCGGCTTACCATATAGCTGGACAAACCTCTGCGTCGCATTTAGGTACTGGCCGTCGTACACGCCTTCGACTGCGAAGCTCCCGTGCTGACCGTCCTTAGACACAACGCTGGGGTATTTAGAAGCTATGTAGTCTAACGCGGTGCGCTTCACGAAGAACACGTCCATCATTTTGGCGGTCTTTACCTTTACGTATTTGTCTTTGCCCGGTACCCCTTCTAGTTCTACGTTGTAGTTGATGCCGGCGTATTCCACCGACTCCTTGCCGGTGGTGATGTTTTCCCTGACGCGGTCCCAGTCAATGACGCCGTCGGAGTGCACACCGAGGACGACTTCGTTCGAAGAACTGAATGCCTTGAGCGAAAACGCTCCGGGTACTCCGGAAGACCAATTCAGTACGAACAGACCGCTGAAATCCTTGCTCCTGTAGAGATCTTCCAGGGCCTCGTTATTGGTTTTGTAGAACCTGAAGTCCGCCTGGAATCCCTGGTGCACCGGGGTATTCATGAGTTGCATTTGAAGATGCAGGACGCTCACGCACGCCTGGAGCGCGGAATCGGAACGGCCCTCAGTAACGATGCCGATGATAACTTTGGATGGAGTGGCCATTTACAGAAGGTTATACAAAAAATCGGTGTATTTTACGCAATTCACTTGGAAAATCCATAACGCTCGTTGATATTTCCGGAGAAAACGTTGCTGCCAATGTGGGCCAGAGGTTCAGAGATGGAGCACCAAATGCCGTCGTTTGGATCGCAGTTTGCCCGGGGGTCGGCGATCATTTGCTGATAACGTCGGCAGAATGCGTAATCCTCTGACAGGTACCGATGGGGCGGAGTAGGATCTATGAGGCAGTCGAATAGCGCGCAATACGTGTCAACGTTCTGCCCTTGGATGTCGTTCTTGCACATCAAGTTGGGCACACCCTCGACGTTTCCCGAGAAGTACCACTTCATCTTTTCGAGAACTTCTTTGGTCATGAGCAGGAACCCGGTCGCCACATCGAGCACCTTTACGAAGCCATCTACAGGAGGCTGCGTGCTGTGTACGTTGAGGTTGAAATCAATGCCCATTTGACGGATGTCTTCAGGGGACCCGGAAGCAATCTTCTCCTTGACGATCGACCAATTAATATTCTTCTTGGCGTAGACCGCGCTATTGATGTGCTTGTTGAACCGCAGCAACCTGAGCACGCTCTCGGGGTTGAACCCGATGTCGCTGTCAATGAAGAGGAAATGCGTGAATTCGCCCATCTGGAGGAAGCGCTGGACGAGGATGTTGCGCGCCCGGGGGATGAGGGACTCATTTCCCACGAAGTCCATGTACACTTGGATGCCCGCCTGGGCACACAGCGCCTGGAGTGCCACGAGAGAGGCCATGAAAGTGTTATTCAACATGCAACCGTAGCAGGGTAGGCCGAGAAACAGGTGGATCTTGGGAGTGGGTTTCGGGGTGATGCTGAGGCGGGGCACCGCGGAAGACGCAATAGCGGTGCTGCTCTCGGAAGGAAGCTCGATAATATCAGTATAGCCCATATTCTTTCGTACTCCTTTAATTTTTTTAGATTTATTTTACGCAGCGAAAACGTCGATATAAAATAATATCGACGTTTTCCAAAAACTTGGATACAGAGCTATTTTACCAACCAATAACATTGGGGGCCATCCTACCAGGAAACAATTTTTGGTGCAATGGTCGAACAGATTTTTAGGGCTAGACCGGACAGCGCAGCGATGGCAAGTTTGTCACTGAAGCTGTCTGACACCATGCGTGCGGCAATGTTGAGCACCAGGAACACTAGTCCGAATTTTAGTAGGTTTTGCACCGTCGGCGGCTGTCCCCCGACGAGGAAGATGATGGACGAGTATGCCATGATGAGGAACCCCGTCTCTATCGCCGCCTGCATTGCCGCCGTGATGGGGGCTCTCCTTGCCCATGCCTGCGTATTGTTTAGCATATTCGTGGACTGGTTGGGCAGTAATTCCACGGAGTATTTCTTCTTTATATCGTCAACTTGCTGCATTTTATTAACACAATATTTTTTATTGCAGTATGAGCATCCGTATGAGCATCCGTATGAACGTCCGTATGAACATCCAGACTCTGCGAGGGTTCAATACTCCAATTGTTCCCGCACGCAGTCTCCTGCATGCGTATACCGATGGCTCCCTCCGCAGGTGCAAGGGTGGCATTGGTATCCATACGCCGACTGTAGATTACTGCGCAAGTGTGCACGAACGGAAAGATATCAACAGAATCGAGTTGGGCGCTATCTTCGCCGGTATGACGCTCGTAGACCCCGAAGTAGACGTCCTTTTCAATTCGGATTCACAGACCGCGCTGAATAGCCTCACGGCATACAAGCGGACGAAATACGATAAGCTCGCCAGTTTTGTCCTCCAGTTCGCGGAAGAAAGGACGGGGGGTGTCTACGTCGCCAAGGTGAAAGCGCATTCGGGCGTCCCGGGAAACGAAGCCGCGGACCATCTTGCCAAGCTGGGTGTGACGAGTGACATCGAATTCGTGTTTCCCGATGAATTTTCGTCGCTCGACGAGTGGCGCCAGTTCGCGTCAAAAAAATGATAGTAAAATGTAAAAACAAGTAAATGGCAAGCTCCCTGGATATTTTCAAGCAGAGCGTCCGCGAATACGTGAACATCAGCGACCAAATCACCCGCGCGTCGAAGGAACTTGCCGTGGTGAAGCGCAAGAAGAACGAACTGGGAGAGCTCATACTTGAATTCATGCAGGAAAACAAGTACGACGCGGTAAGTGCTGATAATGCCACGATCCTGAAAAAGTCGTCCACCCGCAAAACTGGCCTCAAGGAGGAGGCCATCCTAAGCGCGGCAAAGGAGTTCCTTGACGAACACAGCGTAGAAAAGTTCATGCAAAAGCTAGACTCTACTCGCGAGACCGTCACCAAGGAAAAGATCAACGTAAAGGTCGCGAAGCAACGGTAAATCACTTCTTTTCAAAGAATGCCCAGGTATTACCTTCCCTTCCGGGATGCCCTCCTTCGGTAATCAGTTTCCACGGAGAGTCGGGCTGCACAAGGTTGTTGTAAACGAGTTCGTTCTTAATAGTATTAATATCATCTAGGGCAATGTATTTAAGAGAGTGCGCGTATTTCTTGACTAGGAAGTTGAAATCAAACACGGAGCAGAACTCGCCACCGTCTAGGAATACGAACTCTACGTCTTCCGGGAGGTCATTGCCAACGAGGGGGGCGTCGTGCGTCTGGGTGAGTTCCAGGTCGTAATACTGGAGCTGGGCGGAAAATTTAGGATGTTTCTCGACATACTCGCGAGTGACCATAGAATCCGTGGTCTTCCCCCAGAGCAGGTGCAGGTCCACGTTGCCCTTTTCGCGGTCAGCCCAGAAGTCGACGCCGGCCTGTTGCCTCGGCCCGTCGGCCTCGAGGGAATAGAACCGGGTCTTGTCGGCGCGGGAGACGAGGCCGTCCATGATGGCGCGGGTAGACCCACGGCCGTTCCAGGTGCCAACTTCCACGATGTTGTGGATTTCCGGGTTCTTTACGAATTCGGTTAGGAACTGGCCCACCGGCGTGTCAATGCCGAGCTGGCCGTTGGGGAAGATAGAGACGGGATAAGCATAGGTTTCGTTCATGTTTTCTGTAATGCTATATTTTTAGACCCCGTATTTAACGAATGCCCGAACGTCTCGTTAAAACGCGGAGATAAATACCATTGCAAGAAGAAACAATGTTCCAACTCGCAATCGTCGGCCACCAGAAGTTCTACGCCGAAACTGTCGCAGGAATTCCTGACGAGGACCTCAAGAAACATGTGCGCTTCGTGTGCGTGAACGAGAACCTGCCAAAGGACGTTCCCGCAGAGTTCCCCGCGGAATGCGTGATGAACGAGTGGGAGATCCAGGGGTACGAGCCCTTTTACCAGCGGGAAAAATACTACCAGAACTCCGTGTTCTTCAACACTATGAACATAATAGAGACGCTGGGCCTCGACCAGGTCGGGTTCGCGCAATACGACATGGTGTTCACGCCTGAGATTTTCGAGGAAATCAAGCAGACGTGCGAGGCCGACAAAAACGCCGCGATAGGGTTCTATCCTTACCCCATCGAGCATTTGTTCGAGATCGTCCACCCCCAGGCATGGCAGTTCATAATCCAGCAATACTCTAATTTCTTCCAGGTCCCCGTAGAAAACGTAGACAAGCTAGAGAGCATGAAACTCGCGCTGTTTCACACCTTTGTCATTCCCAAGTCTAACTACTGCCGTATGATGCACTTCGCAAAGAAGGTCCTGCCAAACATCGTGACTTTCCTGAACAAGGACAACCGACACATGGCCGGAACCCTAGAACGTCTTTTTGCTCTATTCCTTAACCTAGAAATCATTACAGGAAACATGAAAGAATTCAAGTGGGTTTCGGGTCTCCGACACGACGACACGGGTCTCCGGCTCCGCGACGAGTTCCGTGGCGTGTAATCACTCGTCGTCGCTGTCGTCGCTGTCGTAGGTCCTACACTCCTTGGTGATAGAATACTCCGCGGCGTCAATTACCAACCGTCCTACGAAGAACACGAAGAGCATAGCCGACAACCCGGTCCCCTGCACGTCGAACGAACGCATAAGGTCCGCGCTCACGGGGGAGAGGTTGACAACCTTTGTTACGCGCCTACGCGGGAAGGATGCGCGTCCCCCCTTGGCACGAAAGACGGACGCGGTATAGTTGGCACGAAGAAAGCGCGGGCGGACGATTGACATTTTCTTTCCTGAGCGTTCGATACATTTAATGTTATGACTTTCGTCGATATATCTTTATATCGACAAAAGACGCTCGTAAATCATACCGCCGGCGTGAACCAAAATGGTTTCCCTCCTGGCAAACGACGGTGGTCGGGTGAACATCAGTGAAGACGCCGCCAAGAAGTCCTCCGTCATCGCCGACTTCATGGAAATGTTTGACGGCGCAGATGTCCCCGTCCCTGGGGCGGGTGCCGAAACGCTGACCAAGATCGCCGAGTTCTGTGAGTTCATCTCGCAGAAGAGGACGGACGCCGAAGTGTCCTCATTTGAGTATGGGTTTTACGATGCCGAGGTGGACACACTTGCCGAGATTGCGAACGTCGCAAATTACCTTGACATCCCAGAACTGGTAGACGGCGTGTGCGAAGCAATTGCAGATACCATGAGGGGCAAGACGGCTTACCAGATCCAGGAGATTTTTGGAACGGGAGAGATGTCTCCCCAAGAAATGGAGGAAGTCCGTCTGTCACACCCGTGGGCCTTCGAAACGTAAATGTAAAAATCGGAAGTAAAAAATGTTTGCGTATATTATCAATGTTCCCGAGAATGACAAGTCCTATAAGACCAGGTGTAGCGCAAAATACGGTGAGAGTGGGCCAAGTCTTCCGCGTGATAGACAAAGACACCGTCCAAATAACTTACATTGCCGCAGCAAGGCTGCAAACCCCCGTAGTGAAGAAACCCAACCACGGGTTCAAGGTCGGCCAGCTCGTGAGCGTCGTAACGAAGCCGCCCACGGATTTTTCGCTCGTGTCGGTGTCCGCTAAAAACCCCGACGGCTCTCTCCCGGACCCAGCGAAGAGACCCCCACTGCCCCCGGTTCCAGACCCGGTCCCTCCCCCC
>Ga0214917_10006044_pt1 | contig 12720 bp, 10 predicted proteins | sample LL_1208_BB_MetaG_FD_177983 | JGI IMG/M metagenome (GOLD analysis project Ga0214917, IMG submission 177983) | Freshwater microbial communities from Lake Lanier, Atlanta, Georgia, United States - LL_1208_BB | ecosystem: Environmental > Aquatic > Freshwater > Lake | place: USA: Georgia | collected... | reverse complement strand
TCATCAATAACCAAAATCGAACACTCAGGGATGTGCTTGAAAATTCGTTCGATAAGCACCGGAGCGTTCATCGACTCGTTGTAAGTAGGAATGATAACGAGGCGGTTCATATTCGAATCTCGTATGAAGGATTAAGGATTGTTAGAGCTCCGTTCTGTTCACCGACCATACCTTCGGCAATCATGATTGCTCCCACTTCAAGACCTGCAATTTCACGGCGACCAAGGAATTGAAGCGTAACGCCACCGGTTTCATCCCAGATCTCTACTTCAAGAGTTGGCGCAGAATCCATCGCAGCCGGACGAATAGCCGTCACATGACCAGTGACGTGTGCCCGTTTGCGCCATGAGATCTTCCCGATGGGAGTCACCTCTTCTTCGTAGTGACTTATAGGACCCGCGCTGTGCGTCCATGCTGATTGTGCGCGAGCCGGAACTTCTAGTTTTGTCTCAACTTCAACCACTTCATGAGCATGTTGAATCGGAGATTTTCCGGAGATCATTTTGTTGATATCAAAAGGAACGATTGTGGCCACAACTCGTGGAAGTTGAGAGATTGGTCGGGCGATTTCTTCAGCGGTTTGATCATGCAATAAACGTCCCAAAAATCCTCGATAGGCACGACGTGGCAATAAAAGCGTTAGTTCCACATCAGATTTCTGGGTATGGCGAATAGCGTAATCAAGGGCTGCATTAGGAAGTCTGCGATCTGGGCAGTCGATAAATTCAATCGGGACATCATCAACCCCATGATTCGACATCCAATCTTGCTTGATTTGTTCTGCACGTCGATCATCAATCACAAAGTGAACCGCATGTAGCGAACGTGGATTTAGCGATCGTGCATAACGAATTGTTCCTACAGTTGCAAGATCTACAGCGTCAACAAGGACAGCTACATCATGGCGAGTGATTGAGAGCGCACGCTCCTGTTCTTTCTTTACAAACAACGCATTTCGTTCTGCGTCATATCTGGCGCGCAAGCGCAAGAAAGAAACTACCAAGATTGGTGCAAGAAGTAGAACCACCCAAGCACCTTCGGTAAATTTAACAATAGAGAAGATAATGACTATCACGAAAGCTAAACTTCCAGCTAACCCATTGATTGCAAACTTCAATTTCCAATTTCCTTCGCGGTTGTTGAAGTTATGTTTCGCCATGCCCAGACCTGAAAGTGTGAAAGCAGTAAAAACACCGAGCGCATAAAACGCGACTAAATATGAAACTGAGCCCTGAGTTGCAAGAACGAGTAGTAATGCAGCGCCCGATAACACCATAATTCCATTGGAGAAATTAAGCTTGTGTCCACGCTTTGTGAGCCATTTAGGTAGATATCCATCTGCGGCTGCATAGTTAACGACGATGGGAAATGCGCTAAATGTTGTGTTAGCTCCAGCGAAGAGAATAAGCATTGTTGCGGCCTGAACCAGAATAAAGAAGGCAGACCCAAAAGCACCATCGCCTAAAATCGTTGATGCAACTTGGGAAATAACAGTGGGAGTTTCACTCTCATAAGGAACCGCCAAAATGCGATGTGCAAAGTAGGAGACCCCAAGCACAAGCGATCCCAAAATTAAACTCATCATCACAAGAGTCTTTTTAGCATTCACCGATTCGGGACTCTTAAATAATCCAACGCCATCAGCAATCGCCTCAAGGCCAGTCAGTGATGAACCACCGTTGGCAAAAGCTCGGAGCAGAATGAAAATCGCAGCCGCGGAAAGAAGTCCTTGCTCTGCACCAATCTCAATTGCTCCTGGCGCCATCGGATTGAGTTGAGGCAGACCGGTCGTGAGCTCTCGGTAGATACCGATTCCAAAGACCACGAACATCGAACCTGCGAATAGGTAGGTAGGTAGAGCAAAAGCTCGACCTGCTTCTTTTACTCCTCGTAGATTCCCAAAAGCTAAGAAAGCGATGACTACAACGCACATTTCGATTTTCCACGGCGCAAGTTCTGGGAAAGTAGAAATAATTGCAGCGACACCAGCCGCCGTTTGAATCGCAAGAGTCACGATGTAATCGAGAATCAAAGCCACAGCAGCGATTTGAGCAACGACCGGCCCGAAGTTATCTCGCGAAACTATGTAGGCGCCACCAAATTGGGTATATACCGAAATCACATTTCGGTACGAAAGCGTGATAATCAATAGAACCGTGAGCACCACAAAAGTCATGGGCATCAAAAGTGCGTACGCCGCCAGGCCAAAAGCAGGTAACAAAGCCACAAGAATCTGCTCAGAACCATATGCAGAAGATGAGATGCAATCTGAAGACAAGATTCCTAGCGCATAACGTTTCTTTAAACGTTGGTGGCTCAAGGAGTGGCGGTTTAGTGGATTTCCTAAAAGAAATTTCTTAAGACGGTATGAGAAAGGGTCCCGCAAGTGCGCATGTTCTTGAAGCGCCTTGGGGGTGGGCGCATTGTCGGTCCACGATTTAGCCACGGTAGTGCACCATTCTACGCCTCCCAATTTCACGCGTATGCTCTGCCGTATGCAGCTCAAAACCGATCTTTATATCGATGGTAAGTGGGTAAAAGGTAACGGCACTGTCCCGGTCTATGACCCAAGCGACGGAAGTGTTATCGCTGAAATCCAAACCGCAGGCGAAAAAGAATGCGATGCCGCCGTGGAAGCCGCACATAAAGCATTTCCAGAATGGTCAAAAACAGCGCCACGTTTTCGCGCCGAAATTTTACGCAAAGCATTTGAAATCATGGTTTCTGAAGCTGATTTCCTTGCCGAACTTGTATCAAAAGAAAATGGCAAAGTCATCTCTGATGCAAAAGGTGAGATTCTTTACGCAGCCGAATTCTTCCGTTGGTTCTCTGAAGAAACTGTTCGCGTACAAGGAGATTTTCGTAAAGCCCCTAGCGGTGACAAGCGCATTCTTGTAACGCACCAACCAATTGGTGTTTCATTACTTATTACTCCCTGGAATTTCCCTGCCGGAATGGCTACCCGCAAAATCGGCCCTGCAATTGGCGCGGGATGCACAGTAATTCTCAAGCCAGCAATCGAAACACCGCTAACTGCGATGGCTATCGTCGATATTCTCGAAAGAGCTGGCGTTCCCAAAGGCGTTGTCAATCTTGTAACTCCTACCCCAGCTGGACCAATGGTCAGCCGGATGTTGCACGATGCTCGGGTCATGAATCTCTCGTTCACTGGCTCGACTGAAGTTGGTCGGGTTCTTTTGAAAGAAGCCTCCGATCGCGTGATCCGCTGCTCGATGGAACTCGGTGGGAATGCACCATTTGTGGTTCTTGATGATGCAAATATTGATGAAGCTGTTAAAGGTTTGATGCTCGCAAAAATGCGTAACGGCGGCGCCGCTTGTACTGCTGCAAACCGCATCTACGTGCACAAGAAAATTGCTCAAGAATTTACCAATAAGTTTGCTAAAGCTATGTCCGAACTCAAGATGGCCCCTGGTCGTGAATCTGGCGCCCAACTCGGTGCCAGCGTTTCCATTAAAGAACGCGACAAAATCGCACAACTTGTAGAGCTATCGGTTAAAGGTGGCGCAAAAGTAGAGACGGGCGGCATCATGCCCGACGGTCCCGGTGCGTTCTATCCTCCAACAGTTCTTACCGTTGATAAATCAAATGAAATTCTTAAATATGAAGTCTTTGGACCCGTTGCTCCAATTGTGACTTTTGAAAGCGATAAAGAAGCAATCTCTCTTGCCAACGACAGCGACTTCGGTTTGATCTCGTATGTTTACTCAGGCGAACTTGGTCGCGCAATTCGTGTAGCGGAAGCTATCGACTCAGGAATGGTTGCCATAAACCGCGGAATGATTTCTGATCCTGCGGCGCCTTTTGGTGGAAATAAGCAATCAGGTTTAGGACGCGAAGGTGGCTTTGATGGAATCCACGAGTTCTTGCAGACCAAGTACATTGGCGTAGAGCTTTGACTTTATTTGCTTACTGTTTTTTGCCCCAAAGAGATAAGCTTCACTTCGAAATACCGGTATGAAAGTTTGCCTAGAGCCAAACAAATAGCCAATGTAATCATGAAGAAAGTCAGAAAAGTAAATTCATAGCTCTTCAATATTGTATTGTTTAAAGCAATATATTTAGAATAAATCTTTTCTAAAAGTATTAAAATGTAAAAGTGACAGTAATAGGTAAAGTAAGAGTATTTTGCAATCATTTGCAACAATTTGATATGGCTGTTTACTCGAACAAGAATTTGGGTAAATACGTAACAACAGAATAATATGACAATCGCTTCACTCGTTTTACCAAATGGAATTTTGGAGAAAAATAATGATGCTACAAAGAGTCCATATACCAAGATCACCCTACGAGAGTTATTGAAAATGCGCTTTGAGAAGATATTTGAGAGGTTAGCGCCAAGCAGAAAAAAAGAAAGAGTTCCAAAAATGCATAGTTCGCGAAAGAGATAATGCATTACACTCGTGAATGACAGCCAAGATAATGAGCTTTTCGATTCGTCCGTAAAAAAATATATCAAAAAATTTGCGGTAGCACACAAAGATAAAGAAAGTGTTCTTCTAGAACGATATATTGGATATATCAGATAGTGAAATATTTCTGATTGGATAGACCAACCACCAGGAATTACGGTGTTCCAAAGTAATGGACTAATCCAAAGCAAAGTGGTTAAGCCAATAATTATAATAAGATAGTAATTTTGAAAAACTGAATTATGACTTATCGAATGAGCAAGAGCCACACCTCCGAGATTAAGACTTATTAATAACACTACTTGCAGTGCTAGAAATATTGCCCAAAGCGGATATACACGCAAAAATCTCTTCAAGAAGTATGTTTTTGAACAAAACTTGTTTTCACCTCCATAAAGTAAATCTATAAGAAATCCGGATATAACAAAAAACAGCTCCACTCCGTAAATTCCATAGCCTGATAGGTTCACGAGAAACTTACTCGTCTCGGTTGAGACGGCCAAATCACTGTAGATTGAAACATGAACGCTCAAAACCAAGACAATGGCTATTGCCCGCAAATAGTCAACAGAGTAATTACGATCTGATTCACTGTTCAAGTTAGTTATTCTCATAACAGCGAAGTATACTTTTACCATCTCGCGTCAGCTTGGGATTAACGCCAAAAAGCTCATTTTGGCGCACAACAAAGTTGCAAATTGAGAAATGCTGAGTCTCTATTAGTTAGAGGGCCAAATCAAATATTGTTAAAGACTAAGAAGACTCAGAAGGTTGGAATTTAGCAAGTAAACTAGAAGATATTACATGGGAGGCAAAAGAATGAAAATATTGGTGACTGGCGGAGCGGGATTCCTTGGCTCTCATCTAAGTGAACGTTTGTTGGCTATGGGGCATTCAGTCTTGTGTGTAGATAATTTCTATACAGGAAATCAGAAAAATATTGAACATCTCCGCGACAACAGGGAATTTGAGTTAATGCGACATGACGTTACTTTTCCACTTTATGTAGAGGTAGACGGAATCTTTAACTTAGCCTGCCCCGCTAGCCCAATTCATTATCAACGTAACCCAGTGCAGACTTTCAAAACTAGCGTCCATGGGGCAATCAATATGCTTGGCCTGGCAAAACGTACAGGTGCAAGATTTTTTCAGGCTTCAACGTCAGAAATTTATGGAGATCCTGCCGTAAGCCCTCAGCCAGAAGAGTATTGGGGGAATGTAAATCCAATTGGAATCAGATCTTGCTACGACGAAGGAAAGCGCGCCGCGGAAACTCTAACTTTTGATTACCACCGCCAATTTGGATTGGATATTCGCGTTGCTCGAATTTTCAATACTTATGGACCGCGAATGGATATGAATGATGGTCGAGTGGTTAGCAATTTCATTGTGCAAGCTCTTAAACAAGAACCGATCACTGTTTATGGAGATGGGACTCAGACTCGTAGTTTTTGTTACGTAGATGACTTAATTGAAGGATTTATAAAGCTATTTTTCACCAGTGATATTCACGAGCCAGTGAATTTAGGCAATCCGACTCCAATCAATATGCTGGAATTGGCTGAAGAAATCAAAGTTTTAACAAAGAGCCAATCGAAAATTGAAATGCGTCCCCTTCCGGGCGATGATCCCAAACAGAGGGAACCAAAGATCGAAAGAGCCGAAAAACTATTGGGATGGAAGCCGAAAGTAGAGAGAAAAACTGGGCTAATAAAGACTGTGGAGTACTTTAAGACTCTAATTTAAGTTTCTGAATTTTTTCTTTCCACCAAGAAAACCAAAGTGCGGCGTTACTCCCTACTATATCGGAATATGTTTCTTCAAACTTTTCTATGCGCAGCTTTGTTTCGGACCAATCCTCAACTTGAATAAATCCAAGCCCAAGATTCTCAAGCCCTCTGCTCCATTCTGATGTTTTCACAATTGGTATAGATCCTCTATATAGAGCTTCCCAAAATCTGTGTGTATCAACTCCATTACCGCGGGGACAAGCGATGAACTTGAAGCTTGCAGATAGTTTTGCGTACGCCTTAGGAGAGCTGTAATTCGAAATGATTTCGAAAGTTTGTTTGTCTGTTGAGGCAAAATTAATCAGTTCATTCCTCTCAATATTGGTTGGTGAAAACGGACCGACGAGCACTTTCGGCACCTTTTCCCCAACGAAAGAGTATGAGGATAGATACTTGGGAAGGCCATTAATTCCGATTCTTAAATTTTCAACTCCTATTGGGAGAGTATGAACTTTCACATCATCAGAGATAAAGGAGTTTTGAAGGTAGAAATGTTGAAAATTCTCTAATGGAAGATCATTCTTTGCTTGGAAATCAAAATCACTATTTCCCGCTATCAAGACTGCGTGTTTTGTCTCACTTGAAATAAATTGTTTAATTCGTGGGACCAGATCTGATCGGCAGAAAACTACCCTCTTTCCTGCAGGGTAACGACTGAGTGACTTCAGATCTGTTTCATCTCGGATTACTAAGTCAGCAAGTGAGGCAAAAGCATCCCCTGAAAGAAAAGGAAAACTAATGGAATTTCGATACATTCGCTGGCGTAGTTTGATTTCGGCGCGTTCCAGAACACTAAACGTTCTGCTTTTCGGCATTACATTCTCCCTTCATGATGGGATGGCGGAGGATGAGGGATTTGAACCCTCGATAGGTTTCCCTATACACGCTTTCCAAGCGTGCGCACTCGGCCGCTATGCGAATCCTCCCGAGTTTGCATCGTAAAGAAGCTCTTATTGACGCAGGGGAGAACTGTATCGGTGCTTCAAACTATGATTCACCGCAGATCCTCCGTGCGGCATTACCGTGCCGAACTCCCCCAGGGCTGGAAGGCAGCAAGGGTAGGCCCGCTCTAATGGGTGTGCGGGGGATCCTTATAAAAGCGCTCGTTAGGTAAGGAGGTCGATATGTCACTCGCGTTATATCGTAAGTATCGTCCTTCGATTTTCGCTGATGTTATTGGCCAAGAACATGTGACGGTTCCACTATCTAATGCTTTGGAATCTGACCGAATTCATCATGCATATTTATTCTCTGGTCCTCGCGGTTGCGGAAAAACTTCAAGCGCTCGAATCATGGCTCGCTCTCTTAATTGCGAAAAAGGTCCAACTCCGAATCCCTGCGGAAAGTGCCAGTCCTGTACTGATTTAGTGGCAAATGGCCCCGGCTCGATTGACGTGATTGAACTCGATGCCGCAACGCACGGTCTTGTTGATGACGCTCGCGATTTGCGGGATAAAGCATTCTTTGCCCCAGTTAATTCTCGCTACAAGATTTACATTATTGATGAGGCGCACCAACTTGGACCAGGCGCTGCAAATGCGTTATTAAAAGTTGTTGAAGAACCACCTCCACATGTTTTGTTTATTCTTGCTACTACTGAACCAGAAAAATTAATTGCAACTATCCGCTCACGTACTCACCACTACCCATTCCGTTTAGTACCACCCGGAATACTTGGCGAGCACCTGGAAAAAGTCTGCGCTGCTGAAAATGTGAAAGTTGAAAAGGGCGTAATTCCACTTGTGGTTCGCGCTTCTGGTGGCTCGGTTCGTGATGCCCTTTCTGTGTTCGGCCAACTACTTGCTGGTGCTGGAAAAGATGGCGTTACTTATGACATCGCTGTCCAACTTCTTGGCTATACCGATGGCGCGCTTCTTGATGATGCAATCGATGCAATCGGGGCTCGCGATACTGCGACTTTGTTTAAGACAATTGATGTCTTAGTGGAGTCGGGCCACGATCCACGTCGCTTCGCATTTGATTTATTGGAGCGGCTCCGCGATCTGGTTATTGTCGAAGCGCTCGATGATGGCGCTAGCTCGGTCCTTCGTGGCTATCCCGAAGATCAACTCGCTCGGATGCGCTCTCAAGCATCACGAATCGGAAACGCTTCCCTGAATCGTGCTGCATCTGTTGTGGCTGATGGACTGACCCAGATGCGGGGAGCTACTCCACCACGATTAATTCTCGAACTTGTTGCCGGAAAGATCACTATTCCGATGGGTGATAACACCGATCTTGGATTGCTGTCCCGGATGGAACGTCTTGAACGTCAATCTGGCTTTGATGTTGCCCCAAGCGCTCCCGTTGTAAAGCAAGAAAAATCAGCGCCTAATGCGGAAGTTAAAGGCGAAACTCAATCCAAATCGTTAATAACCGAAGAAAAGAAAACCGCAATCACATCAGAAAAACCAACCGGCAACGCAGATATTGCTGCGCTTCGCCGGATGTGGCCCGATGTGATTGAGAATGTAAAGCGCCGCAGAAGATTAACCTGGTCCTTACTTTCCTCCAGCGCCCAGATCATCTCCATTGACGATAAGCACATAACTTTAGGAATCGTAAATGCGGGTGCAAGAGATTCATTTATCCGCTCCGAAAGCGAAGCAATCGTGAGCGATGCCTTCTTAGAAGTAACGGGCGTGAAACGAAAGATTGAAGTGATAGTAGATTCATCTGTTTCTCCTACGTCAGCCGCCTCAAAAACTGCTCGCACCGATGAAGATCCAGATGATGAAACTCAACTTTCTGGAACTGAACTCTTGATGAAAGAACTTGGCGCTCAAGTTATTGCTGAGAGCGAGAAGTAATGTACGAAGGAATTATTCAAGAGCTGATTGATGAACTCGGACGCCTACCGGGTATTGGTCCTAAGAGCGCCCAACGAATCGCATTTCACATAGTCCAATCTGAAAGAGTTGATGTAAATCGATTGGTTGAAGTTCTTCGCTTAGTGAAAGAGCGCGTGAAGTTCTGTTCCCAATGTTTCAATGTTGCTGAAGAAGAAGAATGCAAAATCTGTCGTGACCCACGGCGCGACCCTTCAGTCTTGTGCGTTGTTGAAGAAAGTAAAGATGTGGTTGCAATCGAAAAGACCCGTGAATTTCGCGGGAAGTACCATGTTCTAGGCGGCGCCATAAGTCCGATAGATGGAATCGGCCCCGAACAACTCAAGATTCGCGAACTGTTGACCCGTCTTGCCGATGAACGCATCAAGGAAATCATCATCGCCACCGACCCCAACCTTGAGGGCGAAGCGACAGCAACCTATTTGGCTCGCACGATGAAGCCTCTGGGCATCAAGATCTCGCGCCTAGCATCGGGGCTTCCTGTGGGTGGCGATCTTGAATACGCCGATGAAGTGACGCTTGGTCGCGCATTTGAAGGACGCCGTTCCCTAGATCTCTAATAATGAGACGGTCTTTGTCTCATAATTCAAGATAATCTCTCACTTTTCTCTATCCTCTGCCACCATTCCGCCATGGGTTTGATAGTCCAGAAATTTGGAGGCTCCTCCGTTGCTGATGCCGAGAGCATCAAGCGCGTTGCCGCCCGAATTGCCTCCACCAAGCGCTCCGGCCAGAGCGTGGTCGTCGTGGTTTCTGCCATGGGCGATACCACCGATGAATTGATTGATCTGGCTAATCAAGTCTCGCCGATGCCTAACGGCCGCGAGCTCGACATGTTATTGACCGCCGGTGAGCGAATTTCGATGGCGCTCCTTGCGATGGCAATTTCAAATCTCGGTTTAGAAGCTCGATCATTTACCGGAAGCCAAGCTGGAATCATCACAACTTCTACTCATGGGCGTGCGCGCGTTATTGATGTGACTCCTGGTCGAATCAAAGAAGCCCTTGATGAGGGCGCAATTGCAATTGTTGCTGGTTTCCAAGGTATTGCCCAAGACACAAAAGACATCACAACTCTTGGTCGTGGTGGTTCCGATACAACAGCAGTTGCACTAGCCGCGGCACTTGAAGCAGATGTTTGCGAGATCTACACCGATGTCGATGGTGTCTTCAGCGCTGATCCAAGAATTGTCAAAGCTGCTCGCAAACTTAAGAGCGTCACTTATGAAGAAATGTTAGAACTCGCAGCTTCGGGTGCAAAAGTTCTTCACTTGCGTTGCGTGGAATATGCCCGTCGATTTAATTTACCAATTCATGTCCGCTCATCATTTTCAAATTTAGAAGGAACCTGGGTCGTCAAAGACCAACCTGAAGGAGGAAGCATGGAACAAGCAATCATCTCGGGTATCGCTCACGATAAGAGCGAAGCCAAGATCACCATCGTCGGAGTGCCTGATCGGGCCGGCGTTGCTGCTCGAATCTTCCAGTCGATTGCTGATGCTGACATCAACATCGACATGATCGTCCAAAATGTTTCTGCGGCTGCTACAGGATTGACTGACATTTCATTTACATTGCCTCGCGCCGAAGGTTCCCGAGCCACAGGAATAGTCCAGAAACTTCAAGGCGAAATTGGTTTTCAATCAATTCAATATGACGATCAAATCGGCAAATTATCATTGATTGGCGCTGGTATGCGATCCCATCCAGGCGTTACCGCGACATTCTTTGCGGCGATGGCTGATGCTGGTGTGAATATTGAAATGATTTCAACTTCTGAAATTCGTATCTCAATTGTCTGTCGCCAAGCAGATATCGAACGCGCCGTCCAAGCAGCGCACACTGCATTTGATCTTGATGCGGACCAAATCGAAGCAGTTGTTTACGGCGGTAGCGGTCGATGAGCAAAAAACCATCTCTTGCTGTCGTAGGCGCTACTGGCGCAGTCGGTACCGTCATGCTCGATATCTTGAGCAAGCGTGAAAATGTATGGGGCGAGATTCGACTCATTGCGTCGGCTCGAAGCGCAGGTAAGAAATTGATGTGTCGCGGGGAAGAGCTAACTGTTTTTGCGCTATCCCCTGAAGCATTTGCTGGCATCGATGTTGCCATGTTCGATGTTCCTGATGAAGTTTCTGCGGAATGGGCACCAATTGCTGCATCGCGCGGCGCGATTTGTGTAGATAACTCTGGCGCCTTTCGCATGGATCCCGACGTTCCACTAGTGGTTCCAGAAGTTAATCCTGATGACGTCAAACGTCGCCCCAAAGGAATTATCTCTAATCCAAATTGCACAACGCTCTCGATGATTGTCGCAATGGGGGCGCTTCATAAAAAATACTCACTGAAAGAGTTAGTTGTCGCTTCCTATCAGGCAGCATCAGGTGCTGGTCAATCTGGACTTGATTCCCTTCGTGCCCAAATCAAAGAAGTAGCTGGCACAAGTGTTGGCGATAATCCGGGCGATGTTAGAACTGTCATCAAAGATAATGGACCATTTCCGGCTCCGCTCGCACTCAATGTTGTGCCCTGGGCTGGTTCGCTAAAGAATGATGGCCACACATCCGAAGAACTGAAAGTTCGCAATGAATCTCGCAAGATTCTTGGTCTTCCAGACCTTAAAGTTTCTGCAACATGCGTTCGAGTTCCAGTCCTCACCACTCACTCACTAGCCGTGCACGCAGTCTTTGATAACGAAGTGTCACGCGATGAAGCCCAGAACGTTCTTTCAAACGCCGAGGGCGTGAAACTTGTCGATGATCCGGAAAATTACAAGTTCCCAACACCAGCTGATGTTGTTGGGACTGACCCAACCTGGGTCGGAAGAGTCCGTAATTCACTTGATAATCCCAAGGCGCTAGATCTCTTCGTCTGTGGTGACAATCTTCGCAAAGGCGCTGCTCTTAACACAGCGCAAATTGCTGAGTTAGTTGCGAAAGAATTCAATTAAATCATGCCTGTTATTCTATACTCATGACAATTGTTGTTGCCGGCCATACAGGTTTAGTAGGTTCGGCAATATATGAACTTTTGAAGTCCCGTAGTGAAAACGTTGTTGGGATTAACTCAAAGGTCATCAACCTTATAGATCGAAGTGCAACGTTTGAGTTTATCAATGACATCAAGCCAAGTTTAGTGATTGACGCCGCAGCGAAAGTTGGTGGAATTGGTGCCAACAATTCTCTGCCGGTGGATTTCCTCTCTAATAACTTACAAATTCAGACCAACTTAATGGATGCTTGTCACAAGGCCAAAGTGAATCGATTTGTCTTTCTTGGCTCTAGTTGCATTTATCCGAGAAACTGCCCCCAGCCTATAAAAGAGGAATATATTTTGACGGGCTTGCTTGAACCAACAAATTCTGCATACGCAATTGCCAAAATTGCTGGACTGGAGTTGATAAAGTCATATCGAAAACAATTTGGTTATTACTGGATTTCATTGATGCCCACCAATTTGTATGGTCCTCGAGATAATTTTGACTTAGAAACGAGTCACGTTCTCCCTGCTTTGATAAATAGACTTGTAACCTCACGGAATCTTGGGGAAACTCAAGTAACACTCTGGGGAACTGGTTCACCGAAACGTGAATTTCTTCACTCTTCAGATTTTGCCCGCGCAGTTTTAGTGGCTGTTGAAAGATAT
>Ga0214917_10006043_pt1 | contig 12721 bp, 9 predicted proteins | sample LL_1208_BB_MetaG_FD_177983 | JGI IMG/M metagenome (GOLD analysis project Ga0214917, IMG submission 177983) | Freshwater microbial communities from Lake Lanier, Atlanta, Georgia, United States - LL_1208_BB | ecosystem: Environmental > Aquatic > Freshwater > Lake | place: USA: Georgia | collected... | reverse complement strand
TGGGCTTCCGGAGAGAAGATCACCTCAGAGGACATCGCTGAGTCGCTCGCCGTGACGGTCCCGCCAGCGGGCGAAACGGTCTTGGGGCGCTCGCTAGACGATCCGATTTCCCTCCCAGATCTCCTTAGTACGGTGTCGCGTCACTATCTGCAACGCGCCATGGCGCAAGCGCACGGGAACAAAACCGAGGCCGCTCGCCTCTTGGGGTTGGGAAGCTATCAAACCCTGAGCAACTGGTTACAGAAGTATGAAGTGACCTAGCTGGCACGCGTTATGCTTAAATAGACGAATCACAAATATTTTTCTGTCCCACTCATAAACAAGCGATTAACAAAGTCTCCCAATGGCACGCAACGAACGACAAACCTGCATTGACCTGATCGAGCCCGCGCTTGAGGAGGCGGGCTGGTCGTGGCAGGCGCAACTCAGAATTGGGCGCGGGCGTGTCAACCTGTCCGGCGCAAACATGTACGACGAGACCCAAGAGGTCATCGCCGACTATGTTCTACGCTACCGCGATATCCCTCTGGTCGTCCTTGAGGCCAAAGCCGAGAGTGAAAGCGCCGCGGATGGCATGCAGCAGGCCTCGCGCTATGCCCGCCGCCTTTCTTTGCGCTTTTCGCTGGCGTCCAACGGCAGTGACTGGATCCTGACCGACAACGAAACTGGCGCTTTCGAGACGCTCGAGGCTGCCCCGACAGCCAACGAGCTTATCGCTCGTATGGGCGTCACCATCGATTGGGCGCGATGGGAGGCCACCTTTTCAACAAACTACTACGTTGATCAGGTCACCCAGAAAGCGGTGCGCCCCTATCAGGACATCGCGATTCATAAGACTCTGTGGCAGTTCGCCCAGGGTAAAGATCGCGTACTGCTTTTGATGGCCACCGGCACGGGCAAAACATTTACCGTGTTCCAGCTCGTGTGGAAACTGCTGGCCGGCAAGGCATTGAAGCGCCAACACATCCTTTTCCTGACCGATCGCAACAGCTTGAAGGATCAAGCCTACCGGGCCTTCTCCGCCCTCTCTTCGTCGGAGCGAGTCCAGATCGACAAGGACACCGTCGCGCAAGGGCAGCACCAAGTCGGTAAGGTGTTCTTCGCCAACTATCAGAGCCTCGACGAGGATCTTGACGGTAAGAAGGTCTTCGAGCACTACGACCCGGACTTTTTCGACCTCGTTGTCATCGACGAGTGCCATCGCTCGGGATTCGGTGACTGGTTCGGCGTACTTGAGCACTTTGGCAGCGCGCTGCAATTGGGCCTGACCGCCACGCCCCGCGAAATCGAAGATGGCGCTCGCGACCTCACGGACGCGGAAAAGCGTCGTGATACCCAGCACTACTTCGGGGACCCGGTCTACAGCTACAGCCTGAAGCAGGCGATTGAGGACGGCTACCTTGTCCCTTACCTGCTCGAAGAGCGGATCACCAACGTAGACCAGGACGGCTTTATAGGGCCCGACGGCAAGCACTACGCCACTGCCAACTTTGAGCGCGATATTCGCATGCCCGATCGCACTCGCGTGATCGCGGAAGACCTTTGGGTAGTCCTAGGGCAGTATCAGTTGCGCGACGAAAAGACTATCGTCTTTTGCGTCGACGACACCCACGCCGCCTTCATGGCACAGGAACTCCGTCGCCTCTCGGGTAATCCTGACTATGCGGCGCGCATCACTCGAGCCGAGCGCAACAGTCACCAGCTAGAGCGCAACTTCGCTGTGGTCGGCCCCAGCAACCCTCGCGTTGCTGTGACCGTGGATCTCTTGACGACCGGGTTCGACGCGCCTGACGTTAAAAATATTGTCTTCGTCAGGCCTTTGCGCAGCGCCATCCTGTACAAGCAGATGAAGGGCCGCGGCACTCGCTTGTGCGATGACGTCAACAAGCGCTACTTCACCATCTTTGATTACTCGGGCGCGAGCCAACTAGAAGATGCGGAATTCGACGGTCACCCCGCTAACAAGCAGAAGGCCGCTTCGGCTAGCAAGCCCAAACCCAAGTCGGATACGGGCGATGGCACACCTAAGCCCGTTGGCGAGGGCGTGTCAGTCGTTGTCTCGGCCAGCCACCGCTATGTCTGTTTGGCGGACGGCAGCAAAGTGCCCTTTGAGGAGTACGCCGAGAAGTCGCGTGAGTTCATCCACAGCGTCGCACACCATGGAGTAGACGAGCTCCTGCGAATCTGGACCGATAAGAAGAGCCGTGAGGAACTCCGCGAAGAGCTGCGCGATCGCGACATCTATGCGTCAGCATTCCGTCACTATCTTGATCTGCCCGATGCCGACGACGTCGACATCCTGGCCAAGATTGGCTTCCAGATGCCTCGCGTACCCACCCGTGCAGACCGTGCAAACCGCCTCTGGGACCAAGACCAGATCTGGTTGCTGGATCATCTGGGCGAGCGCAACCTGCCGGAAGACCAGCGCTTCAAGACTCATGTCTGGCAGACCGCCCTGGACCACTACCGCCTGTTCGGTATTGACGATCTTGAGGCAGCGCGTACCTACAGCGCTCCTCAGTTCGCCGAGCAGTTCGGCAGCTTCACAACGCTGACCCAGCGTTACGGCGGCCCGGCCCTCCTCAAGGCCGACCTTGAGGTCATCAAGCAGCACATCTACTTGCCCATGGCTGTTTGAGCCTGGGCGCACGACCCCATCAAAAGAGAAGCATGAACAAGAAGACCGACCACCGCCGTCAGGAAGTCCAGCAGATCGTCAAGAACGCCTGCGACCAACTCAATGCCGAGGGTGTGGACGCACGTAACTACGTTGAGCAGCTGGCCTGGCTGTTCTTCCTGAAGGCCTTTGACGAAGCCGAGACCCGGAAAGAACAAGAGGGCGCTTTCGACGATAAGCCTTACGTTCGCCGCCTGAGCGGACCGTTCGCTTGGAGCCAATGGGCCATGAACACCGACCATCCCGACGAGATGCTGGAGTTTGTCGACGGCAAGTTTTGGATCAAGCTCACCAGCCCAGACCCTGCCATCGGTCTGGGTAACGACGGGCTGGCGCAGCGCTTCCGCCGCATCTTCGACAACGTGCGCAACTACAGCCGGCGCGGCGCCAGCTTTGCCAAAGTGGTCCAGCAGGTCGACAAGCTGCACTTCTCTGATGAGACGGATGTCATCGTGCTGTCAGAGATCTACGAAGACCTGCTCAAGCGTGTTGCGGCCGACTCGGCCGGCTATGCGGGAGAGTTCTACACCCAGCGGCACATCATCCGAGCGATGGTGGAAGTGGCGCGGCCCAAGATCGGCGAGCGGGTCTACGACCCCTGCCTGGGCACCGCCGGCTTCCTGGGTGAAGCGGCAGACTACATCCGCCGCAACGGCGCCCTATCGGCAAAACAGCTCGGGGAACTGCAGACAAAGACTTTCTTTGGTATGGAACTCAAACCACTGACCTACCTGCTGGGATCAATGAACATGATCCTGCACGGCATTGAGGGGGCCAACTTGGAGCTGGCCAACACGCTGGAGGTACACGACAGCAACGTTGCCGAGAAGGACAAGTACCAAGTCATCCTCGCCAATCCGCCCTACGGCGGCAAGATGGCGCAGGAGCTGCAGACCAACTTCCGGGTGCGGTCGAGCGCCACTGAGTGCCTGTTCCTGCAGCACATCATGGCGAACTTGGCTAAGGGCGGTCGGGCGGCGGTGGTCATTCCCGAAGGCGTGCTGTTCCGTGGCGGACCGGATCAGAAAGTGCGCAAGGAGCTGCTGGAGCAGTTCCAGGTTCACACCATCCTGTCCTTGCCCGCAGGCTGTTTCCTGCCCTACACAGGCGTCAAGACCAATGTGATCTTCTTCGACCGAGGGCAAGACGGCGCAGGCACTGAGTCTGTCTGGTATTACGACCTGACGAACGACGGCTTCGAACTCAAGCAGACACGCAAGCCGGTTGCAGGCAACCAGCTGCCCGACTTCCTGGCTAAGTGGCAAGGGCGCATGGAAGGTGACAACTCGTGGTCTGTGCCCCTGGCCGATATCGTGGCCAAGGGCTACGACCTATCGGCCAAGAACCCGAACAAGGTGGATAACTACGAGCATCGGCCCGCACTTGAACTCATCCAATCGATCCGGATCAAGGAAGATCGAATTACTGAACTGCTCAGCGAGCTTGAAACTTTGTTGGAGCAGTGAGCGATGCCCGCTAATTGGACTACGACCAAGCTGGTGGATATCGCCACAATCCTAGGAGGGGGTACACCCAGTCGAGCTGAACCTTCTTACTTTGGAGGTGACCTGCCTTGGGTGACACCGACTGACCTTGCCCCCATTGGCAAAATTGTTGCGCTCGGCGATGTTGCTGAGTCATTGACAAGCGCCGGTTTGCAGAACAGCAGCGCCAAGTTGATTCCAGCTGGGTCTGTGCTGTTCTCCAGCCGGGCGAGCATCGGGAAGATCGCTGTCACTGACAGAGAGTGCGCGACCAATCAGGGGTTCATAAATCTCACTCCCAAAGCGGATATCGTCTGCCCATGGTTCTTGGCGTATCTGTTGGGTCGCTACACGAGCGACCTCATCCAATTGGCCGGCAAGACCACCTTTCTTGAAATTCCCCGGGGAAAGTTCAAGGACTTTGAAGTGGGTATTCCGCCGTTGCCCGAGCAGTACCGCATCGTCGCCCGCATTAACGAATGTATGGAGCGGGTTGAGGAAATCGAGGGGCTGAAAACCGCCTCACTGATTCAGCAGCAATATCTGTCAGCGTCCTTGATCGAATCGGAATTGCATCCAGAACTGACAGGCATCGAGGGCTGGACCAATCGCACTGTCGGGGAGCTTGTCACCACTGTTCGCAATGGTAGGTCAATTGCCCAGGACACCGAAGGCTTGGCCGATGGCGCGGTTTTGACATTGACTGCTGTTCGCAGCATCGACCTAGGCATCGCACATCAAAAGCCCATTGCACTGCCAAACGAGGTTGCCACGCAATTCAGCATCGATGCCGGCGACGTTTTTGTCTCACGTGCGAACACGATTGAACTAGTCGGCCTTTCTGCTGTGGCTACGGAAGCACCCAACGAGCGGCTCATATATCCAGATCTGCTCATCAAACTCAAGGCAAACCCTGCCCTGATCCTGCCCAGGTATCTGGCCTATGCCTTGCGCAGTGCCAGTTCTAGGAAGCAGATTAAGGCTCGTGCACTTGGATCTAGCCAGACCATGGTGAAGATTTCTGGTGAACGGCTTCGGGAAGTCAGCATCCCTGTTCCGTCATTGGCCGAGCAAGCAAAGATCGTCAGCCGGCTGGACGCAGCTCACGACTTGATGCGTCAACTGGCAGCCGAGTCTTTGCCCGGTGAAGTCGGCGTGCTTCGCGGAGCCATTCTTCGCAAAGCTTTTGCAGGGGATCTGTGATCGTGGCCACTGAGCCTCAACCCATGAATCGCAAGCCGTTGTCGAAAGACAAATTGCAGATGTACATGCGCGCGTCGTCTCACGCCATCAGCCGTGAGGCCATTGCTTCGCTGTTGCTCTTGCGTTGGATTGACTATTCGGAGGCTGAGCGCGAAGCGATTGCAATCTTCGAGGGTGCTCCGTTCAATTCGATACTCCCCTCCAATTTGCAGTGGCGCGATCTTTGTCGCCTTGACTTTTCAGATGCCGATCAGTTAACCAAGCGTTTGAGTGCTCTGGGCGAGCATCTGACAGGCCAGTGTGATTCCAGCGAGCCAAGGCCAGCTGCTTGGCTGCGGAGGCTTTCGCCACTTTTCGAGCGACTTTCCAAAGTCAACAGCACATACCTTTTGCACGAACTGCATAGGGTGGCTGAGTTACCTTTCGAGACGGCCAGCGAACGGCTGAAGGCTCTTGAGGCTTTTGACAGTGATCTCGATGAGCGCAGCGATTCTTACCACGCGCAGTACAACACGCCAGTCAATATTGCGAGACTGATCGCTGCACTGGCAGACCCACAGCCTGGCGAGCGAATCTACGACCCATGCTTCGGGTCGGCAAACTTGCTAATAGAAGCAAATCGGCAATCGAAAGGGAAGCAGGAATCGCCGCGCAGAGGCAATCATCAGATGGATGTGGCTGGGATGGAGATCAACGAGATCTCATTCCTGGTTGGATTGGTCCGCATGCTGCTTGCAGGAATTGAGGCTCCTTGCGTCGAACTTGGGAACAGCCTCGAACGTGAGCCGAGCAGCAGCTCAAGCAGCCAGGGTTTTGACTTGGTCGTAGCCAACCCACCGATTGGAGCGAAGGTGCCGCGCGATGCCGCGGGGTACAAGCACTTCGCGTTCATGACGGCGGATAGCACAGGCCTGTTCATCCAGCATGCACTATCCCAGCTGAGGCGGCATGGCAGGGCCGTGATTGCTGTGCCCGAGGGCTTTCTTTTTCGCGGTGGGGCCGAGCGGGAGTTGCGGCGCCACATGTTGGAACAGGGGTTGGTCGAAGCCGTGATCGGGCTGCCTGCCGGTGCTATCGCCCCCTATGCAAGCGTTAAGGGCAGTATTCTGGTGCTGAGTAAGCAAGGCGGCAGGAGCCGAGTTCGCATGGTGGATGCCGCCCCCATGTTCGAGCAGCGGTCGGGCCGCAAGGCGCCGGTCATCCGCGCAGTCATCGCGCAGCAGTTGGCGGATGAGATTCACCGAACTGAACTGCGTAAGCCGCGTGAGCTTCCCGCCGGTGCACCCGAAGGTATGCCGGGCACGGGTGTACTGGCGCGTTCGGTTTGGGAAGTGGGCATGGACGAGTTGGCTTCGACCGACTGGGATCTCTCGCCCCGCCGTCGCGAAAAAGGTGGCCTTGATGAATTGTTGACCAGCCTCAAGGATGTATTCGGCGGGGCCGGATCGGTCGTGTCGCTGTCGCGCGTTGCCAAGGTCGCAGCGGGCCGTGCCATTAAATCGGTCGATCTTCTGGACGAACCACCGCCCGAGCGGGGAGTTGGCTACGTACGTATCAAGGATCTAACCCAAGGCAAGGTTGGGCGGACATCAAGCTGGTTGCGGCCAGACTTAGTTAACCTCGAACAACGTTGGACGTTGCTGCCGGGCGATGTTCTTGTGTCCAAATCGGGCACCATCGGGAAGGCAGCGATCGTAAGCAACGGCGCAGTTGGCGCCGTTGCGGCAAACGGGCTTTATGTCTTGCGCCCTGACCAGGAGCGATTAGACGCAGGCTTCCTCCTTGCTTACCTGGCCAGCCCGGCGTGTCAAAACTGGCTGTCAGCGCAGTCGCGCGGGGCCGTGATTCAGCACCTAAATCGCGCGGTTCTGGACGAACTCCCGATTCCTTTGCCGCCGCTCCCGCTGCAGGCAAGGGCTGCCGCCCAATTTCGCGATAACGGTACTGATGCACTTGCTTTCCTAACGCAAGCCGTCGGCAGTAGCGACTCGGATTTCATAAACAGTTGGCTAGCCGATCTGGAAGGTAGAGTGCCCACATTTGTTGGCGGCATGGATGACACGCCATCGCTCGCTCGTATCGAGCCTGTTGTTGAATTGGTTAGAAAAGCTCGCAATTGGGCGGCACACGCGCAGGCTGGCACTGTTGCAGCACGCTGGTTGATTCCGCTGAGTCAAGCATTAGCTCCTCTATCGGGTGTATCCCAGATCCCTCCTGGTCCCGGGCTATTTACCGTTCTGCAGGATGCCGAGCGCGGAGTGCAGGCCGTTATCGAGAAAACCACGGGCCATCTGCCCGTCGATTCGCAAGCCCGAGCAATTTTTGATCGTCTTCGTCAGTGGCTCCGGGCGACCATCGAAGACCTGGTAGGCGCCAATGAGCTGCAGGTGCGCTCCTCACCCCCTTCTTTGGTCGCGGGAAGCTTTTCCGAGTTTTCGGTAGAGCTAGTAAACCCAGGTGCACTGCCGTTGCGCAACGTACGTGTAGAAACGCAGCCTGACTGGGGTAGCGCAGAGGTTCCCTATCTCGCAGAGCGAGATGTATTTGTATTGCACCTGAGGGGGGATATCTCAAAGCGAGGCACAGACCTCTCACTTCGACTTCTTTGGCAGGCCCGTGCCCTTTCGGGACAACCAGTTAAAGGTGAGATTGAGCTGGTCATTTCCGTGACAGCAGCAGAGTCGATAGGTAGAACTTCCGCGGCCTCACTGGGCGGTAGTCCCTATGTGATCGGCAGCCCATTGGCGCCTCGACATGGACACAGCGTCTTTTATGGTCGTGAGGACCTTTTAGGGAGGATCGCTCGCCAAATCGAAACCCATGGCAACGTTGTCCTGCTTGAAGGTAATCGCAGGGCAGGAAAAACCTCAATCCTCAAACACTTGGAGGGTAGTTCTGCTATCCCGGGTTGGCTGGCGGTCTACTCTAGCCTGCAAGGTACCGAAGGTGCAGAAAATTTCGAAGGTGTACCGACAGTAGAGGTGTTTCGTGAGATCGCCCGTAGCATCGCTACGGCGATGGTCAGGCTCAATATTGAGGTGCCGCTACCAAACGGAAACAGCCTACAGGCTGGTAAGCCTGCAATTGGTGTGGCGAGAGCCTGCCGAGAAGGTATCGGCACTGAGTCGCCTTTCACTGACTTTCGCGAATACTTAGAGCTTGTTTTATCAGTTCTGGAGCCCTTGGGGCTTGGTCTCGTATTGATGCTAGATGAATTTGACAAGTTGCAAGAGGGCATCGATAACCGGGTTACGTCGCCCCAGGTGCCTGAGAACATCCGCTTCTTGATTCAGACCTATCCCAAGTTTTCGGCGATCCTGACCGGGTCGCGCCGTCTGAAGCGGCTACGCGAAGAGTACTGGTCTGCCTTGTATGGCCTAGGTACAAGCATTCCAGTCACCGCACTCGATATTGATAGCGCACGGAAAATCGTCACGGAACCAGTGCGCGGTCAACTGACTTTCTCCACGGAAGCCATAGAGCGAGTGATTGAGGTCACAGCACGGCACCCTTATTTGATGCAGTGCCTATGCAACCGTGTGTTCGATTTCGCAGTCGACACCAAAAGCAGGTCGATCACCGCGAGCGTGGTCAACGACGCCGCATATTCTTTTGTGCGAGACAACGAACACTTCGCGAGTTTGTGGCGTTATGCGGCTGAGGGGCCCACCGCCGGTCGCTGTCGTCGACAGCTCATCTTGATGTTGTGTGCGCTGAGCTTTAAGCAGGGTACGCACATCGGATTCGGTATGCTTCACGAACACCTGTCGCAGATGGGTGTTGATGTTGAAGATGAACCTCTGGATGCAGATCTGATCTATCTGCGCGAGCTTGAGCTGATCGAATTCACTGGTGAGATTGGTGAAGGTGAATATCGCCTAGCCATCCCGCTCATGGCTGATTGGATCGAACAACAACAAGATATTGACGTTGTGTCCAGCCGTGCACGCACGGAAGCTGAGGAAGAGCATGCCTGAAAGTCGATTCCCCATTCTGGGCACAACGATATCACCGCTGCTCGGCCGGGCCACCTATCTGCGAAGGATGATGGGTGCCCTAAGCAAAAGTATTCCGGATCATCTACAAGTAGTCGGTCCGCGATTTGCGGGCAAGACGGCAATCCTGCACGAACTGGCAACTCGCCTGAGGCAGGCAGGCGCACCATATTCAGCCATCCTGATTTGGGATCTTGGCCATCAGACTCCGGCGACCGACTTACTGTTCATGAAGCGCTTGGCGCGTGAGCTCTCAGTTGCTTTAGGCACGAGCCATCCTGAATACGCTGAGCACCTCAGGTCGACCGAGGACAACCCGTTCCAAGATATCGCGGAGGTGCTAAATGCTCTTGAGGGCGAGGACGCAAAGGTCCTTGCGATCTTGGACGGTTTCGATAAGCCATTGTCCAAGGGTCAGTTGACGCGCAACCTGTGGGATCAGCTCCGAGAACTGGCGCTCAGTCCAAGCCTTCGACTGGTGACGGCCAGTCGTCGTACCCTGCGTGACTTGATTCGCCATCCAGATGCGCAGACAAGCGATTTTTGGAACATTTTCGATCCAACTCCAGTGCGGGTGGGTTGCTTTGATGACAACGACATGTCGGCTGTCTTTTCAGCGATGCCGGAACTGCAGCTGGCGGCTGGCGCCCAAACAGAGCTGTGGAACGCTAGCAATGGTTTCCCGGTATTTGTGCTCGGTATCCTCAACGTTGTTTGCGACATGTACATATCGGGTGCCGTGAGCTCCGAAGCCATGAAAGCCGCTTACGAAAGTGCATTCTCGACATTGCATGACAAGTTGGATGCACTTTGGATCGACTGCCCCCCTTCTTGCCAGGATCTAATGCGGCGCGTTCTGGAAGAAGGCTCTGTCGCAAGGACCGGCATCGCCACCACCGACGCGGAGACGCTGATTGAGCGCGGGTTCGTGCAATCAACGGCAAACAAATTACAAAGGCCGAGTCGCCTGCTCGGCAAGTACTTAGAGGAGCAGCCGGGCGAAGGCAATGCGCTTGTTCGATTGTTTGGCTCAGCTGATGTCTATCAAAAAAACCTCAAGGGTGTGCTTGAGCGCCGGCTCGGCCAGCTAGATGGCATTGACCCGACCCTAAAACGCTACCTTGAACGTGGAACAGAGGACTTACCCGACCATCCGGATGTGTTCCTCAGCAACGTCCGCGGTATCGTGAACCAGGCGTTTGAGCTAATCTGGAAATTTGAGGTGCCGGACAAGCGAATTCCTTCCGAGTGGATGTCAGTCTGGAAGCGTAACGACGAGCGCCGAGTCGAGGAGTGGGAGACGACTTTCCCTCAGGGAGTTCACCGTGTGCGCCTGCTCAACTTTATGACTGGGACCGATAAGAGTGCTCCGTGCGCGCAGTACGTCACCAAGGGAACCTATGTCCTGATGAATGCGGTGCATGCCTTTGGGGACTTCGGGCAACACCAAGAGGGGGCGCCAATCGATCCGGGCACAGCCTTTTCCGCTCTACACCTTTGCGTTGAGCTCGCGGCAGCGTTGACGCGTGAGTTACGGCACGACCTGTAAAACCACAGTAGCCCACCCCACTGCTCGTGGGCTTGGGACGATGGGTTTTCACGCTGACTGTTTCCCCTCCGTTCTTTTGGTGATTACCGTTCGGGCCGTCGGCTCACCGGGGTGCGTGGCTCCGCCGAAGTAGCGGAAGGCTTGTTCGCGAAGCTGCGCGCTGGTTTGCTGGCCGGACTTCCACACCAGGCGGCGAAAGCGCCGGCGAGAGTAGCGCGGTCATCACGGACTGCCATGGGCGTCGCCAGCGCTGCGTGATGCGTCGAAGGCGAGCGCGTAAGCCGTAGGTCACACCCGCGCTTCCCCACCAGGGGCGAACTCCCCACGGGCGAACTGCGCGGGGGGGGGCGCAGCCGCGCCAGCAGCGCTGTTGTAGCGATAACCAAATCCGTGGTTGTCCACCGGGTCCTGGTACACCGGTACACCGCCATGGCGTTCAATTGCGCCTGGGCCTCGATGAATTCCCGCCAGGGTGGGTTCTTTACTGGCGGAGGCACCTCCCGATAGCGGTCCCGGTGGCCAGGGTGGGGGAATTTGCTCCTCTCCAACAAATTGGTTTGCAGCGATTGACGCACGGCTGGTTTGTGCCGAATTGCCCTGGGGGGGCGGTCCATGGTGCCGTGCCATAAGGCAAACTGCTAAAGGCATAAGAAAGTTTATTTTAAAATAATCTTTCTTGTTTTGAGTAGACGATAAAACTCTCACCCCCCCAAAAAAAACCGCATTTATTCAGGGAAACATCGGAAAACTCTTTGATATCGCGACCTGGCACGGTCGTTGCAATGTCTCTTATGTCTCGAGCTGATCCTCGGGGCAATGTTGGACCGAATTCGTATCTGTATTCGGTCTCGAGCAAGGAGACAAAACATGTACCGCAACAACCGCATCCTCGCCCTGTACGCCGAGCTCCGTGAAGTCACGGGGGAGGAATACACGCCACGCCTTCTGATGGCGTGCGCGGAGTCGCTCGAGGAGCTAGCGAACGGCTCTCCCGAGGCCCCCGAGTACAGCCTCAGGCAAGGGGGACTATCTCTGGAAGCTCGCGGTCTCGACCGCATGCTCGAAGAGGGAAGCTGGGCGCTCGCGGGGAGCGGGTACTGGGAGGACGATGATCCCACCGCGGACTGCGCGGACACCATCAACACAAGGTCGATGTTTGCATCGATCGAAAGCGGGGCCTTTCTATGAAGACGTTTCGGCACGGATTGGTCTTGGCGGTGCGCGAGCACCTTGCTGAGGGAAAACCGATCACACATCTTGAAGCGCTGACCATGTTTGGCGTTCCCGGCCTCACGAAAGTCATATCAGACCTGCGCCGTGAGGGTTGGGTCATCAAGTCGCAAACGGTTCCCTACATGGCTGCACTGGCGCGGGTGAACCAGGTGGCGAAGTTGGTACCGCCCGCCAACCTCCCGATTCGAGAGATTCGCCTCACCGAGTATTGGATGAGCAAATGAAGCGCTTCTTCAGTAAACGCCAAAAAATGATCCTGGCCCTGCGGGCTGGTGGCTCGTGTGAGCGCTGCGGAAGTTCCCTTCAACGCGGCTATCACGGGGACCACGTGCGTCCTTTTGCCCTGGGTGGCGCTACCACTCTGAATAACGGCCAGGCCCTTTGTCCTGCTTGTAACGTCAAGAAGGGGGCGCGATGAGTATCCAACTGCGACCTTGGCAGCAGGACGCCACAGCAAAAGCCTTGAGCTGGTTGTTGGATCCGGCGGGCGGAAAGCACTTTCTTATCAATGCTGCTCCAGGGGCTGGCAAGACGCTGTGCGCTAGTGTTATCGCACAGAAGCTGCTCAGCATGGGAGAGA
>Ga0214917_10006042_pt1 | contig 12721 bp, 16 predicted proteins | sample LL_1208_BB_MetaG_FD_177983 | JGI IMG/M metagenome (GOLD analysis project Ga0214917, IMG submission 177983) | Freshwater microbial communities from Lake Lanier, Atlanta, Georgia, United States - LL_1208_BB | ecosystem: Environmental > Aquatic > Freshwater > Lake | place: USA: Georgia | collected... | reverse complement strand
CATGTCCTTGGGGTCTAAGCACGAGGCGTCCGAGAATCGAAGGGCTCGTTTTGCCGCCAGTTCGAACGCCTTTTCCCATCTCTCTGGGCAGATTTCGTGCGGCTTTGCGTTCACGAACTGTTTGATTGACGCTTGCCCCGCTTTCATTTTTTCTAGTATATCCGGGCATTGCCTGATGTTATATCGCACGCTCAGGATTTTTTGCGTATACGCATTCCTGAATGAAAAGTTGTCCCAGTCTAGTTGTATGTCCCGCTTCTTGCAAAACTCGACCGAGTGGTTCCACGAGGCCTTTTCTAGAAACGTGGCAACCTGTTCGTCCTCTACCACGGCAGTCAGCATTTTCCGTGCCTTCATGCGGATTTCATCCGGGAGCGAAACCGGCTTGTAAATTTGTTTGGAAGCCATTCTGGGTTGCATATCCATTGGTTGTATACGATAGTGAAACGTCGATATAAAATAATATCGACGTTTTGCCCCGAGATATTATGTTAGTTTACTATATATGTCAATAAATATGACGAAATTGCCGACGAGTGGTTCTGAGGAGCTGTTTACAGATTTCGTGTATGGTTCGGGGATTGGAAAGCAGTCTAACAACTGTTATTCGTTCGCTATCGATTGGTTTGGCAAAAACAAGCGCAAGCTGCAACCGGGCGAGATTTCGAAAACTCTCAAGAAAGACGATGACCTCACCGACCCCAAGACCCTCAAGGAGCGCGTGCTGGCAGATCTTGCCACGAAGAAAGACGGCGGCTACCTTGCGAAGCCGTGTGTGAAATGCAAAGAGGGCTACTACAAGGTGATGGCATTCGTTTCTAAGGGACGCGACTATCACTGGTATCGACAGATGGGCGATATGATTACCGATACCAATGGCAAGAACGTGAACACGCTCGCAAAGAACATGAACGTCAACAAGAGTACTATAAACCTCCCCCAGAACTCTAACAAAGTACTCGTTCAAAACAGCGGTCTCTGGGCGCACAAACGGGGGCTCGCGGAACTGACGGTAAAGGACGCGTCTGGAAAGTATATCACTGACCCGAGGAAAGCCAATAGAGATTACGATAGTCTTAATTACACGACGTATGTTGCGAGCTTCTGTATAAACGCTGGTTTCGGAAAGGGTGGTCCTGTATCGTGTAATGGAAAAAAGACGGCGTGAATAGGGCGGACGAAGTCGTCACAGAACTCTGATATTTTGGTTAGAGTAATCTTTTATGAGAATATTACGGTTTGTTAAATCATAGTATGACGTATATATCGTGGTTTCGTAATTCACTTTCTTTGACTTGGGGTCCATCGTGGCGACCGCGCCTTTCACTATGTCAAAGTTATTTAGGACGTGCACCATCGCGTTGATGCCTTCCGCCGCGTCTTTCGGTTGAACGAGTGTGTCTGTAAAGAACGCCAGGCGAATGAACCGAGAGACACTAGAGTAATCTCCGGGAAGCCCGACGGCGCCTGTACCCTGGGACAGTGCATCAGGGTCTGAATACTGGCTCACTTTCGCCAGTGCCTTTTCGGCCTCCTCGAGGTGTTCGGGGAACGACGGGCTATTCGTAAACACGCCAATGTGGTTGTCGTAGACGTTCAGTTTGCCGTTCTTTGGTTCGAGCACGAGCGACCTACCGGTGAGGTCGGTGACCATCCAGTGCATACCAGGGGTCGAAGGGAACGGGGGGTACGCTTCGTTTGTGACGCATACCTTGGTGGCTAGGTACTCTACGTCATCGCACGTGGTGCAACGCTCGAGCATCAGCATAGACAGGTCCGTGGGCTTCACGTTGATAAGATTTGTCTTCGGGGCAGAGAACGATGCGCACTTGGGGAAATAAAAAACCATAACATGCAGACCGCTGCGATTGATGCCATCGATCAGTTTATTATCAGGAGTAGACACGCCATTGATGTTCTTGCTCGTGAATTTCTTAAATTTTAGAATATTAGAACCAAACTCCATTGTTCTGCCAACGAGGACGGTGCCGTCAGACGTTATTATCCGTATGCCTGAACACATTTGGATGGTGTTTATTACATTAACGATATAAAAAAGCAGCGCAATCAAATACCACGAGTGATATGTAAATCACAAGCACGTGTGGGTCAACATCATCATCTCGCCGTGTGTGATGGTGCTTTCGCGACGGAAGAAATCACCAATAGACTTCGAGATATCTTTTAGTGTCATCCCCGTTTAATTGTATAGCAAGATATTACATTGAAACGACGATATTATTTTATATTGACGTTTTTACACTGATATTAGATTAAAATTAAAATAAACATCTTTATTAAAAATGTGTTTTTTAAAATACATTTTTAAAAAAAGCACCATAAAAGTGTACGAGGAAATGACATTCTCCGAGTTTTACGACAAATATTCGCAATTACTGATGCCTCGCGTATCCAAGGATAGATTTCTGCGAAGCAACCGGTACCGCCGGCTGTTTTCTAATGGCACCATCCGTTGCGGAGCTTCCGTGGTCATACCCGACGAGATTGTCATTTGACCCGGGGGCTGGATAACCATAAATATGATATTCTGCGTCTCGTGGTGTATTCACAAGTGTATTCACAATGAACTCTGTGCGCGATTTTGTCAACGAGTTCTTGGAGAATGAGGCATTCTGGTTCTCCCAGAGTGATGAAACAGATGATATGCTCAGGCGGCACGAGAACGCGCTAAACTTTTCACTCGAGGACCAGCGGGACCTCAGCAACGCGGACATTGCCAATCTGGTAATTACGTTTGACCAGCTTCCTCGACACGTGTTTAGGCACACGCAAAGCAACCACGTCATTGAATACTTCCTCCACCTGGCACTCTCGTTCTTCGACCGATTGAACGTAGAGAAGATCCGCGACGACGTTGTGTTCTGCTTTGTTCACCTGCCCCTTCGGCACACCAAGGACCCTGTATGGATTCGGCACGCCGCGAAGGCGGTGTGGAGTCGCGCGACGCCGGGGTGTCACGAATTCGTCCATCGTTTCCTGAAAGCGTCATATGAGCGCTGTCCGACGGGCGACCAGAGTCCGTTTATCCATACCGTGTGCAACGACGTCATCTTCGATGCGGAGAAACATGCCCGGACGACTTTTTTCACCCCCGACGACTACGCGTTGCGAGTAGACAGGAACAACCACATAGTAAAGGAAGTGGAGACCGCTCTGAAAAGAGTCTCCCCCCGCGAGATCACGATGTCTATTTCCGGGGGCGTAGACTCGATGACGCTCTTCCACATCCTCTCCGGGCTCCGCGGTATTTACGGTTTCGAACTCCGCGTCGCGATGGTTAACTACACGAACAGGAAGTGCGCGTACGACGAGGAGGCCTTTGTTGCCGATTGGGTAAACTGGAGCGGGCACGCCATCCACGTCCGCCGCATTGACGAGATAAACCGCCAGCCGTGCGTAGACGCAGGTATGCGCACGACCTACGAGAGCTACACGCGCAACGTTCGGTACGGAACGTACAAGACGATTTCTCGTAGCGCGCACGTGGCAATGGGCCACAACAAGGACGACGTGTTGGAAAACATCTTCCAAAACATTGCCACGGAGACAAAGTACGACAACCTTTCGGGGATGGACACCGTGGTGGAGCAAGACGGCATCAAGTTCTTCCGACCGCTTCTTGGTATCACGAAAGACGAAATTATTGAATACGCACGCAGCCACAATATCCCTTTCCTTCCTAACTCGACCCCGCCTCACTTTATGCGCGGTCAGATTCGGAACACGATTGTTCCCACGATGAACGCGTGGAATGACCGGTTCATTCCGGGTCTGTTCAAGCTCAAGGACTCTATGTCTGAACTGAGCGGCGCGATGGACGTTCTTTCTGACAGCTTCGTTCAGTCGTTCGAAGGGGGGAGCGCGCTCGTAGACGTGCGCTACACTGGCATGAGAACGATGTTCTGGCGTTCCGCACTGAAGAAGATGTTCCCTGGCGAGACATTTCGTTCGCGGATGTTTGTTTCGTTCATGGAATCGCTTGCCGCGTTTGACACTGAGATGAATTTCGTATTAAACAAAAACGTCATGGTAAAAATGACGAAAAAGAAAGATGGTATTTTTGTAAAATTTGTAATTTAATGTTGGCAAGACGCCACGGCATCTTCTAAAAAAAATATATGCTTACTTTAACAATGCCACAATACCCATTCGAGAAAGCCGTGAGAGGAGCAACGAACGACGAGTACGAGAGGCGCCGCGCGAAGACAGAAGGAAAATCCGGAATTGGCAGGACCCGCGAGAGGCTAAATTGGCAGAAACGCCACATGAAACACACTGACGATGTGCACAAAAAGGCCCTCTCCTCCGCGAACAAGTACGGAAAGGAGTCGCGCGATGCCGAGGCTGCCGTGGCTATGATACGCGCCCGTGTCAACAAGGCAAGCCCCGCTCAGAAAGAGGCGATGAAAAAGTCCCTGGAAAACGCGATGAAGAAAGCCAAGGTTGCGGCTAACACCCACAGGCTGTGGAAAAAGCGCGTGCAGAAAGCCGAGAGCGAGATGCAAAAGCTCCGCCAGAGCATTGCTAAAAATACTGCGAAGCTAAATGCCAAGCTTGCCGCTAGACCGGCAAAAGCGGCTACCCATGTAAACACCGGGCGTAAAAACAGCAAGGGGCGCGTCATCCACAAATCCCAGTCCGGCGCTCTGTTTGTGATCGTTGATGGCAAAAAGCGTTACCTGAAGAGGAAGTAATTACGAAGTAAAAGAGAGTATTTTTCGTTCGCGTGTGGTCACTCAAACGAAAAGTGCGTCTTGTCGAGCTGACATTTACACTATGGTTGTAAGAATCTTTTCTAGAGGCATTCCATAACGACATTTCAGGTTGGCAACGAGTTTTGGTGTTATTTCCACTAGACGCCCGTTTACCCACATGGTGTTACACCCCACGTTATTTGGCTTCTGGCATCTCAACCCTACTTTCGATCCCGTCCCCCAATAAGGGTATTTTTTGACGAACGCGGGATCCTCTGCAATTTCATTGTAGTACAGCTTCATAAAATCGTTTTTAAACGGGTAGTTTGCAAAGTTTTCGCTTTTCAGGTAAACAATGCCGGCTATGATGAGTAGTATTGCAATGGCAATAAATGCTGCAAACATGTGTTGCATTTTATGTACTCAAATATTTTTATCTGTTTTTCATAATTACAAGTCGTATTTTATGCTTTGTTCACGGCATTCAGAACGTCGGCCAGGGTAATGTTTTCCTGGATGTTTACGAGGGTCCGCTGATACGTGAGAATGTCGTTCGCCTCCGTCTTGTCAGTGCGCATCTGGATGGGGGACCATGCGCCGTCCCCATTGTGGGAACACTCGACGATGGTGCCAATGAGGAACATGTTCTTTGTAGTGTCGTAACTCGCGATAGACACGTTCTTTCGAACCGCGGGGTCAAACACGCCAAGGGTGCCGGCGGCGTCCATAACGATGAAGTCGATGGTGTGCTTATCGTGCGGTTTGAGCTTGAAAAAATCAAAATCGCGGCCATATGTGACCGACTTGTTGACGTTTACCATCACATATCCATCGGTGTGGAAAACCTTCTCCGATGCCTCCAGCCGCTTCTTCACGTCGGGGGACTCTACGGGCGTCCAGTCTTTCAATGCCAAATCCGCGGGGTCCTTGGGGTGGGACCGAAAACTGCGGAGGGAGCGACGCATGGCGGTGAACCGTTCACCCATGTTCAAATGGGACACGGTGACGCCAGAAATAACCACGGCGTCAAAGAGTACAAAAGTCGGGGTCCCGTTTTTGGTCACGGTTAGTTCCCCGTCGAAGATAGTTCCCTGATACAAGGAACGGGGGACCGTTTGCAGTGGGAAAAGAAACACGTTCATCGCGCGGTCGATTATCGCGACCACCTTGTAGCCACACAACCGTGTGAACATCATGATGTAGCGCGTGCCGTCAGTCTTGGGAGAAATGACGTATCCACTTCGAAGCTTCGAGAGGTCTTTCTTCTCGATGCTGACGGGGTTGGGCCCCGGGAGACGAAACCGCTTATGGTCGTCAAGGGACAGACGTTTCATCTCCACGAGGGCGCCATGTGCCGACTGACCAGTCAGCTGGTGCAGCGAGAACTCCTTGCCATTGACAAACACGGCGCTCTTCTGGGTCTGCATGGTTGTTTCGTTTTTTACAATTGAACCCGAGTTAAGTTGTTTATATAGACACACCCAGAGACGGGGTCAAATGACAAATGTGCAACGACAGAAACACGTAAATCTTATCACTGTTTAACAATCAACTTTCTTCTTGTACAGCAACATCATGGCGTCGCGTTGAATGAGAGAGTTCAAGTCATTGATTTCAACAATCTGTGAGTCGTTGAACAAGTTCCATTTGCCAGAGGGTCCCTTAGCCAGCGTCATCCAATGGTTTCCGCTGTGCACCATAACAACGAATAGTTCGTACACGGTGTCCGAAAGTTTCAGCTGTGTATCATACCCAATGAATGGCTTTGCAGAAGTTTTTTGTAAATACACGGGCAAAATGAGAGGAAACTTTGTGATGTCTTGTTTCACGTTGGTGTCTGTATCGTGCAGAAATTCGCGGATTCCGGCCTCGACGGTAGGGTGTTTCATACTGATTGTTATACCATCAAAGTGGTTGAACACGACTTCGCCGTCCGTCGCGACTCGACGCGTCTGCCCGGTGAAAATGTCCGAGAGGAACGTGGAAGAGTTCTTGATGACGTATTCCTCCCACGCCTTTGCGTCGCAAGTCTCCGGGAGAACAAAATCCTTTTTTGGCAGGAACGCAGAGTTCAAGGTCTCTATAATTTTCATGAAACATTCCGTGGCGTCGTACATCTTCTTTCCCGCGAAGTTTCTGTTGATTCTGACGTAAATATCGGTGATATCTGTAATGGCTTCTACGCCCGTGTGCTCGAAAGACGACCAGTATCTGGTCATGATGCCAGACAGCGCTGTAGCAAAGTCGCTGCAGTTCTTGCGCTTCGTAAACAAGACCTTGGCCAAGAACTCCTCGTTTCGCAGGAGGTTTGCCAGCTGCGGAATGTGCGCGACGGCCTGTAGTGCTGAGATTTTCCAACACTTGTTGTCTGAGTTTTCAAAAGTGAGCATGGTTTACAATAGGGATTTCGTTTTTCTTTAAGTTGCTAGAAAGACACATTGCACATCTTCGAGATCTCCTTTGCCGCGGTTGCCACGGAGCTGTGCGAGATGCCCATGGTCGCCGAGATGTCCTTCGCGTCCATGGGCACGTCCGAGTTGAACACCTGGATCAGAATAACCGCGGCGATCACGGTCCTCGGCTTGCGACCGGTCTCAAAGATTTGCGGATACTTATTGATGAAGCCGAGGGAGTTCTTCCGCAGCGTCTTTCGCGAGGCGTCGTCCAGAGAAAACTTGGCAACGGTAGAGCTTAGGAAAATTTCGTGCTCCGAAGTGTTCTTTCGCAAGATGTCTGGGATGCTTTCTTTGAACACCTTGACGGCAAAGTTCAGGTTCTTGGCGTCCATAGAGCACGTGCTTGCAAACGAGCGGAGTTCCCGGGACGCGTCGTTGAGCTTGCAGGAAAAGTAAACGGCGACTGCGTAGGAGGCAAACCGCTTCTTTCCGTTCAGCTTGACGCCGCGTTCATCAAGCTTGTCAACAAGGTCAGTCGCGCACTCGCGAATGACGCTCGGGTTCGGGATGTGGAAGGCGTCGCATATGGTGTTGACGGTCTTAACCATTTCTAGCCTCCGTGTCTCCGCGGCGGTCATCGTGGTGTTCTGGAACTTCGCGGCCAAGGGGGCGTTTTGCCCGTCAAAACTCACGATAGTCCCGGAAAAGTTCGATACGTAGGAAACGTCGTTCCCCTGGTCATCGAAACCGTACTCTGGGCTATCGTCCAGGACCGTCTCGAGTACGACACCGCACGTCGTACAGACATCTACAGACGACATAGAGTCGAAGATGGGCGTGGGGATTACACAGAAGCAACCGCCCCGGGGGTTCTCTGGAGCGCTGTAGATGTACATGTTTGCTGGTAACTACTATGATAACAATAAAAAACGTGACGGGGCGTTTTATATCTATTTTCCTCCTGGGTCAAATGACAATAGACTGACAAATTCTTTCTTTTTTTAACTTTACTTAAACACGAGACGCTCGCACAATCTTTACTTCTCACACCCGCCCTCTTGAATACTATCTCACCCCGCTATACATAAATGTCGGCCGCGAGCATGTCGTCCACGATTTCCGAGAACTTCAGCGAGGTGTCGCTCGGCTCCTCGGTTGACTACGAGGAGATGCACGACGTCTTGCGGATCGAATGCGCGTCGCAAGTTGACGTCGCGTCGATCTACGCCAGTGTGAGCACGGAGGACGGAGATGAGGACGAGGTCACCTCTCGCTACGTGCCCTACGTGTCAAACTGCGCGTCAAGCTGCGCGTCTAACTTGATGGAAACAGAAGACCTGGATGACGATGCTCACTCGCATAATTAAACCAACTTAAATAAAACCAAAAGTCATGTAACAAAATGAACCTCGCATTGCTCGAGAGTCTCAGGAAGGCCGCGCTTGCAAACGTCCACGTTTCCAACGAGTTCACCAAGGCGGGGAGGGTGTACAGCCAGAATGGGTCCAGGTACTTTACATACGTTCTTCTCCTCGAGAACGGGGGGAAAAACGACAAGATTTACGTGGGCGACACCGACAACATCTACTCGCGGCTTATGACCCACATCGAAATGACTCCGAGTTCTGCGGCGTGGGTGAAGATGCATGGGCCGGTAAAGCGCGTTCTCGAGATTACCTACGATGCCCCACCAGGTGCTGAGAAGGAACGTTTCCTAGAGTACGCGTCTATCTTTGGTTTCCAGAATGTCCGTGGTTCATGGTGGTGCCGTACCGCGAATTCGAACGCGCCATTCATGCTCGACGAGTTCGTCCGCGGTCAGGTCAGTCACAACTTCATGTCGAGATCCGAGATCCGTCAGATCGAACGAGATATCCGGGACATCGTGGCGGAGCGCGTTGCACATATCGACGCCTGAAGTATAAAATATATATTCGGTGTATTAATAAAAATGAGCGCTTCTAGTCTGTACGTGGTGACTCCGGTTTCCAACCCAATGCACTTGGCAGGCATCAGTCACGCCCACGCGGTGAAAAATACCCGCGGTGCCGCCGTGTTTGGGTTTCGCTCCCCCGAAGCCGCCTTTCGAGTTGCATACGGTATTGATGACCGATACATCCTCAACAAGAGCCCTGTTCTCTCCGAGGAACTTCTAGAGCCGTTCAGCCATCTCAGCATTGGCCAGGATGTCAACTTGAAGTGTCGTCCCCCCAAGAATGTGGGACTATATAACGTGCAGGTTGGGAAAATTGACGAAAGTCAGGTCTTGTCTTACTGTTCCGCGTTGCAAATCTCCGCGGTTATTTTCGACTTCTCGCCTTCTGGCGACACTCTATACGTAAAAGAAATCATCTCCCCTGAGCGCTCTATGGCGTTTTCCGCTGGCTACCTTGGTTATCTCTTTGACAGACATGATGATGATAGCGATGATATTTTTAAACATTTGTAATATAATGAATTGAACCAACAGGTCCCGACTAGTTGCGGAATTGTGATAGTTTTGTTGCAGGGAAGCAGCGCTCGTATCTATTATAAATACAAATATATTTGGCTTCCTAAAAAAAAATATTTACTATATATATCACGACTACCATGCCTACTCACAGCCCCAAGAGAGCCAAGAGCCCCAAGAGAGCCAAGAGCCCCAAGAGAGCCAAGAGCCCCAAGAGGGCCAAGAGCCCCAAGAGGGCCAAGAGCCCTGCTAAGCGCATCAAGAAGAACAAATAAGAATAAAAAGAAATAAATATTGATGGTTTTTTTGGTATAAAATTATATCAACAAAATCCCGCGAGTAATATATTTATCATAGTAATGGCTGGGAAGGCAATACCCACAGATAAGACAGCATACGACAGAATCAAACGCCAGGTAAAAGCACAGGTAGAAAGATGGCCAAGTGCTTATGCTTCCGGAATGGTAGTACAGAAATACAAAGCTGCGATGGCAAAAAAAGGCAAGAAACCGTATAAGTCATCATCACCGCCAAAGAAAAAGACGGCCCTTGCTCGCTGGTATGACGAAAAATGGGTAGATATCAAAACTGGGAAACCGTGTGGAAGCGTTCGCACCAAGTCGTATTATCCCACGTGTCGCCCGAAGAAACGGATCACTTCTGAAACCCCTCGTACTGCGAAAGAACTCACAGAGAAACAGAAAAAGAAAATTATTGCAATTAAGCAAAAGGCCAAGAAACGCACTGCGAGTTACAAAAATGTATGATTTTACAGTTCCGTGAAAGACCATTTGAATCCATATGCGGTTTTTCGTGTACCGTGTGCACAGCTACTTATTGCAGACCCAGAACTTTTATCAAGGCTTCGTGCCGCTTCTATTGATGTTGCAAATGATTGTATAAATGTATTGTTTATATCATATTGAAAAATTCTCTTAGAATTAGGATTATTGACACCTTTTTTTGTTTCACTCATTTTTCGTTTGGTTTCGTCACTCGGTGTTTTACCATACATATGATTTTTATCACCTTTTTGTGATTCGCTAATTTTCTTTTTGGTTTCTACTTTATGGGTTCTTCCTGTACTTGTTTCTCTTATTTTTTGTTTTATTTCCTTTGTATGAGTCTTTCCGTACATAGGATTATTCTCCCTAGAATTTGCTTCGCTCAATTTTATTTTTGTTTCCTTGCTTAGCGCCTTTCCAATTCGTGCTTCGCTCATTTTCTTTCTTGATTCCTCGCATGGTTTACCTCCCGAACCACCACCTTCCCTCAGATTGTACCCACCCGGCGATAGAGTCCCGAGTACTTCAACCATTAGTTTCTCGTGGTCGTTCAAGTCCTCATCGGGGACTTCGTACCAGTGCTTTTCAAAGTTCTCCCAGCCATACTTTTGGATAGCATTTGCTAATGCTACGCAAACGCTATTTGGTTTTTGATGTTGCCTCAGACGTTCTTCAATCGGACGAATTGTTTGCCCGATATACGACTTCCCTGATGGTGACGTGAGCATATAAATGAAACCCATTTGATATTTACACGTGATTCTTGTTTTTATACACACGATTTGTCAATATGTAATAAATGACATTTACACCTTGATTGCGTTTAGATCATTGACCCACATAGTTTCCGTGGTAGTGTTCTCCAAAATGACGAGTTCCTCCTCGAGTGCTGCTGCCTCCGCCCGCAGCTTCTCAGCACGCTCGGCAGTGAGCGACGAGATCTTCATACCAAGGAGGTACTCGAACGAACCATCCACTCTGTCAAACTTCGTCTTCTTGAGATCCTTGACAACGTCTTCCTCTGCACGCCGTGTGATGACCAGCGACCCATCATTGACGCTGTTGATGAAGCGCGATTTGTTCTGGGCGACGAGCACCCGTGCCTTGAGGTCCTTGAGTAGGTCCTCTTTGCGCTTGACGTAAAACTCCTTTCGAACTTCGAACCAGTCGGTAATGATCTCCAGAGGAGAGTCATACTTCTTGATCTTGCCAGACGGGTCAAAAGCGTGCATGTTCGTGGTCCGGATGGTGTTCTCCAGCTTCAGGATCTTGGGGTCAGGTGTTCCGACGAAGTCAATCTCGAAAAGCACATTTTTCTCATCGTGTTTTTCGCGGAAATCAGACACGACCTTCTTTTCCATGAGACTCTCCAGGTGCTCCTTATACTCATTCGTCCACGTGCCTACCGGGAGCTCGCTTACCGTGACCGTCTTACCCTTGATCTCGTAAACACCGTGGCACGTAAACACGCCCGGGGAAGCCTCCTTGATGGTGCCCTTGAACCCCCGGTACGATGGGGTCATCTCGACCATCGCCTTCCCGTCAATGAGGCGCTTCACGTTGTCCACGATGTCTTTTGGGTTGTACGCCGGAATGTTCGTAGAGAACCCAGTACCAATGCCGTTTGCACCATTTACGGCCAACCAAGGCATAACGGGAACATAGTATTCCGGCTCGATCTTGTCACCGTCGTCCTCGAGGTAGTTTAGCAGACGCTCGTCAGCCTTGTGGAAGATGTCGCGAGTGCTGGGCGAGAGCTGTGTGAAAATGTAACGAGCGCTCGCAGAGTCCTTACCACCGTGGAGCCGGGAACCGAATTGTCCGCGGGGAAGAAGCAGATTGATGTTATTGCTGCCAACGTAGTCCTGGGCCATCGCGACGATCGCCCCTTGTAGAGACGCCTCGCCGTGGTGGTAGCCAGCGTTCTCGCTCACGTAGCCAGCGAACTGCGCGACTTTGATTTCTTGGACGAGGTTTCGCCGAAACGCCGAGAACAAAATCTTACGCTGCGAGGGCTTCAGACCGTCCACCACGCTCGGGATAGAACGCTCCACGTCATACCGCGAGAACAAGATCAGGTCCTTGTTGATGAAATCTTCCACAGGAATTTTGGTGAGCTTCTGGTCGAGCTGGTTGCCGGGCTTGAAGTCGAGGAGCCACGTCTTCCGCTCGTCCGCCCGTGTCTTGTTGAAAGACTTGTCGATGCTCTCGGCCGCGTCGCCGGACCACGTCAGCGTCTTCACGAGGACCTTCAGGTTGTTGAAGTAGCGCTTGGCGTCGTTGGCATCGGACGTGCCCAATCCCTGCGAGGAATTTAAAGAAAAGGAATATACTGGTTAGTATCATGGGTTTCATTTATATGCTCACGAGCCC
>Ga0214917_10006041_pt1 | contig 12721 bp, 13 predicted proteins | sample LL_1208_BB_MetaG_FD_177983 | JGI IMG/M metagenome (GOLD analysis project Ga0214917, IMG submission 177983) | Freshwater microbial communities from Lake Lanier, Atlanta, Georgia, United States - LL_1208_BB | ecosystem: Environmental > Aquatic > Freshwater > Lake | place: USA: Georgia | collected... | reverse complement strand
GTTCCGGGGAATTTGTGGTGACCATTCCACCCTCCCCGGTTGTGATGATCTTCACGGCGTGAAAGCTGAAAACGCAGAGATCGGACCACCGGCAGGATCCAACTGGCTCTCCTCTCAAACTTGCCCCTGTCGCATGGGCAGCATCTTCGACCACCTTGAACCCGAACTTTCGTCGAAGTGTTCCCAGAAACTCCAAATCGACCGGATTCCCCGCAAAATGCACCGGTGCGACAACCTTGGGTAACCTGCCGTGCCGGGCAGCCTTTTTTAATCTGTCCTCCAGCAAGGCGAGATCCATGTTGTATGTCCCCCACTCAATATCGACAAAGTCCACATCGGACCCGCAACGCAACGCGGCATCGGCCGTTGCGCAAAAGGTGTTAGGGGAAGTCCACCAGAGGTCCCCCGGGCCCATGCCCAAAACCATTGCCGAAAGATGCAGCCCGGCGGTGGCCGAACTGCAGGCCACCGCGTATTTCGCACCGCAAAACTTTGCGAATTCTTTTTCAAATTTTTCGATCTCCGGTCCTTGTGTAAGAAAAGTCCCGCGCAATACACGCGTCACGGCCCTGATATCCTGTTCATCTAGGCAGGGCTTGGAGTAAGGGGTCGAGATCAGTTTATTTGGATTTTTGGAATCCGGGGTACACATGAGTCCGGATCAGTTCCCGCAACTCTTGCACTTTCAGAAAGTGGCTGTTTTGTCCCGAATTATAGGAGAACCCCGTCGGCACCGCCTTGCCTTTTCTAATTTTCAGATAATCCCGCGGAGCATGGCCGCTCGAACCGTGCAAAATGGCAAAAAACTTTCCCAGATCCACGGTGGAATAACTGTCGCTGGTGGTGATCATCTCTTCATGGATTTTTTCTCCGGGGCGTATCCCGACAATTTTCTTTTTACAACCCGGTCCGATCGCCTCCGCCATGTCCAAAATTCGGTAGGAGGGAATTTTCGGAACAAAAACCTCTCCTCCAAGCGCTGTTTCGAGCGCCCATAAAACCATCTCCACCCCTTCTTGGAGGGATATGTTGAATCTCGTCATGGCGGGGTCGGTGATGGGAATCACCCCTGTTTTTGCCATTTCGACGAAAAAGGGAACGACGGATCCGCGGGATCCCAGAACATTCCCATAACGCACGACACTGAAGCGTATCTTGTGATTCCCACGAATATTGTTGGCCGCCACAAAAAGTTTATCGCTGCACAATTTCGTGGCCCCATAAAGATTGATCGGAGCGGCCGCTTTGTCTGTGGAAAGGGCGACCACGCGCTGCACACGGGTGTCGAGACATGCCTGGACCACGTTTTCCGCGCCAATCACGTTCGTGTTGATGAATTCGATCGGGTTATATTCGGCCGCTGGAACCTGTTTGAGGGCGGCTGCATGAACCACCGTTTCGATCCCTTCCAACGCCCGGCGAAGCCGGTCCTGATCCCGCACGTCCCCGATAAAATACCGGATTCCCGGATATTTTGTTTCGGGGAATTTTTGGGCCATTTCGAACTGCTTGAGCTCATCCCGGCTATAGACCACCAGCCTCTTAATTTTGGGTGAGCGCTTTAATATCTCCCCGACAAACGCCTGGCCAAAACTTCCCGTTCCACCCGTGATCAGGATTGAATCAATTTTTTTTGTCATATTCCTCTTTCTATTTTCGTGATTTTTTTATCCACCGAAAGCTTTTTTGCCTTTCCATGCTGCCGCCCTTGGTCGATTGACCCCGGAAAAACGGGGCCAAAACCAATCGAATGACGGACGGTTTTCTTTTTTTCGATCAGCGTTCTTGAGTCGTTAACGGGAAGTGAAAGGTGAAAAGTGGAATCATTTTTCACCTCCCGCGTTCCACCTTCCGCTAATGAAAACTTCCTCTTTCATGCCCTTGAAATACCCCTACCTGTCCCAACGAACGTTGATGGGATATTGTGAAAAGACTTTGTCGGGCGAAATCAGAGTCGAGCCGGTCATTTTGGCCTGAGCGATCAGCATGCGGTCGAAAGGATCCCCGTGAAGGGGTGGAAGCCGGGAGAGGGCAAAAATCGCGGCGTCGGTTAGGTCCAGCCGTGTAAAACTATACCGTTCCAATTCCCGCGGCATGACGACTGCGGGTTCGTCCCTCATGGAAAGCTTCCCAACCTGATACTTGATCTGAATCTCCCACAAGCTGATCTGGCTGTAAAAAACCTCGGTCCGGGGATCGGCAAGTTCCCTTCGAACACCGGCGGGAACGGATTCTTCCGCGCCCATCAGGTAAAGCAAGGGGGCCGTGTCCAAAAGGTAGGATCCAGCCATGGAAATCAGCTCGGATCCCCTTCAAACATATTTTGGATTTCCCCATCTGCCTCAAAGAATTCGGGTTCAACTTTGAACATCCCCTTGGATAGCCCAAATATCCTTGCCGCCGAGCCCTTTCTGTCCAGCGGCCGGATCTCTGCAAAAGGCTTATTTCTGTCACATAAAATCACAGTTTCACCGGCTTTTACCATTTTTGCATATTTGGAAAGCCTTGATTTGGCCTCATTTATGTTGATTTGGATCATAATGACTAACTAGACTATGTTTATGGTCATGTAAATGCTTGGATTTGCGAGCTTTGTAGCTCAACCATGGGTCATATCTTAGACATTTTATTACATCCTTCAATGCCCGAAACTTCAGCCTTTGCACCAGACAAGTAGACCAGATCAGGCATCAATTCGTGACTGCCTATCCCCAATCCAGAATCGTATCCTGCCCGAAAACGGTTATTCTTCCTCGGTGCACGAGTTGAAAAAAATCTGGGCTTTTGGGATCCCTTACCTCAAGCCGTACCGATTCCGGTTCGGTCTGGGCATTGCCCTGAGTATTTTTTTCGGCCTTTCGAACGGTCTCTTTGTCCTGTCGGTTAATACCCTCTTTAACCGATTAACTCCCCCTGCCATCCAATCCACTCCCGCTGAATCAACCCCGGCGACCCCTGCGAACGAAACTGATTCCTTTGATCAAAAGCTCAAGTCGACGCTGAAAAAAGAAGGCGCGCTTGTCGCCAAATATTTCGAAGGTGTTTCGAATGAATGGCTCCCCAGGATGGGGCAAAAAGTCACGTGGCAACAAGGGCTGGGCGGTTTCTTTCTGCTTCCGCTTGTGATGGGCGCGCGGGCCATGGCCAGTTACTTCAGCACCTATTGTCTGACGTGGGTCAGCGCCCGGGTGATCCGGGATATGCAGGTGGCCGCCCTGAGAAAAGCCCAGGAACTCTCGATGGCTTTTTTCCAACGGATGCCTGTCTCCGACATCTATACCCGGATCACTGCTGACACAAATTCCATCTACACGGCCATGACCAACGGCTTCATCGATACCATACGGGAGCCCTTCACCATCCTGAGCATCCTGATCAGCATGCTGATCATTGATTGGAAGCTGACGCTGATTGCCAGTTGCATGCTCCCCTTGGTTCTTGTGCCGGTCATCTCGAGCGGAAAACGCCTGCGCATGCTCACAAAGAAATTCACCAATCTTTCCGTCACCCAAAGCGGCAGCCTTCTGGAGGCCCTCAGCGCGATCCGCATTGTCAAAGCCTATGCCATGGAATCCTTGCAGCTAAAATCCTTCCGCGAACAGGCCAACATCGGGGTTGAAATGAGCATCAAAACGGCGCAAACCCGAAACCTACTGAATCCCCTCATTGAAATATTCTCCATGCTCGGAGTTGGCTTTCTTTTGGTATTTGTTTTTACGACCAACTCGAAACCCGGAAACTTGGTCGCCTTCCTCACCGCCCTTCTTTTGGCCCCCCTCTCCATCAAGCGGATTGCGAACCTTCACCTGACGTTGCAGATGACCAGCGTCAGTTCGCAACGGTTGGAGGAACTTTTTGCCGAAAAGCCGACGGTGATTGAGCCCGTCCGCCCTCAACCCCTCGTTAAGTTCAGTCAGGGCATCATTGTCGATGGGGTCACCTTCTCCTACGGCCATACGGATGTTTTGCATGAGATCTCCTTTGAAATCCCAAAAGGGAAAAAAGTCGGACTCGCGGGCGAAAGCGGCTCCGGAAAAAGCACGCTGATCAATCTATTGATGCGTTTCTACGATCCAACGAAAGGAAGAATTCTTCTGGATGGCCACGATCTCAGGGAATACTCCACCAAGGATCTGTTGGCCCAGATGGCTCTGGTCAGCCAGGATGTCGTTCTCTTCAATCTTCCGGTAGCCACCAACATCGGTTTTGGACATGAGGGGGCGACCCAAGCAGAGATCGAACAGGCCGCCAGACGGGCCTATGCGCACGATTTTATCATGCAGATGCCGGCAGGTTATGAATCTTCATGTGGCGAACGAGGGCAGTTTCTTTCCGGTGGCCAAAAAGCCCGCGTCGCAATTGCCAGAGCTTTTGTCCGCAATGCGCCCATCCTCGTTCTGGATGAACCGACCGCCGCCCTCGATTCCCGGGCGGAAAAAGAGATCCAAACCGCCATCGACTCGCTCGAAGAAGGCCGGACGGTCATCTGCATCGCCCACCGCCTATCCACTCTTGCCAACATGGATGAAATCATCGTCTTGGATCACGGCCGGATCGTGGAGCGCGGAACCTTCGATCAATTGCTCAAGGCCAAGGGCCATTTTGCAAGGATGGCGGAACAACAACGACTCACGGCGGCCAGCTAGTCCAGCCGATTTCAACTCTTAGGGTTTGGGATGGAGATTTTTCCTGTCGTGGGCGAGCGCACGGCCGTTTTTTTGTGACTAAACACCAGTAAAGTCGCTTCATCCAGCCAAGCCAGACGCTGGCCAGGAGTCATGCGATCAAACTCCGTGTGTCCGTCGTAGTCCTGGGGACGCGAATGACGGACCGCCTCTAAGGCCTGTTCTTGAGCCCTGTCTTTCATTCTTTTTTAATTTTTGCTTCCAAGACGGCAATGTCCAGCAGGTCTTTCTGTCGCACCGGCTGGATTCCTTTTTTCAGGGCAAGAAGTTTACTGGGCGAAATCACCTGCAAGCTGAGTCCCCCGATATCCATTGGCTGTGCGTGCGGCTTGAGAGCCTCATAAGAAAGTTCCGGTCGCAGGAAAACATCCAGCTGTAGGCTGGGCTCAGCCGGATGGATAAAAGTGAACACCAAAGCTTCTTTCTCCTCCACCATCGCCTGCCGAACTAAAGGATCCACTAAGCTCTCCGGACGAACAGGGGCTCGTGGCAAGAGCCCTATCTTGTTCATCACGAGGATCAAACGATCCAGGTTTGCCGAAGCCATATGCACCGCCACGTCGACATCCATGGTCACCCTCTCCACTCCATGCAAAACGCACGCCACCCCTCCGCCCAGAATAAAATCCACACCTCCCGTGACTAACTCTTTGAGAATTTTCGTGTGAGGGCCCATGCACAACTTCTAAGGCTTGGGCGGCAGGGGCTTTTTGGAAAGCTTATGCTCCAAAAGGCGGGTGTGACGGACGAGAGTCGAGTAAAACGTCGAGGCGGCAATATAAAAGCCGGGGTATCCATCCAGAAATCCAAGGCGGAACACATAGGCCCGGAAAAATCTCCAGAACGCACGGAAGGTGGCTTCGGCCGGCAACCAGCGGGATCTTTTCTTTAAACGCGATTCCAAATAGAGATCGGAAAAGTAGTTGATCTTCGAGACATAGCTCGAAATGGAGGGATTCGAGTAGTGGAGAATGTCCCCGGACAACGTTCCGACTTTCCCTTCCCAGAGAAGGCGGTCGTGCGGATCAGTCCCGCCCCACTTTGCCTTCCCGGCACGCCAAAGCCGTGTCTGCCAATCCGGATACCAGTCTCCGTGCCGAACCCACCGCCCTAGGAAGAGGGAGCAGCGTGCCATCTTTAATGCTTCGGGTCCCTCGGATTTCGACGAGAGGAAAAACCGATGAATCGAATCCTTTAGCTTGGAGGAAATCTCCTCATCGGAATCGAGGCCAAGAATCCAAGGCTGAAGGGCTTTCTCTGCCGCTGAGTTTTTTTGGGCAATATGCTCCTTCCAAGGTTCACGAAAAACACGGGCCCCATGTTCTTCGGCAATCCGATCCGTCCCGTCGGCAACATCATCGTTCACCACCACAACAATGTCGGAGACCCACCCCCGAACACTTTCGAGAGCCCGGCCGATCCGACCGGCATCCGGCCCGGAGATCATGCAGACGGATATCGGGAGAGGGGCTGGCATACCTCCAGTTTATCGGAACGAAGCCGGAGGACAACCTTGGGCGAATCGACTCGCAGAAGGGGGTATTTTGGTTTATCTTTTGAAATTGCGGGACAGGTGCCGGAGCGGTCTATCGGGCTCGCCTGGAAAGCGTGTGTTGGGTAAAACCAACCGAGGGTTCGAATCCCTCCCTGTCCGAACGATAGTGAGGACAGGGTATATCATCTGCCAGAGGCGAAATTCGGATGGGTCTCAGGGTAACGGGGGACCAATCCCTCCCTGTCCGTAGCGTTAGCAAGGACAGGGTGTCCCACATCCCGGAGGGGATGCACGGATGGCGCGGGTGTAGGTTTGAGGGGGCGCAATCCCGACCGTAACCATTCCCTCCCTGTCCGAACGCTAGTGAGGACAGGGTTCTTCTCTTCTTGCCAATTCTTCTACCTACGCGGATCGTTCCCCATGCCTTCCGGTCCAGTACTCTATGCCTTGATTGGTCTATTGGCCGGGTTGGCTTCCGGGTGTTTTGGTATCGGCGGAGGCGCGATCGTTGTTCCCGCCCTCACCCTTCTCTGCGGCGTCCCCTACCATGTGGCCGTCGGCACTTCCCTCGCTCTGATTATCCCGATCAGTCTGGCCGGCTCGCTCACCAGTTGGAAGTTGAACACCATCGACTGGCGGATCACTGCCGCCTGTGCTCTGACCGGCATCTTGGGTGCCATTCTTGGAAGCCTTCTAGTCCAAAAAATCCCTGAAATGGTTGCCCGTCGGTCATTTGCCGTTTTTCTTCTCTACGCCGCCTGGCGGTTGTGGAACAAATAACCCCCGCAGGCAGTCTGCGGCCACTTCTTGCCCTCATTTTCAGGCGCAGGTATGCTTTCAACGATTGCCGCGTGGTGCAATTGGTAGCACACCACACTCTGAATGTGGGTGTTCTAGGTTCGAGTCCTAGCGCGGCAGCCAACGCACCGAAGCCAGCATAGTTTAAGTTGAGGTTTAAGTTTAGGTTCGCGCTCAATGATTCATCGTGGCCCCCCCCACTTTATCCTCACAACATTCACACTTACTTAATCTTAAACTTAAACTTAAACTAACCTCCATGAATCCTGGCCGCCTGATCGTCGTTGGCACACCCATTGGTAACCTTTCCGATATCTCCCCCCGCGCATGCCAAGCCCTGGCCACCGCCGACCTGATCGCCGCAGAAGATACCCGCCACACCGGTCTTCTCCTCCAGCACCTCGGACTAAAAAAACCTTTTCTCAGCTATCAGAAGTTCAACGAAGCTTCACGGGAATCCGAGATTCTCGATCGCCTCCGCGCCGGCGAAACCATCGCCCTCGTCACCGACTCCGGGATGCCGGGTGTTTCCGATCCCGGGGAACGGATCATTCGGGCCGTGCGCCGGGAGAATCTTCCGGTCGAAGTCATCCCGGGTCCGTCAGCCGTCCTTCACGCCCTGATTGCCAGCGGTCTTCCTGCCCTGCCCTTTTATTTTGGAGGATTCCTTCCGCCCAAACCCGGGGCTCGCATGAAGGAGATCACCGCCGCCGCCGAGAGGGATCATACCTCGATCTTTTTTGAATCCCCCCATCGCCTCGCCCGGGCTCTTGCCGAAATTGCCCAAATCTTTCCCGCCGAATCCAGGATCTGTGTGGCCCGTGAATTGACCAAAAAGTTCGAAGAGGTTTTCGTCGGGAGCCCGACCGAAGTCGCCACCAAGTTCGCGGGAAAGACAAAGGGCGAGATCACTCTCGTGCTCTCGCCCTTGGCCCATGCGCCGACGTCTTTATCCGGCGCCTAAATTAACTTCTGATCAGCTGGAGGAGGTGCCCTTCACCACTTTCTTCTGCTTGTACATCGTGTCCCGCAGGGCATCCACGTCCTTGACCATTTCCTGTCCGGAGGCGCGGGCCTTCTCAATCATCGGAGTGCCGGTCTTGATCGAGTCGGGGGAAAAAGAAGAGGCAAAATACTTCTTTAGATCCAGCAACAAGGCGGTCAGGTCATTCGCATCGCCGCCCACTTCACGCAGCTTCTTGTCCATCGCATCGAAATCGGCCTTGGCCTGATCGATTTGATCATTGGTTATTTTGCGCATGTCCTTGTCCGTCATGCCCGACACTTCCTTGGTCCAAGCAGCGATCCGCCTGCCCTGCAGATCCCGGACTTTTTCCACCCGATCCTTGATGTCGTCGCGGATGCTTTGCAGGTCGTCCAGGTTCTCCTTGAACTTGTCGAACGAGTTGTTGGCGTCATTGCCATCCACCAGCTCGCCAAGGTTCGTCATGATGTAGCTCAAGCGCTTCTGGGCACGTCCCATCAGCACGTCCAACTTGTTCATGCTCGCTTCCTGATCTGCGGCGATGTTCAGCGATTCGGAGTTTTGCGCACGGCCGGACAACGGCAGGAATGCGACAACGGCCAGTAAGGCTATCAGTATTTTTTTCATATTCGGCGATATCCTCTTGTTGTGTGGGTTTATTTCAGCAGGTCATAAATCCGGGCCACGCCGTCTTTTTTGGCGGCCGGAACTTCGGTAATCGAGTTCAGGATGTCCTTGGCGGAAACCATCGGACGGCCATAGAAATCCGCATTGGCTTCATCGTTGATATCCACATCAAACCCGCCGAAGTTCACGCCAAGCTTCGCACCCTTGTTCCAGATGTAGACGTTGAAATCGCGGTTCTTCATCGAGGCATCCAAAGCAGCTCCGCCTTTGGGTCCCATGACGGCACTGGCCGAAGCGCTGCTGAAATGGTCCCCGTTGCCCCACTTGCTGACCACTCCGTCCTTCATCAGGAGGATAACGATGTCGTTGTCCGTGCCGCCGACATCAATCCCGAGGGTTCCCCCTTGAGTCGTGATCGCCACCGGTCCGCTCCAGCCTTTTTCCGTCCGGGCCATCAGGATTCCATCCCCGCCCGACCCGCCAATGCCGATGGAAAATCCGGTCACATTGAGGATTACCACTCCTTTGGCTTCTTTCAGAAGCTCCATGTTGATCATGTCTTCCCGTTTCATTTTTCCGAGAATCTCGGCGCAATCGGGAATCAGTTTTTCAAGCGATTCGGCACGGAGTTGGGTCGCCGGCAAGGCGATCAGGGTGGCGAGGACGAGTTGTAGGATGGATTTCATAGGTTTTCCTTTGGTTTGGGTTTAAGGGTTTAGCGTATCCACGAAGGGGGGCCGCATCAAGGGAGATTCAGTTGCCCGAGGAGGAGGTGGTCCGGATAAAAGTGGGAGCCGCCTCCGCAGTGAACTGTTTGAGCATCTCCACCGTCTGCGCGTCATTTTTCCCCCCAGGCAAAAAGCCCTCTGTCACCACCGACATGACGATCACATACGCCCAACGATGGTTCAGATTTTTTGTGATCCGGTCAAAGCTGGTCAGAAACATCCTTTTCCAGTGATGCGGGGTGGTGACCCGATCCCCGACAAACCAGTAGAAGTAATGGGCCGGCAACTTGCGTCGGTCCCCCGGGCCGACCTCCACATCCCGAACCAGGCTCAAATCCATCACCTCCAACGGGCAACCATCGCTTAGGACAATCTTTTCCACGTGCCCGCCCCGGATGTTCCATCCCTGGCCGGGCAGACAGATTTCAGGCTTATGGATGCTCCGCTTTTCTCCACCGCTCAAAACAATGGATGCCATGATCCGGTCGCCCGTCAGATCCGCATACTCCCGCCGTACGATCTGCGTGTCGGGAGGAAGAATGGCGATCTCCGCAGGCGAGGCCCCGATCCATTTGCCAGTGAAATAGCCCACGCGTTCCGGCAGATCCATTACCACCCCCGCATGCGGAGCCGTATTGGGTGTTGGCAAAAGCAGGCACAACGCAACCGTGGCTCCACCCAGCAGAAGAATCAGGGCAACCCGTCCCAACGACCCTTTTCTTTCGTTCATTTGCCCGCCTCCGTGGGAACGGCTGTTTTATGGGTCTTCTCTCCCCGCTGAAGAATCCAGCCGATGACCGCCATTCCCGCCAAGGCGACGACGAAAACGAAAAAGCCCGCCGCCATGTGGAAGGTCGTGGGATGCTCCTCCGTCCCGATGGCGACCGCACTTCCCAAAAACATCGTTCCGAAGGTCAGCATCATCATGCGCCCAAAATTTCCCGCCACAGCCAGCGCCGGAGAGAGTAAAAAGAGCGTCCATTTCTGCCAACCCTTCCGAAGCGTAAGATGGGCATAAAGGGCGCTCACCATCATCAGCGCAAAAAGGGAACGAATCCCGCTACACGGAGTGGCCACATCGAGCGCAAACCTCTGTCCTTGCGCCAGGCCTTTGGCATAGTCAGGAGCGGAAACCAGCGCCGTGCCGACCCGCAGGGTGTCCACCCCCACCAGATTGAGGAACCCCTGGGAAAGCTGGCACATCAGACTGCGAAGAGGGAAGGCCAGCAGATTGTCGAGAAAGGCAAAGGGAAAGGCGAAGATCAGGAATCCGAAGGGGAACAGCAGGGCCCGGAAAATCGGCCATCCCACCAGCATGAGCAATCCCCCTCCGATCATGAGTTGCAACGAAAGAAAGCCCACGATCTGGATATCAATCTTGTACCCGATCCAATAGAGCGCCAACGATGCCGCGAGAACGGACAAGCCGGCCCGGGAAGGTCGTAGGGGTAGTTTTTTTAAATCTTTCCACTGGTGCAGGACCAGTCCGATGGAGATTAGAGGGACCATCAGTCCGTGGTGCCAATCGGTGGTCTGCGGATCAGTCCAAGACCGGTAGATCAAGCTAAAGACCGTATGTGCCTGGCTGTCGTAGCCAAAGTTGTAGGGGACAAAACCATACAGCCCCGTGATCAGAGCCAATACAGTGAGTGCCTCCAACCAAAAGCCGACCGGGAGGGTTCTTTTTGCGGGTGTGGGATCCGACAAGGTCACTTCCTTTTTTTACCCAGAAACGAAAACAGGAAACAGGACAAAGCCATCCGCCAAACGAAGCGGGTGTTGTTCTTCAGATACCGGGGAATCAACCTTCGGGGTTCTTGCAGGATCCGATAGAACCATTCAAATCCCGACCTCTGAATCCACCGGGGCGCCTGCCGGACGATTCCGGCATGGAAATCAAAAGCCGCCCCCACCCCGCACATTATTGTGGTTTCAAGTTTGGGAAGATATTCCGCCATGAACTTTTCCTGCTTGGGCGTACTCAACCCCACCCAAGTGATGTCAGGCTTCGACGCCAAGAACTTTTCGATCAGGATCTTTTCTTCTTTCTCCGAAAGAGGGCCAAAAGGAGGAGTATAGGTTCCCACAATGCGAATCCCCGGGAATCGCTCCTCCAACCTTTTTTTCAGAAGTTCCGCAACGCCGGGTCGCCCTCCATACAGAAAGTGGGCGATCTTACCGTCTCTTGTTGCCTCGGCAATTTCGACCATCAGATCAGGCCCGTAGACGCGCCCCATTTCCCGAAAGCCGTGCGCCCTGCCCACCCAAACCAAGGGCATTCCGTCCGGGGTGGTGAGAAAAGAGCGGTTGAGAATTTCGCGAAACTGCGGGTCGTCCTGCGCCTCCACCACCCCGTGGACGCCCGTGACACAAATGTAGCCCTTTTCCTGTTTTTTCAGCCGCTCGAGAATCGTTCTATTGGCCGAATCCAGATTCAGCACGCTCACCCCCACCCCGAGAACATCCACCCGTTTGCTCTCGATCGCCATTCTCCTACTTAACCCCAGCCAACCCCCACCTTCCAGCTTCTTCCGGCTGACTTCACAGTTGCCCAGAATCAGACATGCAGAATACCTACCCCTGCAAATTCCTTATGCCCCCATCTCCTTTTTGATCCAGTCGTACGTTTTGGCTAGGCCGTCCTTCAGCTTCGTCCCTGGCTCCCACCCCATTAGTTTTTGGATCAGCTTGTTGTCACTGCTCCTTCCCCTCACCCCTTTGGGTGCTCCCAAATTATACTTCCGCTTCAGTTTGACCCCAGCGATTCCCTCCGCAATGTCCACCAGCTGGTTGATCGAAACCATTTCCGCACTGCCCAGATTCAGTGGTTCGCGGATGTCACTCTCCATGATTTCGGTCGATCCCTTGATGCAGTCATCGATGTACATGAAGCTTCGCGTCTGTTCGCCGTCGCCCCAGATTTCAATCTCGCCCGTTTTGTTTTTCTGGGCCTCGATCACCTTCCGGCAGATGGCGGCGGGCGCCTTTTCACGACCTCCATCATACGTGCCGTGCGGACCGTAGACGTTGTGATAGCGGACCACCCGCGTCTCCAGCTTAAAATCCTCGCGGAAATGGCGGCACATCCGCTCACTGAACAGTTTTTCCCATCCGTAGCCGTCCTCCGGCAAGGCGGGATAGGCATCGCTTTCCTTCAGCCCGGGGTTTTCCGGGGAGGTCTGCTTGTCGGCGGCGTACACGCAGGCGGAGGAGGCGTAAAAGAACCGTTTTGCCTTCGCGTCACGGGCGGCCATCAGCAGATGGGTGTTGATCAGAACCGAAAGCATGCATTCCGCTTTATGGAGCTCGATAAAGCCCATTCCGCCCATGTCAGCGGCCAGATTGTAAATCCATTCCATTCCCTGAGCGGCCTTGTGACAGGCGGGCAGTTCCCGGAGGTCGA
>Ga0214917_10006040_pt1 | contig 12724 bp, 18 predicted proteins | sample LL_1208_BB_MetaG_FD_177983 | JGI IMG/M metagenome (GOLD analysis project Ga0214917, IMG submission 177983) | Freshwater microbial communities from Lake Lanier, Atlanta, Georgia, United States - LL_1208_BB | ecosystem: Environmental > Aquatic > Freshwater > Lake | place: USA: Georgia | collected... | reverse complement strand
ACGTAACTGTTACGATGAAAATTGAACCAAACTTTTCGATAAAACTTTGACTGCGTAGATGGAGTCGCCCCGTTCCCCCCAGAATTCGGCGACTTACTTCACAAAAACTAATTGGTTAAAATTTCTCTATATAATTCATAATGGATTTGACTGTACAATATTTTGATAAACCAATATTATTAGAAGACGTATTAAGTGTTTGGGATACTCCACTCCCTAATGGTGTTCATTGGAAAATTGACGCGAGTAATACCTTTGTAAATGGTATTTACTATAATGAATATGATTATGAAAGATACAAACATATGATTGAATATATAATATTTTTCTTTTGTCAATATTATTAATAGATGTACAAAATTACAGAATATAGTTACAATAAAGCGAAAAGTTTAGGCGTCGACATAAAACCATCTGAAAACCCAAACAAAAAAATTGATGTTTTTAAAAATAATAAGAAAATAGCAACAATAGGAGATATTAATTCGAAAGACTATCCAACATATGTGAAAGAAAAAGGATTGGATTATGCAAATATAAGACGCAAATTGTATAAATTAAGACACGCGAAAGATATTCATAAAGGAAATGGATTTTGGGCATCGGCGCTTCTTTGGTAAATATTATATAGTTTAAATGTATAATATGTATGTCATTGCTATTCCAAGTTATAAACGTGCCAAAATATGTAATGAAAGAACACTTAAAACATTACATAATTTAGGAATACCAAAAGAGATAATAAATGTATTTGTTATTGAAGAAGAGGCAGAGATTTATGATAAAACATTAAATACAGAATTTTACGGAGGGTTGATTATTGGAGTAAAAGGTATAGTTCAACAGCGCCAATTTATCTCAGATTATTATCCAGATGGAACATATATAGTATCTTTTGATGATGATATCGAAAGTATTGATTTATCTCTCACAGATTACAACACACTGGATGAATTTATACGAACAGCATTCGAGACGTGTGAAAACGAAAATGCATTCATATTTGGAGTATATCCAGTATTTAACCCATTTTTTAGAAAAGCACGCCCCTCAATTACAATAGGATTATCTTTTATCATAGGCGCGTTTTTTGGTTATATTAATCGGGATGATAACGATTTAAGAGTATGTCTAACAAAAAACAAAGATGATGTAGAGAGAACAATTCGGTTTTATTTAGAAGACGGAAAAGTAATTCGATTTGATAGAATTGGATTTAAGACAAAAATTTATGGAACAGATGGAGGAGGATTGGGTAAATTAAAAGATAGATTAGAACTCCATAAAGAAGATGCTATAGCATTAAATACAGAATTTCCAGATTTAACAAAAATAAAAATAAGAAAAAATGGTATTTATGAAATTGTATTAACTCAAAATATTGTACCAGATAAACCAACATATTTATCAGAATTGCTAGAAAGTGAAACAGCAAAATTGTATGAAATGTTTTCTAAAATGACAGTCCCAAAAATGTCAAATAAGGGAGGTAGGGCAAGAACATTTGGAGAACATCGAGGTATGATACTTGGATATATCAAAGCGAGGGTATCTAGAAAATATCAATTATCTTATAATTCTCGAAAATATCCATTAATCTATGATGAAGTTTGCAGAATTGGTAAACTAATTTGTCCGTTTGAATTTTCTACAATACAAGTGAATCATAACGTACAATGTCCTAAACATATTGATAAAGGCAATATTGGAAAATCTGTCATTATATCATTTGGAGATTATGAAGGAGGTACTTTATTTGTTGAAGGAGATGAATATTATACCAAAAATAAACCTCTCCTATTCGATGGAAGTAAATTAACACATTGGAATTCTCCAATTACAAGCGGCAATAAATATTCTCTTGTTTTTTTTTCTGCAAATTAATATATGGAGCAAAGAGGCGCACAAGAAGTAATTAGGAAACGTTTAGAATTTGCAAATAGCAGATTTAAACGCAAAGAAAGAAAGAAGCGATTTTATGATAGTATTTTACTATACTTCTTTCCAAATTACTATAAAACAGAAGTAGTTTTTAACCCATAATATATTTAACATTCAATAAAATTAAATATAATATTTACTTAAATTCTTCTCTCCTCTATGTTCTGATAATATGATGGCAGTCCTCTGTGCCTCGGCCATCTTTTTAGTTAATCCCTTTTTCGAGTACTTTTTCTTCGTCTCAGGATTATAAACATAGAATCCATCTTTACGCTTAATAATTGAGTAAGGCATTATATATTACCTCCTCGCATTTTAATTGCCTTCTTTTGTGCTGCAGTTGGTTTAACGCCAACTGGCAATACTGTTTCACCACCGTGTGCCAAAATCATACGTGGTTTACCCTTTTTACCTGGAACTTTACCGCCATTCTTAAATGGAAGCAAATTACCAACTAATTCCCCGCCATATTCTCCAATATGTCTCCCTAAACTACCTCCCTTATCTCCGCCATAGTGTTTTCCCGCTGCTTCGCCAAGTAGTCCGCCTAGACCTTTTCCGATTTGAGAACCAATGAGTCCCATATTTATAATATTAATAAACATTTTATTCAGAGAAAACCTACGGTACAGGGAACCCAGGTTCCTTCTATTGCGTTCCCTGCTAATCTTCGTCATATTCCCCAATTTCTTGGAAACTTAACGTAAGAATATAATTGTTATTTGCAACTGGCGTCCCCGCATTATCAGTCCAAGCAACTGGAGGATTATCATTTGTTAGAACTTGGACTGTAAATGTATTGTTGTAAGGTCTGGTTTGCAAATAAATTGGAGTATTGTTATTATCATCTGCAAATAAGTAATTTACAGCACCATTTAAATAAAATGAGCGTAAACATCCAATTGTTGTTGTTGTTGGAGCGCCATAAGTAGAAGATTTATTTAAATAATTTTCCATTTGAAAATCAACTGTAACCTGAGCAACTTTTGAATTAATTGTTAATGTATTTGGTTGAGAGGTATAAGTCCAGTGTAATCTATAAGGAGTCTGGTCTTTCAATATTGCCCCCCAGTCAATAAAATACACTGCAGCATTGTTTGTGCCAGAAACTTTATTATTAGAATTCAGAATAACGTTTGTTATTTTATTGCCACACATCTATATAATTAATATATAAATTTTGTTTGCGTCTTCTTATTTGGCTTTCGATTGTCTTTCTCTAAATTCGATTTAAATTCGGTTTCCTCTTTTATTACAGAAGATGTATAACTTGGTAAAATATTTATTGATTTTTTTGGTTTTCGTGTCTCAGGTTTCATTTATACATTATGCTTAGTAAATTAAAATTCTTATAAATTTTATTTTCAATCGTGTCAATGTCTAAATGATTATAAGGTTTGTCATAAATAAAATCATATAATTGCATACCGTCATCTTTTTTCATATGCAATAATTCTTTTGCAATTGAATCCCATTCTTCACTATTCTTCGGTTTGAATATTGTAATATTGGTTATTTGTTTCCGTAATATTTTCGGAAAGTAATAATAAGATTGAAGTGTGAAAATAAAGGCACAACTATAGTGACGTGCTTTAATTAGTAATTGATTTAATTTTTTGACTATATCCTTATCTTTCAAAACGTCTGCCATATCATCAATGATTACCACGTTATACTGATAATATTTGTCATCTTCACATTCTGCATTTTCTTTTTTAATTTCTCTCAGTTGACTTTCAATATCGGTTAATATCTCTTCGTTTAATTCGTGAAAAACACGGTCGGGGTTATGTTCTTCAAATGGATGGTCTTTTACCGATAAATAAGACGTCAACGGACAAATATAAAATATGTTAGTGAATTTTCCCCTAAACAATTTATTTGTTTTAAAAAAATTTAAAAGGAGAGATGACTTACCGGAACCTCCCGAACCAGTAAGAACCCATATGAATCCATTTCTATTTGGAATACCCTCAATCACATCAGGTATTCTAATATTCATATTTTCTCTTATTGGCGCTAATTTTGGGAATTCTTTATTTTGCTGTTCTGTTATTTCTGTAATTGGCATTTATACTATATAGAGAAAAGCAGGAAACCTATCAGGGGGCAACGCCCCCTAGAGTACCCCGACCCAAGCGGAATTGAGTTTCCTCGCACACCTTCCTCTAATAGGAAAGGGTAAGGGAAAACCTAGGTTTTCCCTAACAGATGAGTGACACTTGGCGAGAAGCAATATCAATCTCGAGAAGACTATCATACTGCGCAATAAGATAAAAGTTCATATTACTGTTAAATGCAGTACCCGCGTTGAGAAGAACATTGATTGGCATTTGAGATGCAGATACGCCAGACATCAATGAAACTTGTTGGTATGGAGAAACTGGGTTCAATTTCGCTAATGGAAGTCCAACAATAAATTTAGCAGGAGTATCTGCAGTAGTGGCAGTGGCATCTCCAGCATATTGACTAAAATTAACGTTAAAAATACTCATTGTATTACGTTGGTCTGTAATAAATCCAGTAGATTCGCGTAAATACTGTTGTATAGAGGCAATACCGCCAGTAGCGTTATTAAGAGGTAATTGAGGATAGACATCCTGCCCGATTTGTATCTGTAATGAACCATTTACGCCAGAAGTTCCCATAGGGTTAAAACTATCACCCCAAGTATTGACTGCCTTCGCAGTAGCAGAAGATGTACTCAAGAAATACAAATTCTTAATTGATTCATAACGATGTTGATAAACCAAGGTGTTAAATCCATTTCCACCCGATGCAATTGATTGTGATGAGTTCGCCCATCCATCAGACTTAAGATACAACTTAGGGGACATAGATGCAATCATATTCTCGACTGCCACACCCATATCAACTGCAGAAAAGCACAACTCGGGTTGAGAGACAGTAATAGCAGTAACGTTGGCGGCGACTGTTGCAATATTGGCGATAGAGTCTAAAGTTAATTGGATTCTAATAGGTGCCATTAATCCAGTTGGAATCAACTTATCGCAAGATGCAATCCAAGAACAGACTAGAGGAGCAGCAAGATAATAAGTGTTGTCTCCTGAAGTTGTTGGGAGTGTAACACCATCCACATCTGTAAATGCGGCAGTTTGACCTAGACCAAATGAGAACTGTTGACCGTACACATCGGATACAGACATATTTGAATCAACCCACATATTCGCGCATTGATTCCACTGATATACAGAATTTACGGGCACTGACCCGACAAACTCATCAAGACGGAAGAAGTTAGTATAAACAGGTTTTCTCTTAATCACACCTGCAGTAGCACCAGATGTGTATGTGACCTTATAACGGATAAAAACGGTTTTAGGGTCAATAAACAATCCCGCGCGACTCGGTAAATCAAATTGAATTACTTGACCGGGCGTAAAAGAAATTCCATTTGTCGATTGAACTGACATAAGAGTAGTTCTAGCATTGTCAGGGAGTTGAGGAAGTGATTTTCCAAAATCGAGAGTAGCGGGTAAAGAGACTTCAGTCATTATATAATTAATATTTATAAAATAAATGCAGGAAACCTAGGTTTCCTCGCGCACCTTCCTAAAATATTAACTTTCTAAAAGTTTTAATTCCTCTAAATCTTTTGATTGCACTTTAGTTTTCGTATCTTGAGAATCATTAGATTGATGTTGAGTATCAGTATTAGGAGGGTTCGCAAGGGAACTCAATTCCGCTTGAGGTCGGTGTGGGGTTCTCAAGGGGGCGTCGCCCCCTGATAGGTTCCCTGCTTTAGGGAATGGTTTAAATCTCTCAAAATTCTCTGTTACAATTGTTGAATGAAATGCTAAAGTAATACACCAATTCTGATTATTAAAATTGATAAACTCCCCGCTCTCTCCATCAATTATCTGTATATCCAAATCATCTAAATCTGTATTTTGAATACTTATCATATTTCCTCTATCCATATAGTCAATCATTCCAAATGGAACCTCGTTTACAGGTATACTGCTTAATAAAGTAGTTTGACCGCCTTCAATCGAACTAATATTATTCATCAACAAATTCGGGCAACGTATTTGTAATGTCTTAATACCAAGCAAATTTAATGAATAAGTTGCAGTCAAAATATTACTAGATGATGAATTTACAGAACCTTTATCAAATCCTAAAATAGTGCCAATCGAATATTGCCCGTCATTATAAATTATAAAATTACTGGTATATTGAAATGTCAATTTCCCATTTATGGATGATAAAGTAATAGAGAACCCCACTGGATTTCCTAAAGCAGTCTTCAATGCAGTTATTAAATTATTTGCATTGTAATTCCCAACAGGTATAGTGTATGTCGTTTTTGTTCCGAGAATATTAGTTGTAAATAGATTATTTGTATAATTGACTACATAAAATGAATACGGTATTTGTGCGTTTAATAGTTGCACTTGTCTATGAATAATATCATTACTGTTTTTCAATATAATACCTAAATTATATCGGACATTTGATAAATAACTATTGTTATATTTAATATTTGCACTTTGTGAAGTCAAACAAACGATTTTTGTATCTATATAAGTCGCCATTTATATATATACTAAGTTGCCATTTATATATACTTTTAAATAGGAAAGGGTAAGGGAAAACCTAGGTTTTCCCTATCGGAATTGAATTTTATGAGCGGAAATAATATCTTGATTCGGAACTGCAATTGTTTTTCTAGAACCACCAGTTTGAAAAATACTAGGTAATGAAACAACATCTTTTGATGTTCTATAGTCGAATTGTTCTTTTCGAATTTTCTTAAATGGGTCTACTGTTGCTTTATTGTGTGTATAAACTTTCCCGCCTACTGATTCGCCTAACTTCTCTGCCGTTAATCCACCTCTACTATGCCCGTAAAAAGTAGGTTCTTTCCCAGAATACTTCTTTTTCAAAATATCTTCAGTCTCTTTTATTTGTTGTTTCATTTTAGGGTCAGTTTTTCCAGTTAATCCTAAATAAAGATTTCCCACCCAATCACTTGCTCTCACTGAACCACGATGCGCAATATGGGGATTACCTTCTTTATCAACAAATACTTTTCGCTCCATTGTACTAGACTCTGGGTCATATGTAAATCCATATTTAGATAAATCCGCTTCTGCCTCACGTTGAGGTTTATATGATGCTTTCAAAATCGCCTTTATCTTTTCTTCCTCCATAATATATAATATGGCGAAAAAATCAAAGAAGAGCAGGAAACCTATCAGGGGGCGACGCCCACCTTCCTCTAAAAAGGAGGGTTCTGAAGGGAACTCCGTTCCCTCAATTACAATACAAAAATTAAAAAGAGGTTGTTATACGTGTGAAGAATATAGAAAGCGTATAACTGAAGAAGCGCAAAAACCATTACAACCAATTATAAATGTATCGATTACCGGAAATACATCTGAAATTAGTCAAAAATTTCCAGGGCAAGGTTACAAAATCGGACAACCAGAATCAACACCTGCAGAAAAATTGAGTATTCCATCAGTTGCAAAAAGAACATTGAGAAATATATCAAATATTAGTCCTGCGCCAAGTATAGTTGGTTTGCAAAAAAGAGGGGTTGTTCTACCAAGCGAACCAATTCCGCTTAAAGTAGAACAAATTCTTCAAGAACCAAGAGAAATAGTACCACAAGTATTAAAAACTCAACCGTTTATTAAAGAAGAACCAATGATTCCACAACAACCATCAAAAGATACAATAAAGTCAGTCGGAATGAAGAAACGTAGATTACCAGTTACAAAAACGCCAGTAGTATATGAATATCCAATTGGAGAAGGAGAAGTTTTTGCATATAATGTTCCAAAGGAAGAGCAGCGTGGAAGACCACGTAATCCACAAGAAGGACCAATTAATAAACCATCTGAGGAATTATTACGATTAAGTCAAGAAGAAGTAGTTGTACCAAAAATTCGACTTGGTAGAACTATCAGTGTCCCTACAAAAAAACTAGGACCAGGGGTATAATGAATTTCGGTATACCAATTTTCAAAAGTAATGCACTTATCATAATCTCCTTTACATTTGTAGTCAATAAACTATAAATTAATAATTCTGAATTTAATTTATATTTTGAAAGAAAGTATGTGATATATGTGTCTAAATATGATTGAATTAGTTTGAACCCTATTTTTGTGCTTTTTTAAAAAATATTTCGTGAATACCAGAACAGAATAATTTGTATGTTGAAATCTTTCTGACAATTTTGTACTGAGCGCAAAGAAAATCAATATTCTTTGATAATGCTTCTACTTCTTCATCTGTCAGCAAAAATAATGATTTCATTACATCAATTGCCAATTCTTTTTTCGAGATTTTATGTTTTTTTGTAATCAAATTCTCGATAAAGTTTAAAACAAGTGCCAAAAATTCATTATCGTGGCGATATTTAGGATTGTTGAGACCAAGTTCAATAATTCTATTGATGATTACTGTTTTTGTGCTATTGTACGTAGAATCAACTAATAGATTATTTTTCAATGAGATTAAAGAGATTGAATTATTATCCCCCATTTTATATATAATGGAGAGAGGAATTTTCAATTTACAAAAACCAATATTATATCCGCCTATACCAGAACAAGTAAAATTGACTAAATTTAGTGTTAAGGTGACTGAATTAGTTTTATTTCAAAAAGTTGATTTAATTGTATATTTATTTGATGAAAATGACGTTTTAATCAATAGTGTTAATATGTCATTATCTGGCAATGATTATAGTTTATGGAATAATGATGATACTTATATAATCAACTACGTTAAAAGGAATCTATAGCAGGGAACCAAGGTTCCCCTGCTACCCCTCCTTTTTAAAGAGGAAAGGGTTAGGGAAAACCTAGGTTTTCCCTATGTCATAAACCATCCAAAAGTTCCTGTAATTGGTGGAGCAGTATAACAAGATGTTAATTTGACTGTGTATTGACCGCTCCCGAGTATTGTCGTTACGAGAGTGTTCGACCCGTTATAGACACTAATACTAGTTGTCACACCCACCGTCGTAGTTCCGCCCACTCTTCTGAATATTATCGTACATCCTACATTTGATGCACTTGCCGCAGGTAAAGTTATAACTTGTGCAACTGTTGGTGCTAGACAATACACAGCAGAAATTGGTGAAGAAATAGTGAAGTTTCCAGTATAATAATTTGCGTTATTTACATATTGATTACCAATACTTGCTAATGCATTAAATGTAGCATTTCCAGTAACAGTCAATGTACTTGAGATTGTAGCGCTACTCATTGTTGTTGCTCCCGTAACACCCAATGCATTAAATGTAGCATTTCCAGTAACAGTCAATGTACTTGAGATTGTAGCGCTACTCATTGTTGTTGCTCCCGTAACACCCAATGTACCACCGATTGTTGATGCACCCGTAACTGCCAATGTACCTCCAATTGTTGTTGAAGATGAACCAAAAGTAATAGTTCCCGATACATTTAGATTACCTAGTATTCTAACAGTCTCTGTAGATCTTCCTAATACTACTTGATTATCACCTGTTATTATAGCACCATATCCGATAGCAGTTGAGTTTGAATATCCACCAGCACCAACAAAATCCGTATTGGCCCCTAATAGCGTATTATTAGAACCAGATTGTAAATATAATGTTCCACAGTTGTGTCCTATTGCTGTAATATTTGAAATACTCTGTGAAATTGCATATACATTAGAACCAATACCAACACAATTTGCAGTTGGATTTGTAGCAACAGCAAAAGCATTATATCCAATTCCAATATTGTTAGAATTTAAATCAGAACGGATACTAAAAGCATTATTTCCAATACAAATTAGTGACGAAGTTGGAGTTCCAAATCCTGCTACTTCATTTGTAGGGTTAAAATACTGACAATATAAATACTTGAGTGTAGAATCATATAGTACAGATAATCCACCGGTTAGATGTATATTATTTGCATCTATATCTCCGGTTGCCACTATATCTGTAACTGTGGTAAGACCACTTGCATTCAAATTAGTAGTATTTATACCTCCAGTACAATTTACTAAATTGGAGATTGTTGTTATTAATGTTGTACCATCATATGAAATCTGAGATACGTTATTAGCAATTGTTTGTAATCCATTTACTGATGCTTGACTAATTCCATTATTATTGAACACCGGATTTGTAATGAACGTCTTCGTACCTGTGAAACTTGATGCTGTGTCATTTAATGTTACATTCGATTGTAATGCTGTATTTGCAATTGCATTATTATTGAACACCGGATTTGTGCTGAACGTCTTGGTACCCGTGATGATTTGATTTGAAATTAAATCAACTGATATGGCAGGAACATAATAATAAGGAGTACCACCAGGTAGAAGTAAATAATACAGAGTAATCGATTGATAAGGTCTTAATAACAAAGTTGCACTAGTAGATCCACCGGTAAAAGTTACTGGACTCGTATTTGCAAGAGTTAAATTATATGCTGTCATATTTACTATTGTACATTGGAATCGACCAACTTGTGTGTAATATGGTAGCGTGATTGTTCCAGCAGAACTACCTGTGGTTATAAATAAAATAGAGTTTCGTAACATATTTTGGATTGTTGCTGCTGCTTGATTATTACCCAAATTAAACATTTGACCTATCAATCGGTCTTCTATGCCCCAGCGCGTTGCTCCGGATTGTACTATAACCGCAACGTAAATGGTCGCGTTCGCGGGAATTACATATGTCGTCGAACCTCCGTACGCTCCGAAGAGGGTGCCTCCTACAGTTTGCAATGTCAAATCGTACTGCGTGTTATTGATTACGTAAAAGGTCGGGTTAAATGTCGTCGGTATTGTGGGTAGTGTGAGAGTTGTTGGCGTACCACTTCCATATGTAATATTAACAAATGAACCATAAATGCCAGAGGTCAATGTTGTATTCGTTGCTGTCAGAATCACGTTATAGACTTGGTATCCAGCATACTGTTGGTAAGTTGCATCTGCATATGCTTTTGTAATTAGTTGAGAGGATGTTGTTGGAGTCAACGTCGATGTTGGCAAATTTGTATTGAATGTATTTAATCCTGTAAATGCATTATTACTTGATAATCCTGCATAAGTTGAATCTGCATATGATTTTGTGATTAGTTGAGTTGATAATGACGGCGTTTGTGTAGATGTTGGTAAATTAGTGCAGTTTACATCTCCATTAAAATAAACTGTATTTGAAAATGATGCTTTTCCTTTTTCCCATAGAGATACACTACCATTTGGACCCGCAATACTATCATATTGTTCTAGTGTTAGAGGGCCTTCTAAATCTAAATTAGGAGTAATAATATTCTGTATATTCATTTGGTTTGCAACAACATCATTTGAATCAATATTTTGAGCGGTAATAGTGACAGCATTTTGGATATTACCATTTTCAATTGTTATTGTCCCATCTGATAGTGTGACAACACCAGACATTGATTTGGCATAAGTAATTTGATTTTGTAATGTTTGTGACATTTTTCACTTGAGATTAATGGATTATATATATAGTATTATCATTTTATGCAGTCATTTTCTTCTTTATATAATATAAATGGCGCTAAATAAAAGAAAGCAGATTTTACTAGAACTACTACAATTAGAGGGCGAAGATTTAGGAGACTTAGGAAAAACAGACTACACGGGTGAAGAAAAAAAAGTTGAAGAATCTGTTACGATAAATGCAGCGGAAGAGAAGACGCCATTGACAAAACCAAAAAAGCAATTAAGCGCTAAGCAAATTGAAACTTTGAAAAAAGGTCAAGAAGTCCGTGACGCTAATCGGGCGAAACGTGCAGAGGAAAAGCGAATAAAAGAGGAGGAAGAGAAGAAAAAGATGGAAGAGAAGTTGGTGAAGAAGGCAATTGCATTAAAGAAGAAACAACTGAAGAAGCAACAAATTTTAGATGAGATTTCGAGTGAAGACGAAGCACCTCAAGCGGAATCGAAGCGAGTACCTTTGGAAAAACCAGCAAAACCAGTTGAACCAAAAGTGGAACCTGTTAAGGTAACTCCAGTCATTAAATTTTATTAGTATTTATTATAATGGACTTTGCGAACTCTTTATTTGAGAGAATAAACTATAATACTAAAATTTCCTCCGCAAAAATCGGATTTGATAATTTGAAAAAATTGAGTCCGTCATTGACAGAAGACAGCATATATGCTCTCGCATTAATGGCAAGTAATCCTGCAATATCAGAAGAAGAACGAGAAATATTTAAAAAATGTTTGGAATTAAAATGCAAGGGTGAAATGGAAATATTGGAAAAAACGAAAGATATATTTAGCAAAAATAGTTAAATACTATATAGATATATATATAAATGCCGTATACTGAAGCACAAAAGAGAGCAACATTGAAGTGGAGACAAACCAATAATGAAAGATACAGTACATATTTAAAAGAATACAATAAACAAAGATATAATGCAGATGAAAGGTCTAAAAGGTATTACTATTCGAAGGAAGCAAAGATTTTTTTGAATATTTTATTATGATTCTTGTTCCATTGCTTGGCGACATATAGGACACAGTCTCATTCCACAATTATCATCATCAAAATTACAAATATCTCTATTACCTTCACATTCGCAATGATGAATAGATATTTTACCCCAGCATAAAATACACAAATGATGTCCGCACTCAGTTTTTGTCTCTGTAAAGTCGTGACATACACAACATTTGTCGTAAGTCATTTTGACGTGTTGTAATTCTCGCAACGCTTCAAATGCAGATGAATCTATAGTAGTATTTTCAGTTTTAAATCTACCTCTCAATTTATCAA
>Ga0214917_10006039_pt1 | contig 12727 bp, 29 predicted proteins | sample LL_1208_BB_MetaG_FD_177983 | JGI IMG/M metagenome (GOLD analysis project Ga0214917, IMG submission 177983) | Freshwater microbial communities from Lake Lanier, Atlanta, Georgia, United States - LL_1208_BB | ecosystem: Environmental > Aquatic > Freshwater > Lake | place: USA: Georgia | collected... | reverse complement strand
AAAAAGTTATGTTTTTTTTTCTAATATGGGATTTAAAACTCGAATTTTTGGGGAAAATCTCTGATGCCTTAGAGAATTTTTTAATTTGAGGTTCGGGTTCGGTTCGGGAGGGGAGCTGGTTTGGGTTTGGTCGTTGGAACTGTGCCTTGAATTGAGGAGGGCGAGTAGCCGTCCGAATTGGGGATAGGGTTTTTGAAACCAGAAAGGTGGGAGCGAAAAAAAAAGGGGGGTGTGGGGGGAGAAAAAAAAAGTACCCATCCAGCTTTAAAAAAATTTGGGTCGTTTTGGGTTTGAAAAAAAAGGGAGTAGGGTCTGAAAACTTTTTTGGGGTGTGGCTTGAAAAAAAATTGGGTCGTTTTGTGAGGGCTTAATCGCTTGGCTTGATTTAAGGCGATTTAAGGGGCTTTGGTTCTGGATTGGGGTGTTGGTATGGTTCGGGAGGATTTAATGCCTTGCTGAGGAGCTTTGTGTGGGTCTGGTCGCTGGTGGGGGAAACGAAAGAGGGTAGCCGTGCCTACCCATCTCTCTATGATGAAAAAATAACTGATGTCTAACCTTGCACGGAAGTTATGCGGTAAAGGTAGTTTTTATTTTCTAAAATAAATGTTAAAAAGTTTGTCGGTTCAATTTACGCACCCTATCCTTGCACATTAAACACTTGAATTTATGAAAAAAATATCATTAGTCAATGACTTCAATAAGTCAAAAACGGGTTCATATAATTTTGTATTACTTGACGGAACAAGATTATACAAGTTTGAAAAGTGGTCTAATAGTAAAGAAACTCTTAACAAAGAAAAGAAGATGATTATCAAAATCAACCCTAAATTGGGCAATAGACTAATTATTGTAAAAACTAAAATTAAAGATTTTTATTATTCATAACGTTTTGCAGATAGGCGATGGTTGCCTACGATAAATTTAATTATTAACCGAGAAGTTTCTGGCAACTATTGCCTATGTGCTGTTAGGTGCAGTGCTTCTCATAAATTGAAAAAAAATGAACAAAATATTGATATGTGTATTATTGCAAATTGTTCTTTTCATACCATTCTATTTGATTTGGAGAAATGATTGCAAAAATATAGGCAAAGAAAACTTAGCTGTTAGCTTACAAGAACGATTTTTGTATTGGTTAATATTTTGTCCAATTTGGATAGTAGGTGTTTTGGATTAGCATTGCACCTAACGTTGCAGCATTGCCGAAGTTGGGGAATTTGAAAAACAAATGTTCAATTTAGTAATGAAGTTTAATAGTAGTACAAAAGTTTAATTAACCACGTCTGCCCCAATTTTGGCAATGCAATGTTAGCAGTAGCCTTTTTGGGTGTTCGTACAAAAAATTATTTAAATGGCACGAAATAGAGATAATGCACCAGTTGGGCATACTTGTCCAAAGATTGACCAAGTAATTAGCTTCCTTGAAAAAATAGACTGGAATTTAGAAGATGAAGATGAAAATAATTTGTCTATTGAATGTAAAGAAATGGTCGAAGTAATGGAAGAAATACGCAAGGCAAATGATGCTTTAAGAACTTGGGGCAATGAGGAATACAACTCTAAAAATGAGTATGAGCAAGAAAAAGACGATTTAGAAAAAGAAGTCAAAAAATTAAAGTCTGATTTGTCTGATATGATAGATGAAATAAAAGATTTGAAGGCAGAAATTGAAACTCTCGAAGAAAAATTGTCTGACATTGAGAGTGTCGCATAAGGTTACTGCTAACTCATTTATTGGCGCAGTTTCATTGCGCCTATCCAGCAACATTAAAACATAACCTATGAAATACCCTAACCTAACCTTAATCGGTTTGCTGTTGGCTGGATGCAACGGCAATACTGAATCAAAAACAATTACAATTTGCAGAAAAGATAGTGTTTGTGTGCCGTTAGAAATAACTACCCCAAGAGGGAAGTTTAATAGCGTGGCAACAACTATTGTCAAAGACCACGAATACTTAGTTGTCGAAACGAGTGGCTCTTTATCAGTTTGTCATTCGGGCAGTTGTTGGTGTAACCCTAATCGTATTAAGAAATGAAAACAGAAAAAATACCTTTCGACTTAAAGAGGTGGCAAAGTGGCGACTTCATTAAGATAGTTTGTGGAGAACAAGAAATAACGCAAATTTTTTACTTTGATAAAGCCGAAGATACATCATACCCAATAATGGCTTGTGTAGATGGAGAAATTTGGAGTTTTACGGAAAGTGGCACACTTAACAAGGAAGCACCAAACAATGTTTGTGATTTGTTCCTAATCATTGGCACAAAGGAATATGAAGATAGGTTTGTGAACATTTACGAAAATCCTAATGGCAATTTAGTTTGTGGAGCTGTTTACAAAACGAAAGAAGAAGCAACTAAAATTATTAAAAATACCACATCAAGGATTTCTGGAAGCAAATACATCAAAACAATCAATTTAAAAGACCTAATATGAAAAACGTAACTCAAGAAGAAGCCGAATTTATGTACTACAAGAACGGTACGGCTGGTTCATTTAGAACTGGCTTGTATGATTTGTTCTTTAAAGCAGATATGTTCAATCAAATGAAATTGGAGAGAGCATTTCCAGAGCTTTCCGTATTAAGGCGTTATGCTAATGAAACTGGATATTGGGATGATTTGCAAGAACGCTGGAAAAATGATTGATATTAGGTATTGCAATATTGCAAAATTTGTGTATCTTTGAAAATAAACTTTTAAATACAAAACTATGAACAACGAAACCGTAAACAAGTACCCAGAATTGATTTTTGATTTTAACTTTTATACTGGATGGGAGAAAGAAATAGGGAAAAATCCTATTGTTACTGGAGATGGAATAATGAGTGTTCCGCACGGACACCCATTTTATTTGATTGATACAGCCGATATTAAAATTGATATGAATGTTGATTTTCTACCTTATACAGAAGTAATTACTAAAAAGATTTTAAAAGAAACTGATTTAATACCAGAAAGCCGTTTAGGTCATTATTACATATTTTTTCAATTTGGTAATTTTCCAGCAAGTACACACAATAGAGAAGATATTGAAAAGCTATTTGTGGAGTTTACCGATAAAATGAATAACTACCAATTTGATTAAGTTTTGAAATGACACAACCTAACGTGCATATTGCTGATAAGGCAAAAGAACAAGCTGAAAAGATATGGGATTCAATGAAAGGATTCCGCATAACCAAAAAGCACCAGCTAAAGTGTAGCTTAAAGTGTGTTTCAATGTTAATGCAAGTAGAGGCTAATTGTGGCGTACAGCGTTGGCAATTTTGGAATGAAGTAGAGAATAACCTAAAAGCAAAAATATGAGCTTAAAAAGAATACCAGCTTCAAAGGAAGAAGCATTGAATACTCTTATACAGTCGGAGGGTATTGACACTAACAAAATATCGGATGGCTTTCATACGTTTGAGGACTTGTATAAGCACCGTACTATGTTGTTTATGTGTTTATGTAAGATGGCAGTTGAAAACTATAATTTTGAGTGTTGGAAAAGTATTAAGCACTATGACGATTCCGAATATGAGGGTTGGTTCATTATGGGCTTAAAGAGTAAAACAGATAATACACTTAACATAAGCTATCATTTACCTATGAGTTGTTTTATTGACTGTTACTTTGCTGAAACAATAAGTAAAGCTCCAGAGTGGGATGGTCATAATTCAGATGATGTATTAGTAAGACTATCAAAAATGTTTTTATGAGTACCCAATTATCATTATTGTTATATGGGTATTTATTGCCTCTGGTTGTTAGTTATGTAGTGGTACGAAAATATGTTATTAAGGAGCATAATAGCAAACCTACATTTTGGCACTTTGCTTGTGTACTAATTCCGATTATTAACCTAATTGTTTTTGGTGCGATTATGACTTATTTGTTTGACTTAATTTTCAATAAAAGTGGTTTTATTCAAAGGGCTGTTAAGTGGTTTTTCTTAATTAAGTGATATGAATAAAGAAAGCGGTTTAGATTGGTTTTACGACAACATTAAAAGCCACTTTGAGCATAACGGAGATTTACTGGAAGCTGTTAATATGTCCTATGATATTGGCAAAATAAAGGAGAAGTTAAGGGATAAGGAATTGATAATAGCAACGTACATTGATATTAAGATGCAAGGTTGCAAGTTGCCTTATGGGTCGGAGTATCTTGCTAAATTGGACAAGGTTACAAACGATGCCGAGAAGTATTATTTCAGAATGAACGATAAACAATTAAAATGAAAAAGCAAAGCGCAGTACAATGGTTGGTGGAACAAGTAAATTCCGATTGCCTAAATTCAGCCTTTATCAGACCAGAATTAGTTGAACAAGCCAAAGAAATGGAGAGGGTAGAACACGGCATTACTTGGGATAAGGGTATTGAAGCGCACGAGAAACGAGGATATAATTTATCACGTTCTATTTGCGACTTTGACGATTATTACAACCAAACATACCGAAAATGAAACAGACCGCAGTTAGTTGGCTTATTAGCGAATTAAAAAAATCAAAGGACTTTCAGAGGGTAATCAATGAGGTCAATCAAAGTTCAACGGCAGTAAGAGATATTCTTCAAGAAGCAGAGGATATGGAGAAAGAGCAGTTGGAAATGACTTATTACAAAGATAGATTAACCGTAGATGTAGAAATCGGACTTCCTATAAATTGGGAGTTTGAGCAGTATTACTATCATAATTTTTGCAAATGAACGACTTAAATTGGTTCAAGGAAAGGGTAGGCAAAAGAGTTTACCGAGATAATAATAATTGCCAATGCAATGTTTGAGGAGCAAATTGAAGATGCTTACGGAGATGGACTAAATTCTCACAGAACAGAATTTTGTAATAGAGATGAATACTTTGTTAAAACATACGGAGGTAACAAATAAGAGGCTGGAATAAAGGTCATTAACCAAAGTATAGGATTTTCTTTTTAGATTTGTCAAAAAAAAAGACGTGAAGCCGAAAAGAAAAGAAATACTCGCCCTTGTTGCTGGATTGGCAATAGGAGCTATTATATTTTTCAGAAAGAAGAAAAAAGATGATTCTGGAACAAGCAACCCTCAAATGCTATCCAAAAATGTATCAATAGCCGATGGAATTAGAAGCGCAACAGCGACCAGATTAGGCATTAACAATTTTCCTACAAAAGAACACTTGGCAAATATGAAGCTAACAGCTCAAAAGGTTTACGAACCGCTTAGAGAAAAGGTTGGAGAATTAAGGATAACAAGTTTTTACCGAAGTCCAGCATTGAATAGGTCAATTAGTGGAACAGCAACAAATTCTCAACACACCGTAGGTCAAGCAATAGATATTCAAGCCGTTAGTGGCGATAATAGAAAGCTATTTGAGGAAGCTATTAAGCTACCAGAATTTGACCAGATTATTTGGGAATTTGGAACAAAGGAAAGACCAGATTGGGTACACGTTGCTTATTCAAAAGATAGAAGCAGAAAAAGTATAATTAGGGCTACCAAAGGCTCAAAAGGAACAGTTTACACTCTCTATAAAAAATAACCAATATGATAAAAACACCAGTACAAGATGCTTTGGAGAATTATGAAACTCACAAGTACACTTTGAAGTTGGGGCAAAACAAGGATTTTATTCTGAATAAGGATAATGCAGAAGCCTATTGCCCGAAAATTGCTCCCTTACCAGTACCAAACTCGGTTGGTGGATTTGGATTGATGCGTATGCCGTGTTCTACTGGATGCCCATTTGCTACCTTAAAGCATAATGTCCGAAAAGACAAGTACGTTTACCATATCAGTTGTGAATCTGGCAAAACGATTGAGCTGGAAATTGAGGATGAAGCTCCAATGAGCGACCGACCTAAGTTGAGCTTGGTATAATTTGGAAACATAAGGGGGCGAAAGCCCTCTTTTTTTGGCTAAAATCTTATTTGTCTGGCAATTAGAATTTTACAAACCTTTAACAATCCTTTAATTTTTTTTGATTTGGAAGTATTTGCTTTTCAGCCGTTTATACCATTTCCTTTGACAAACCTTTAACAAACCTTTCATTTTCTTTTAACAAATTTATTGCTTGTTTTTGGCTAATTTCTGGCTAATTAAAGTCTAAAAATATTTGACCTAAAAAATGAATTGTAAGCAAATGTTAAAAAATTATGCGGTTCGGAAATGTAGCGGTACACTTGCACTACAAACCTAACAAAAATGAGTAAACAAATTAAAGCGGTTATGATTGACGTAACCAACCGTGAAGTGAAAGAAGTAACTATCACGCCAGAGCTATCCTCGTACTACCAGCTTATTGACTGCGACTTGGTTCAATTAGCACCATTAGACGAAACGTGTGAGGACTTTATTGCCTTTGTGGATGAAGAAGCAAAGCTCAAGAATCCTCAAAAAGATTATTTCAAGTTTGATGGCTGTTTAGAGCCGTACTGCGGTAACGCTGTTATTGTGGGGGTATTGTCATTTGATGAAGATGAAGATGGAATGGATGATACCAAAGACGTACCAAACGGAACGCTTGAGAGAATCGCTTCCAGTATTCAATTTTTCAAAAGTGAGGAGCTACCATCGGAAATTACCGAGCCGTTCTTCAAATTCTATTCTTGGTAAAACTCGTTTTTTTTGGTAGGGTGGTTCGCTTCGGTGGACTGCCCTTTTTCTTTAAACTTAAAACTATTAGATATGTACGACAATCAATTTAACAAGCACATTTTCGTTGGGTACGAAAACAGCAAAAGACTTAAAAAGCTCAATTACAACAAAAAGGTAATTGCCTACTATTCCGAGAGCTATTTCATTAAACGGATAAACGAAATTGAAAAAGCTATTGCCTACGTTGAAAGTCTTTACAAAGACAGAGAGGGTAAAAGAGTGCAATCTCAAGACCAAACCAGAGTAATCAAAAATGCAGAGGAACAGCTAATCAATTTGAGAGTGAAGTACGACATTGATAAGGAAAACAACAATTTTTTACTATTTTCACAACCTAATTGCTTACCAAAGAACCTAAACAACCTTGATAGCATTACTCCAGCTCCTTTGAAACACGAAGCGTTATTTTGGCTTACCAACGAATTTGATATTCCCAGAGCTAAATATGATAATGTATTCAGAAAGGTAACGTCAGAATCAGAATATCTGGAGAAGATGGAAAAGGCTATTGAGATTTGTTTGGGTATTATTGAAAATACAAAAAAAGGCTTATGATAAATGTAAAGAGCTTTATTGATTTGCTTGAAAACGATAGTGTCAAACCGTTATTGCTTAAATCTGAAAAGGATATGAGGATAGAGGCTATGATGTGGTGGCGAACTTTAGATAACTCCCAGAGGACAAGCCTTTGCGATTCCAGAGGTATTTTGCCCAAAAGTATTAGCGGTTCAATCATTGAAAGATTATACATTGAGGCTTTTCGGTAAATGAGTGTTATTATTGCAGATTAAACTAAATGGTATGGAAGATAAAGATATTATAGTTCTTGCTTTTGCATTTTGGTTTTCGGCAGTCCTTATGATTGTATTGAACATATACTCTAAAAGGAGGGATGCTGAAATCAAGGAAATATTCAAAGAGATGGACGAGGAGATTGAGAAGCGCAGAAATGAAATTTTAAAAGGAAAGAGAGATGCCACCGATGATGAAAAATGATTTGCTGGTTGCCCTATCGGTTATATTCGTAGGGCATTTGATTTTCGAGCTTATATCCAATACTGAAAACAAAAGCCTATTAAAGAGAAGTTATTTAGCCTACTTTATTTTCGGCTGGTTTATGGGTTATGGATTTTTGCTTATTATTTGCATTTACAAATTAGGTGCATTGCTCAAACATACCTTGAACGCTATATGGTACGCCCTAAACATTTTGAGTATTTCCATTGTATATCTTGTTGCCAACACGGTAATATTTTTTAGAAACATTCTTAGAGGGAATCGAAATGAAGATTGATATTGTAAAACAACTTGAGGAGCTGGATTCTCAAATTACTGGAGAAATGACAGAGGAGCAATTTGCATTACGGAAGCGAATTGCAGAATTAAAGATTGAATTGAATAAAACGGAATTGCAAAAGCCAGATAATAGCGACTTTGAATGTGTTGGTTGTGGGAGTTAATTTGTCCAGTTTTTTAACTAAAAAACAAGACAGATAACTACTTTACACACGCTAAATAATTACGCATACACAAAATCAAAGCGTTCACGAATAATGAACAAGCGAAAAAAGTGAACGTCAAACCTTTATCTTTGTATAAAAGTGAGTATCAATGCAAACTAAATACAAATATATTCTGGGAGGAATGGCATCATTTTTTGTTATTGCCTATTTGCTTTCCAAAAGAAATAAAGATGGTGGCGTAACCTCATCAGCTCCAGTATCAGATTCGCTTTCCGAAGCTAAAATCAAAACATTGCATCCAAAAGTAAGGGATAAGGCAAGGGAGTTTTTAAACAAAGCTGAAAAACAAGGCATTAAGTTGAGAATTGTTTCCGCATACAGAACTTATGCTGAACAAGATGCTTTATACGCTCAAGGAAGAACAAAAGCTGGAAGCATTGTAACAAAAGCAAAAGCTGGGCAAAGCTCTCACAATTTTGGAACTGCAATAGACGTAGCACCTTTGGAAAATGGAAAACTAAACTGGAAAGGCGATTGGAAAAAGATTGCAACTATTGGAAAGTCCGTTGGATTTGAATGGGGAGGAGATTGGAAAACATTTAAAGACCAACCACATTTTCAAATGAACTTTGGAAAGAGCTTGGCAGAACTTCGCTCCAGATACGAAAGTGGCAAAAAAGAAAACGGATATGTTATATTGACGTAAAAATTAAACCTAACGATATGAGTAAATTATTTGTGTATGACCTCGAAACTACTGGGGTAAAATACTGGAAGAACGGAATCCACCAAATAAGCGGTATGGTCGTAATTGATGGAGAAGTAAAGGAAACAATCAATCTCAAAGTACAGCCCAATCCAAAAGCGGTAATTGAGCCAGAAGCTCTTGCAGTTGCGAATGTAACAGAGGAAGATTTTAAAGGCTATATGCCGTTCCAAGCTGGTTACGTTGAACTGGTAAAAGTGCTATCCAAGTACGTTGACAAATTCAACAAAAAGGACAAGTTCTTTTTATGCGGTTACAACAATGCCTCGTTTGACAATGACTTCTTGAGGGCTTTGTTCGTTCAGAATAACGACAACTACTTTGGAAGCTGGTTTTGGTCGAATAGTATTGATGTAATGGTACTGGCAACCGTACACCTTATGTCTAACCGTAAGAAGATGGAAAACTTTAAGCTGAAAACGGTAGCTCAAGAAATGGGTATTGAAGTGGATGAGGCTAAATTGCACGATGCGAAATACGACCTTGAACTAACATATCAAATTTACCAAAAGATTGTATAACTTTGTGGAATGAAGAAGTTGCTCAATGAGGCTCAAATAAACTTGATACTGGTTCTTATCTACGCTCTGGAAGTATTGTTATTTTCGGTGGCTTCGTTAGGAATTTTATTCTCGTTGTTTGGCTTGGTATGGTACTTTTTCATTGAACTTAATTGGGCGGAAATTTTATTGTCAATTTTAGTATCTTGCTTTCTACTTGGATTGTGTATGAAGATATTGAAGATTGCTATTGACATTTCTAAACAAAGAAGTGAGTTTGCGAAAAGAAATGACAATTCTTTCTTTACTGATAAGGATTGAGGTTGCTTTCATATTTGATGTTTCCCCCAGCAATGGGGGTTTTTTATGTGGAAAACTTTTTTAATTAGGGTTTTATTTTTGAAAATACCAATGTATCTTTGAAAATACAAAACAGACCTATGAACAAAGTCCAGAAACTAAAGGAGAGAATCTTGGGAACGGTTCGCCTTAATGCAAAATCCAGAGGAGAGGCAATATTGCTTCACCTAAAAGTGTACGGCTCAATCAATCAATATGATGCTTTACAGCTTTACAATGTTTTAAACCTTACAAAGCAAATTTTCAACCTTACAGCCAAAGGTCATAAAATTAGCAGAACTGAAGTGATGAAAACAGATGATATAGGCAATTACACCTATTCAGAATATTACCTTACAGCAGAAGCTAAAAACTAAACTTAAAAACTCAAAAATATGGAAATTATGCCAACCGTTGTTCAATCTTTCTTAGTGGAAGAAACAAAAGAATTAGTCCTTGATGGCGACAAATTAGCCGAATGGACAGAGCTTGTAGCAGAGCTAAATTTTGCTGGTCAATTAGACACGGCAACTGGGGATAAAAGCCCTATTCCCTTTGTTCATATCAAACCAAATTTGATGAACGTAATTGAGCAACTTTGCCCTCGTTCCGTTGAAGCTGGAGAGTACAATGTAACTCCTATTCCGATTGACGTATTGAAACTAATTAAGCTATCGGTAAATGAGAAGTATTTTAACAGCATTAAAATCTATTGGGATGATAAAACTCCAGACCCTTTTGTTGTGGGTATGACTGGCTATTGGGGAGAGATGCAATGGTACGGAGATTCAAACAAAGACTTGAAAGACTTAAAATTTGATTCTGAAAGACAGCTTCGTGATGCTGGAGGTGTTCGACCAATCTTTTATGCTAAAGAAAAGTATTTGATAGCAAAATGGGGTGATGTAGCTATGTCGCTTAAGGAACTATCTAAAAAGGCGAAAGAAAGATTTATGGAGCTTACTGGAGCAGAATTGAAAAAGAAAATCAAAGAAGCTCAAAACGCATTATCCACTATTGAGGAGGATGCTATTGAGAGATTTACCTTGTAAAAGAATTAGCCCGAAGTACAAGGGAACGAAGCACCGCCAAGCATACCATAAGAACTGCTCGAATTTTTGCGCCTAATCGTTTGTAGGATTTGTTGGCAACTCAAAGGTGTATTAAAAAGTTGCAAAATAGTTGGATAGTTTATCTGGTTAAAACATTTTACTTGTTAGGGTGTGTACAGCCCGACCGCAAAGAGAAGCAAGTAAAAGAAGTGTGTTCGATTCGCACTCCAACTGCTAAATTTACATACTATATGGCACGTTTAAGACTGAAAGAAATATTAGAAGAATACGGTGTGAAGCAAACCGATTTAAGGCGCATAATCAAAGCAAAAGGATTGAAGCCAATAAACCACGATAGGATTTCCAGAATGTGCAATGGAAAGCTCGTTAACGTATCTCTGGAAACTTTAGATACGTTATGCAAGGCATTAGATTGTACCTATGATGATTTAATTGAGGAAGAATGAAATTTTCCATACTATCCAAGTACGGCTCAACGGAAATACTGGCTTTTGTGATGTATATGAAGTGTGTGGAATTGGGTAAGAAACCTAACCTAACCTTTATCGCTAAAGTAAATGATTCAACTCCCTACAAGCTCCGAATGATGTTAAGTGATACGGAACTATGCAAATTGTGGGGATTGTCAATTACGGAAGCTGAAATCCAACCAGAAAAGCCAAAGAGAGAAGCAAAGAAAGAAGAAGTAAGCCAAGATGAAATGGAGGTGCTATTCTACCTTAATCTGAAAACTGGAAAGAACTTTACAACCAAGAACGAAAGAAATATGGGATTTATTAGGTCAAGGTTTAACGATGGTTACACGATTGAACAAATGAAGTTAGTCATTGATAGGAAAGTGGCTGATTGGAGAGGCACGACCTACGACAAATTCCTACGACCAGAAACCCTATTTAACAAAACAAAATTTGAAAATTACCTAAATGAAAGAGCAGAGCAACGGAAGCCTAATGGCTCAATCCAAACAACAGCTAACGCAATTCAACAAGCTCAATCCGTTGACTGGGGGATGGATAGCTAAAGAGGAGCATTATATCATTGCCCAAAACTACGACAAGCCACGAATCAAGACATTTAATAACGCTGAAATGAATAACCTACTCAAGTTGGTAGGTCGGTGGAGAGTGTACGTTGGAATCCAAAATGAAGCATCTCCAGAGGAGCTTGTTATGGTTACAAAGTTTATCCATCAAGAATTTGGCGCACAGCTTTCATTGGAAGAAATTGAAGATTGTATTCAAAAGTCGGTAACTGGCAAATTGGGTATTGACCCAAAACCGTATAATTCATTTTCGCCTTTGTACGTTAGCACTATCCTAAATGCTTTCATTGAACACCGAAATAAGGAAGTTGCTGAAATTAGGAAGTTGCAAGAAAAATGGGAGCAACAGAGGGATGAAGAATACAAACGAAGTCCAGAGTACGGTTTGAAAACCCTATCTGAAAACATTGTAGCCGTGTTTGAATCTGTTAAGCAAGGTAAGGAGTTTTTTGACTTTGGGAATGTTATCTCCAAGTGGCTTGTAAAGACCAAAAGGATAGCCGTAAATGATGCTGAAAGGGAAAATGCTAAGGAGTACGCCAACAACAGAATTGAAATGGAGCGAATGGCTATCAATAACCAACTGGATAAGGGTATTAGAAAAAGTTTGCTCGTATCGAATCCAGAGGATAACTTTGAAACGTACTACCGTGATTATTTTACTCAAAAGTATTTCTCAAGATACGATAAAGTGGAAGATATTCTAAAGACATTAAGCCTAAAAGACGTGCAATGAGTTTTAAGATTGACAAACCAAATTCTTTAATGCTATTTATGAGCTTGGAGAGAGGAGCTAAAATACAGCTACCTTTGGACAAGTTCGTGGCGTTTAAGGGATTTTTGCAATTTGAGCAAAACCAGAAACTTATTTACGTTTGCAACGAGTATTTTTGCAGAATTGAACATACAAAACCTAACGAAAA
>Ga0214917_10006038_pt1 | contig 12728 bp, 28 predicted proteins | sample LL_1208_BB_MetaG_FD_177983 | JGI IMG/M metagenome (GOLD analysis project Ga0214917, IMG submission 177983) | Freshwater microbial communities from Lake Lanier, Atlanta, Georgia, United States - LL_1208_BB | ecosystem: Environmental > Aquatic > Freshwater > Lake | place: USA: Georgia | collected... | reverse complement strand
ATCATTGTTTTACGCTGTTTTTTCGCTTGTTACTCACTTTCCAATTTCATGGCGTGAGAGGTTGCAGCGTGGCACGGCGTGGGAATCGGTGAGGCGGTTTTACCAAAACACTCAAAAAGCCAGTGTTTTACACTGCTTTTTGCGGGTTGTTGTAATCCGTTTAAACCTATGCAACAATTCGGGCACTGGCGCACGGTGCGCCTAGACTGGAGTAGAAAACATGGCACGGCACGCATCACCTGCAACGGCTAACCAAGCCAAGCAGACAACCCGCCTCCGCAAAGTTCTTTGCGAGGTTGACGGTTACATTGCAAGAATCTCACGCTCAACCCTTATCACCTACGGCAGCCCAATTTGCCCTGCTTGCCGTCAACCAATGAGGGAGGCTCGCTAATCATGACAACAACCTTTGGAATGGAATTTGAAATCCAAGGCTTGAACCCAAGCCGTGCAGCCTCCGTACTCAACAACGCGGGCATCACATGCAGCGCAACCAATGCGACACATGAAACCTCCGACAACTGGAAAGCCGTTTATGACGGCAGCGTTGGAAACGGCGCGGAGGTTGTATCCCCAATCCTCAATCCTGCTCGTTTAAACGAGGCTCACAAAGTCACCAAGGCGCTCAAAAACGCAGGCGCACGGGTTGACCGTGCCACGGGTTACCATGTCCACATTGGCGTAAACGCCTTTGGCGAATGGGGAAACGGTGGCGAGGATAATCTCGCCCGTTTTGTTCTCAACTGGTACGCGGTACATGGCGCAATCGCTGCACTGGTGGCACCAAGCCGTTTAAACAATCGTTACTGCGCAATCCTTGACCGCCGTTACGCGGAGGCTCAAGCCACCTTCACGGCGAATCAAAACCGTGGCGCAATGAATGGAAACCGCTATACATCGCTCAACCTTGAATCCATGCACCGCCACGGCACCGTTGAAATTCGCCTACATCAGGGCACGCTTAATGGCGTAAAAGCCATCGCATGGGCGCAATTCGTGGCAAGCATGATTAACGCCAGCGTAAACGGTTCAGACCTAACCGCCATTGATGAACTCAACCCTTGGAGCCTTGGCACGCTGCCACAGGTTGAAACCTGCAAAACCTTACTTGATGCGCTCGTTGTGACTGGCAATCTCAACTCCAGCACTGGCGACTGGCTCAAGAACCGCGCCACCAGTTTAAACGGGTAGGCGTGGCAGCCCGCCCCTAGTGGGCGTGCGTGGGTGCAATCCCCACGGCGGGCACGAACACGGCGGAAAGCCCGCCCGTGTTTAAACGAAAGGACTGGCAGACATGACCGATTACATGGCGGAAACGGTGGCATGGCTTGAGCGTAACGCTTGGGCATTGGCAATCGTTGCAGGCGGTATCATCGGCGTACTAGTTTACGCGTAACGGTGACGGGTTGACGGGTTAGCCGTTGACTAGGTGCAATTCCTAGCAACCCACGAACGCCACGGAAAGCCCGTTGCGTTTAAACAGATAGGACTGGAAACCATGTACGAACAACCAACAGCACGAGAGCAATTCGCACGCGATTGCATGCTTGTATTAGAAAACACACGCCCCGCATACGAACACATCATGAAGAAAGCCAAGCGTTTAAACGCTAACGGCGAACCAGCGAACACGAACACGCACGCCTTGGCTGAATTTATCCGCGACTATGTGGAGAACACCATCGGCTTCGCCGTTGACCCCAAGCACAAGGAATCGGGAACCGTAGGCGCGTTACTCATTGCGCAACTCTGCACGGGTTGGGGAATTGACCCCTTCTATGACATGGCGCAAGACTTCATGCACGCAGCAGCAGAAAGCGCAGGTGTTTAAACATGAATCTAAAACAACACCGCGAAATGCTGGAACGCCACGCAGACCGAGCCGAACAGGAACTAGGCGAACTCAAAAACCTGCTCGCCAAGGCTTGCCATGTGAACGCGCTCAACGAGCAGGAACTTGAAAACCTAGTGGAACTTGTGCGCGAGTACGAGGGAACTAAATCACTCTACGAAGGACTAACCGAACAACTAGAAAGTGTAGGTGTTTAAACATGTTTACTTGGCAACGCACTGAGAACGGCGAAACCTCCGCAATCTGCACAACTTGCGGGCGTATCTACAGCATGAGCAGCGAATGGGACAGGGCAAACCTTGACTGGCACGAACACGGAAAGGCAGGTGTTTAAACATGGAATACCTCAACGGCTCCGCGCTCGTACTGATTGCGCTGCTCGTGTGGGCACTGTATAAGGTGCGCAACTCATGAGCATGAGCGCCCAAGAATTGGCAGCGTGGAAGCAATACGAAAAACGCTACGACACAGAAAGCAACTGTTTAAACTGTGGCGAAAACTTCTACGCTGCACACCAACCATCGTGTAAATGGTCAGATGATTGCGACCGTTTAAACACCGTCATATGTGGCGACTGCCTGCGCACCGATTGCGCTGGCTGCACCATGTGATACACTTCACCCATTAACCAACCAACAACAGACTGGAGAAAAAAATATGTGCGGAATCGCAGGCTACTGCCTAGACCCTAAGCACTACTCACGCATAACCACGAGCGACCTCGCAGGACAGATGCTCTACGACATAGAACACCGCGGGCAACACGCAACGGGCGCTGCATGGATTAACCCACGCAACGGACGGCGCGTTATTAGCAAGGCTGCAACAAGCGCGACTGACTTTGTACCTAAAGCAGGCTCACGCCTATGTGACGGCGCTACAACTGCAATCTTGCACACACGATGGGCAACTCAAGGCTCACCGAGTATCGCAAGCAACAACCACCCAATCCCACGCGGTAAAATCGTACTCACACACAACGGACACATCAGCAACGACACCGAATTGTTTAAACAACTAGGTGTTCCTCGTCTTGGTCAGGTTGACAGTGAGGCTGCTGCTGCACTGATTGCCTTCTCCGATGGCAAGCCTTGGGAAATCCTGCCCGAACTCTATGGCACGGCAGCGCTCGCATGGATTACACAACACGACCCACGAACGCTACACCTAGCCCGTGTCAATTCCTCCCCGCTATGGCTCGCCCAAGCAAACACTGGCTCGTTGTTCTATGGCTCCACACAGGAAACTGTAGAGAACGCTGCAATCATGGCAGACTGTGAGATTGATTGGCTACATGAAGCAGCAGAGGGCGAGTACTTCAAGGTGCGTGACGGTCATGTGACCGAGTATCAAACCTTCACACCTCGCACCTACGAACGCACAAACTGGTGGAGTAGTTATAGCCAGCCTGCCTACGCAACCGAACTTGACTACTTAGGCAGATACAACCAACGCAAGGCGGAAAAGTACGCTCGTTGGTGGGAGGACAAAGAGGACCTAGCCTTCTAATAGTTTAAACAAGAGAACCCTCGCCTGCGGCGGGGGTTTTTTTGTGCGCACAAATTGTAGCCACAATCTTTCAACTGTTTAAACACTACGAACACCAACCGCAGAAATGGACATCTTCTGGTGTCAACTGTTTAAACAACGCGTAAAATAATTTTAAAGTTTCTGGTTGTAAATGCTTGACTTTTGTTTTACATGTGCGCAATACTTACACCATGACAGAACAACAAAGAACACAGCAGGAAATCAACACACTTCGCGCTAAGTTATTTAACAAAGCCGAACACATACTGAGAGAACTCTATCGTGACGACTTTCAGATTATCTATGCCGAACTCTGCAGAGAGGCAGGCATTACAGTCCCACGCAACGACAAAGATGCAGTGCGTGCAAGATACCACCAACTAATCAAAGACATGAAACGACAGGAGAAATAAACAAATGTACCTAGCGACTGGAGAAATGGTAGGAATCATCATTGCATTAATCAGCGCACTAACCGTGCTTGGTTTTGCCATGAAAGATAACGCCCGTTTAAACAAGTACAACACATACCTACGCAAGCGTAACTTAGAACTTACCAAGCGCCTTGAGAACTCAGTAGAAAGACCTTTCTAATGACTACCCTTGACAAAGTTTACGGCATCAAAGAGTATTCATGTGCATGGTGCTTAGATAAGCAAGCAACGAAGTCATACATAGGAGTCATGACAAACGGTGAAACGGTGGAGTATCAGGTATGCAATGCCTGCCACAAGGAGCGTGTTTAAATGAGTACCTGCGGAGTCTGCGGTGGCACCATATCAAACACGCTCGTACCACACGGAGCAATCTGTGACGATGATGTAAAAGCACCAAGCATCAATGACCTAATGAAATCACTAGACGAAGAAGAAATGGAGGAAGAAAATGACTAAACGAAAGCCAGTCAAAGGAGTGGTCATACGACCCGATGGAACGCATGAGGAGAAGTTGTTTAAACAATTACCTGACTACCAAACAGGTGTTGATGGAACGATTGATGCCGTGCGTTTATACGATTACAACGGCATGGAAGTAGCCAACCTCTATGTGAATGATGATGGACTACTGATTGGCTTGCCACTGAATCCAATGGCGAGCGCTCTATCTTTCCTATTTGGCAACACGCCTCACCTTGTAGGCAATGTGGTTGCAGTGGGTAAGGCTGATGATGAAGGCTACGACACAGACCTTCCTGATTATTTAATTACACTGATACGAAACATCAGTGCCAAACGGGAACAGGTTGCATAATGTTTAAACGATTGGTCGCCATCTTCCTCATTGTTACTGCATCGGTAGCAATAGACGACAGGTTCTTTGACAAATCACATGTGCCTCTCACACCATCGGTGGCTGATGGCAAGGTGGCAGGCACAGTGGTCGCCTTTTATGAGAACGAATACCAGCGTTATGCGGTAGACATGCTCATACAAATGAACAAACTAGAACAATGGACATGCCTCTACACATTATGGACACGAGAGAGCAACTGGAATCCACGCTCGCTCAATCGCAAGTCAGGCGCGTATGGAATCGCACAGTTCATGCCAGCAACATGGAAACTTGTAGGGTTTAAACGCACTGATGATGGGTTCATTCAGGTTGAGGCAGGACTTGCATACATACAGCGTAAATACGGTGGCAATATATGCAAGGCACTAGGCTCAAATCTATCAAGAGGGTGGTACTAATGGACGAAGAATATAAAAAAATGCTATTGGGTGTAAAAATTCACCTGATTAAAAACAGTATGACATACAATGCTGAGGTGGAACCAGTTGTGATACGACCAGTAAATCTTGATGTCTTAGTCGCAACAATTTGGGAATACTTGACAGGAGCGGGCTATGCAAGTACCTCCAAAATTTCATAGAGTTCGCAAGGCTCTGCGTTTAAATGACCGTGTGTATTACACGCTGTCGTACAACGCACGCAACTTTGAAGGTGCTAAATGCTTTGGAGTACCGACCGAAGTTTTCTATCCGCTAACGGATAAGTTCACACCTGAGGAGGAGCGCTACATAAGGGAGCGAGTATGCGGTGGCTGCCCAGTCATTGAAGCCTGCGCCGAGTGGGGATTAGCCCACGAACGCTACGGTATATGGGGTGGAATGACACCAGTAATGCGTGATAGGGAACGCAGACGGCGTAAGTGGGGACTAACCGACCCTGCCTTGAGTAACAACCAAAGATAGGTTAGACTAGAACAGCAAGCACCGCCTAGGTACCAGTCCCGAAAGCGGTGCTTGTTTATTTATGAAGCAGATTTATCGCCAGTAATAATACGGATAGCCCAGTCAAGACCAGTGTTTAAACCTTTAGACCATTCATCTTTCTCTGCAATCTTTGAGTACTCAATCTTCTGTACAAACTTTTGTATGAACGCCTTGTGCAGAAGGTTAAACCTTTCAGTAAATTCATCTTCTGTCATAGTTTAAATACATTGTGCATGAGCATAAATATCTCATCAGACAAATCATCAAGACTTCCATCGTTATAGATGGCGCGTTTAAACATGTGATTATCTAAAGCGTGTTCACTGATATGGTCATTGACTGCAGTGTGGTTGTGTCTATTGATACGCCATACTTCCCCGCCTCTGTCCTCAATCATGCGTGCTTCATTAGGAAAGCGCACATCAGGTATGACGATGCGTTCATCGTCACCGATTGCATTAAACAAACGCCACACCCACACATCTTCATGGATTAACTTACGCCCGACTTCAGTGCCCATGACTTGTAGTAATCGGCGCACTTCATCTTTAGCCTTGGCTATCTCCCACCCATACATCTGGACTATCTCGTTTAAACGGTAACCATCGTGAAGAATGGGGTTCAACGCAAGCAACGCCTGTCTTATTCCATCTGCAAATGCCATTCGTTTAAACCCGTAGTTAAGTACGAGCAACTCTGCAACTGTATCCTTACCACTGCGGGCATAACCGCTCAATCCGATAATCATTAGTAGCCTTTCTTTCTATCATTCCACCAAAGTAAAACATGAGCAGCAATAATTCCCAAGACACCACCTAGTAACAAAAAGAAAATAAAGTGATAGTTCATTCGTAGTCCTCCTTGTATGGGTCGTCTAACTGTTCTTTGTTGCAAGTCATACACCAGTAGTACTCAACTGGGTCGTCAATGCCATCACCTGCTAGTGTGCCAATCCAAAAATGGACACCAAATAAACACTTTAATCTGTTGTAATAATGCCAAAAATAAATCATTCTTGTTCCTCTTGGTTTCTAATCTCTGCTCTTGCTTCTGCATTACTACGAACACGCCTACGCCCACGCCACAGCGGTGCTTCGCCACCTAATCTGTCTTGCAACTTGGTTAACGCACGCTTGACACGCTTACGCATGGCTTCCTCAGTAGTTCCGTAGGATTCTGCGAGCGCACCAAATTCCATACCACCATCGGCATAGCGCATACGCAGTAGGTTTTTATCGTTCTCGTTTAAACGGTCTAGCCCTGCTGCAACATCTGACAATAGCGCCACACGATTGCCACCTTCTGAAGGTTTAGCACTGCGTGAAATGTATTCACTGCTCATGTCAGGGGTATCAGTCCACCCTTGGTGAGTCCAAACATCACGCAATAGTTCATGCAACACCTCATGCGTGTAGTAGAAACTGTCATTCATGGGTGAGCGTGACAAATGCGAGCGCTCTTTAGCAACATACTTTTGTGCTTCGTTATAGAAAGTCTTGCGCAGTTTAAACTTCAGACTTTCTTCTGCACTCCACTGCTCTATCTTGTGCCAGTGTTCAAGCGCCCACAAGGATAGGTGCTGGTACAAATCATCAGTGGTTACGATGCCACGGTGCATACGATTGGAACGGGTTGCAACCTGACGGGCAACACCGTAAATAGTTTCCCAAATCTTATCTTGGCTATCCATCTTTTTGTTCTGCTTTCTCGTTCTTTAACTTACGCATCGCCATAAGTAAATCATCTACGGTTATGAGATAACCCTTGCTTTTATTCGGTGGAATCTCGCAGGTAATCTCACGACCAAACTCTTTAACTGCATACAACACATGCGAGGTGGGCACCATAAGTACGCCCTGCTCCAACACAAATGCCCAGTAGTCAGCCTCAGTTACCATCACACCTGATGGTTCCCATGACTGCGACTTCATATACCAACATTCAACTTCAACATAAAGATTGTTAGTGACCCACCACTTGCGGTCACGCTTGACTTCAACCTTCCTGCCTTGGGTTAGCAACTCCTCAACAAGTTGTTCACCCTTACGACCGTAGCCAAAGTCCAAATCAAATGAGGAGTTCTTCGCCAAGTTTAAACACCCACTCGTTTGCGCAATCCCTCTGCTCCTTCGGCAAGGAACACATCGTTTACATCTTGGTTATCGGGCATGAACACGGGGAATACATTGTCCAATTCACGGGTGATTGTCTTAGCCATCTCCTTGCCTGCGTTATCACCATCGCAGAACAACATAATCTTTTCCCAGTCAGCAAGAACACGAGAGTAAAAAGGTTTCCAGTTGTTAGCACCAGGCAATCCGACTGCAGAAAAGCCAACCTGTGTAGCAATGACGGTATCTAATTCGCCTTCGCAAATCACAAGAAAATCTGTGTCATCATTGAGCGCTTGAACATTGTAAATGTGGGTGCTGGCTCCTGGTCTTGATAGATACTTTGGTCCACTGTCATTGTTTAAACTACGGAAACGAATGTCAATCACACCTGATGGAGTCAAGTAAGGGATAGCCAACTTACCAAGGTAAGGTTCATGTCCCGCTTCAGGATTCGCCACGAAGCCGAGGCGGAACATACGAGCCGTTGCCTCTGCTATACCGCGACTCGCTAGATATGGCAGTGCTTCGCTTAGGCTTTCTTCGTAGTTCTCCGTTGCTTTCGCCAGTAATTCTCTCTGCGATTTTGAGAGCCTCGCCATAGGTAACTCCTTCTCGTTTCATAATGAGTGAATACACATCGCCTGCCATGTCGCAAGCAAAACATCTAAAGCCACCGTTATCTATGTTTAAACGAGCAGACTTTACATGGTCATTGTGGAAGGCGCAACGCACTGATTGCCACCCGCCACGGTTAGTAGAGATTACAAATCCGTAGTGTTCTAATACTTTTACAATGTCATGCTTAGAGGTTGGCGAGGACATCACTGAGTTTCTGAACGACATACGCTTCACCAACTCCCTTGTTGCTCGCCTTAATAATCACCAGTGGGGTAGGTGCAACGGCTAGTCGTTTAGCAACTCGGTAGTTCTCTGCCTCAATCTCTGCCTCACGAATCCAACCTGATAAGTCAATGCGACCATCACGGCGTGGAGCCTTGGCTTCAACAACATAGGCACCGTTAACTCCTGGAACAAACACATCACCAACATCATTGCGACCTGCACGAGGTAAGCGTTGTGCGTTTAAACCTTGCTCCATAAACCAATCGGTTAGGTCAATCTCCCACGCTGCGCCTCTACGCTTGTTGCTCTTTTGCTGACTCACGCTCTCTCCTCTCTGCTGCTTCAACTGCTGCCCAGTACAGGTTGTAATAGGCATCATCAAATGCAAACCGTTTCATGTGCTTAGCAATCACACCAGTGTGGGCATGTACGGGTATACCCGCAGCCTTAACCTTACGGAAAAAGGAAATGTCCTCACCAATAAACTTCTCGCCACGCTCGTTGTTCTCACCAAACCAAAACTGATTTGGGAACTTCTCGTTTAAACTTTTGAGTACGCTCTTGTGCATCATCACTAGACCCATACCCGCATTGTCAACCTTTACTACTTGGTTCTTAGGTAAAGGATGGAGATAACTAATCTCATACTCGTTGCCTGTTTCATTAAAGACACATGGCATAGGCTGCATGAGTGAGCCTTCCATATTCTTGCTAATGAAGTAGACACCGCTAACTACGGGGCGGGCAACTTTGTCAGCCGTATCCCATAGAGTCTTGAGCATCTCTTTGGTTAGCACAATGTCAGAGTCAATCCATAACGCCCAGTCGGTGTTGACCTGTTGCCACATCTCTATGGCAGCCTGTCGCTGACGAGCAATCTGATTACCCTGAACACGGATAGCGTTATTAACTGGCACGCCAACGCTTGCTGCGTGAATCAATGTGTAGACCAAGCCTTCAGTGAACTTGCCATCGGTTGTGCCGTTGTCACACCACACGATAGATAACATCTCTTTGTTGCTATGAGCCATGGTTATGAATCCTCTTTTCAGACTTATCAATAACTGTCATTGCGTTCTCGGCTAACTCTTTAAAGTTCTCCGACATAAGAACTAGTTTTTCTGCGACTTCTTTTCTGCATCCTTCGTCACATTCTTCCCTGAGATGAGAAGCAAGTTGTTCCACATAGTCAGCAAACTGGAGTGACTCAAGCCAGATGGCAGAGGGGTTGAAGATTTTGTTTGTCGCTTCATCAACATATTCCACAAAGTTAGGAAGTTCATTCAGTAGAGTTTCCTTGAGTTCCTGTGGAATGTTCGCCTGTTGTATCGCTTCCTCCACCATCTCTGGTGTAATTGACTGTTCCGTTTTCCAGAAATTCTTTGAACTCATCTTCCGTGAGGTCCTTGCATTGACCCGTTTTCTCATCCCGCCAAACATACGCTCTCCATCCTACGGTCCAGTTAAACTCTTTTGGCATAAACATTAGTTGTGCTTTTATATCTGTAATCAATGTCTTAGTTGGCACCGTTACAACATCTGAAGTAAGTGAGCCACGCATCTGACCTTCGTTGCCTACCTCTGTCAGTGTCCATCTAGAATTCGTCATAATCATCCTCATATTCGGGTTCTTCAAAATCAATAACAACATCTATGACTGCCATTGCAACGATGATTGCTACTGCAACGAGTATGCCGAAGGCTGCAATGATGGCAAGTAAAGTTTTCATGGTGCTACCAAGTCCTTAATCTGCATACTGGCAGGGTCGTAAGCAAGCCACACTGGTGTGGCACCGTTCGCATCGGCAGGTCCGTATCGGTTTTTCACAGCACACACACCCATTGATGCAAGTTGTCCATGAACCGTTAGTATGAGCGAAGGAGTCTGCGCAATTTTGCCATGCAACGCAGAGCGTGGCGGGCAAGGATTACCATTGACACCTTCACTTGTATGGTGACATACAACGACAGCAGCGCCAGTATCTCTAGCCCACCACTTGAGTTCTCTCATAAGTGTGCGTAATCCGCCCCACTCATCTTGTCCATCAAGGGTTACATCTACTGCGTTATCAAGCACAATGAGTTCAACATCTTTACCGAGGCGCTCACGAGAGGCAAGGATTGCATCCTCAACATCTTTAAGCGTAGGTGCTGAATCAAACTCCCACATGATGTGGTCAGCAGGCTTGAGCATTTGTGCTGCCCATTCTCTATCTGCTTCCATCATTGGTTCTACTTCTGCCTGTGTCCTACCAGTTAACATCGCAAGTAAACGCAGACTCATAGTATGAGAGTGCGTATCTGCTGAGATGTATAGCGTTGGTACTTGCACATGCACTGCAAGTGACAGAGCAAGTGTTGATTTACCAGCCCCTGGAGGACCAGCAATCATGCTTACTTCGCCCCGTCTAAACGCTATCTGCTGCTCCAACATGGAGCGCCACACTGTTGGAAGCGTGGCACCCCCTGCTGATGCAGTCCTGATTGCGCGAGAAAGGAGGCGCATGAACTATACGGTTACCTTGTGTTGGCAAGCCTGACCCTGTGGTTTAGGGCAAGCGTAGAACGCCTTATATGGGCGACCAGTTGACTTAGCAATACCTGCTGGTACAAAACGCATTGGTCCTGAACCGCAAGCGCAGTCAGGTGCGCCTGCTGCTGGTGCTGGTTGTACTGGGCGTGGTGCTGCGGTTGTGCCTTGTACTGGCACTGAGTTTGGAAACGCATCCTTGACAACTGCCATACCTTCTACAGTTTTCTCAAGGTCAACTAGAGCAGCAAGGCGCTGTGTTAGTTGGTCAAGTAGCAAGTCAAGTTCAGCACCATCGGTGGCACGAAGGTTAATCAACATGCCATCTTTCTTGGTCTTGAAGTTGATTTGGATTGGTGAGTTTTCACTCATCTGTATCTTCTCCTAGTTCGGGGTATTTGTGTGATTCGGAACCATTAACTGCATAGCATGCGTGATTGACAGAACATGTACCGCACATAAAGCCTGGCTGTGGGATGAAGATGTTGTTGTCTACCGCAGTCTTAAAGCCCTTAACCTGTGAGGCTAAGCGCCGTTCAGTGTAGTGAGATAAGTTTACTGGCTCGGTTAACTCACCAGTACGAGCCATGAAGTAGGCACCCTTAACAGGGCGGATACCCATAGCCTTCTCGCACATAATCGCGTATGTACCTAATTGGGTGTAGGTAACAGGTGGCTTACTTGAAGTCTTAAGGTCAACGACTACAAGTTCCCCATCGGGAGAAACCATAAGTCGGTCAAGAAATCCTTTCATCAAGACTCCACCGATTTCTACATTGAGTTCAGTTTCAATGGCTGCTTCACCACCTGATAGCAGGTATGGCTGGTACCCACTATCCTGTCTAAACTGAATCCAAAAATCCACCATCTTGGGTCCATTGTCCAACCACCATGAAGCATCCTCTTTGTTGGGATATGCCTTGGTAGACCTGCCACCAGCACGGAACGGCATGCCGTTGTCAGCAAGACGATAGTTCTCCTCCCACCGTGCAGCAAATACTGCAGTGGGGTCAAACCCATCGGGATTAGTGTCGTATATTTCTGTTGCCTCATGTAAAGATTTACCCCCTACTAGCCAGTAGGATGGGTTCTCAGGCACTTTCTGTATGCGGGTAAGGTAGAACGACCAGCCACAGTTAAGCCATGTACTCATGGCGCTGTGGGAGATATATCCCTTCCCTGTTTTTTCTTCTAGTGTCATAGCAATAGAGGAGTTTACATGCACCTCGCTCCTCTATCCTGCGACACGCCGAGAGAACTACACGGCTGTAATTCAAAAATCAGTATACTCCTGTTCGTGCAGAACGGGTTAAGTGTATGTGTCTGCTGAAGCGTAAGCGAAAGCAGAGCGTAGTTAAGCACAGTTATCGTGGTATTCCAACTCATGCCTGTCCCTGTGGTTCAAAAGTTTTGAAAGTCGCGTGCATCTTTGAAGATGGGGAAATCATACTTTGGTTTACAGAAGCGGAATGTGCGCTATGTGGTGCTGAATTGACAGCACCTACTCCACTTGATAATGTCGGCACGCCTTGAAGTAATAGGGGAAGTTATTTCAGGGTACTTTCTACTAACGGACAACTAAATAAAAAAAGACCCCCGCTATCAAGATTTCTCTTGACGGCGGGGGTCTTTTTGTTTAAACA
>Ga0214917_10006036_pt1 | contig 12729 bp, 9 predicted proteins | sample LL_1208_BB_MetaG_FD_177983 | JGI IMG/M metagenome (GOLD analysis project Ga0214917, IMG submission 177983) | Freshwater microbial communities from Lake Lanier, Atlanta, Georgia, United States - LL_1208_BB | ecosystem: Environmental > Aquatic > Freshwater > Lake | place: USA: Georgia | collected... | reverse complement strand
ATGAATTATGGAATGGACCATCTGACGGTGATGCTAAAGCAAATGTTAGAAAAAATGTAAGAGTGAATAATTCAGTATCACAACATTCGTCCAGTCAAGCAGATTATTTAGACAATTCACATGTCCAAACTGGCGTTTTTCCACCAGCACCAATCGCGACTGCTAGACCACATATTTCCGAAAATTACGATAATATGATGCATGGTTCTGGTATGAGTGCTCCATCCCAAGATTATGTTTCCATGATGGGTCCTATGCCAGCAAATGGTGTTTTAGGAGGAGCATTTGGCTCAGCATTTTAGATTATACAATGTCTGTATATAATATATAATGGCTTCCAATACCCAGAAAAAACATAGATGGTCAATCAAATACAAACGAAGTATAAATTGCAATAGACCACGCGGTTTCTCTCAAAAACAATATTGTAAATATGGAAGAAAAAACAAAAACAAAACACAAAAAAGACAAAAATAATAAAATAAAAAACAATAATAAATAGAATTTATATTTATATTTATTATTACTATTATGAAAATTTCAATTTGCGTTATTGCAAATACCAATAACTTACAAGATATTCATAAAATAAATGAAACGTGGGGAAATGATGTGTTATGTAAAGAAAATGGTGTCAATATATCATTTATTATAAATGAACCTCATCCAGAATTATTAGATTCAAAATATGTGTATGTTCAAGAAATCGTCGATGAAAATGGAGATAAAATACCAATGATGTATCACGGATTGAAAACTGTTTACGAAAGAGAAACCCCAGATTATATATTGATATGTTCAAATGATAGTTATATTAATATTCCTAAATTGATTCGTTATTTAGATAGCTACGACCCTACGAATAAATTGTATTTTGGTGGTCATGGTAACTTTAGAGAATTAGGAGAAAAACGTATATATTTTCACGATGCTGCCGGAATTATTATATCAAAAGGATGTTTCGATATTTTATTGAATCGGTTAGAAACAATATTTGTTGATTGGAAAAAAATATGTAAAGAAACGAATAATGATTGGTTGATAGAGGCGTGGGTAGTTCTTTTTGCATATTATTTACAACTACCCGAATATGAAATAAATGCACTAGTTATCAAAAATAACGGATTTGTCGGTTGTAATCATATAGGTAAAAACCATAAATATTACCATGGGTTTACATGTTGCGGAGATAATGTTAAAATTAACAAGATAATCGCTTGCCGTAATATGTTATTAAGTGATTTTGACGAATTCACTAAAAAATTACAAGAAAACAATCATTATATGAATACGATTGAACCATATACTGGTGATTACAATATAAAAAAATATATTGATGGTATTTTTTACATTAACCTAGATAAACGAACTGACCGACGAGATGAAATCGAATTTGAATTAAATCGTATGAGTTTACCATTTGAACGATTTCCAGCAATCGCTACTCCAGGTAGAGGTATTTTAGGTTGCGGTATGTCTCATTTATCTGTCTATAAAATAGCAAAAGAACGCGGATATAAAAACGTATTAATATTTGAAGATGATTTTACATTTATCATTTCAAAAGATGAATTATACACTTTGTTAGAAAAACTTTTTATTGAAAAGGTCGATTTTGATGTATGTATGTTAGGATATTTAGTAAATAAATCTGAAGATTGCGAAAAACACCCTTTTTTGAAAATTGTGAAAGATGCACAAACGGCATCTGCTTACATTGTAAATGAACAATTCTATGATAAACTTATTGAATTATATGAATGGGCTATGCCATTGTTAGATACTACGGGAAAACACTGGATATACGCGAATGACCAAGTATGGAAAAAACTACAACCAGAATCTAAATGGTTCTGTTTTGATGAAAGAATTGGAATACAACGCGATGGGTTTAGTGATAATTCAAATTCTTTCCAAACGTATAACTGTTAAAATCACATAATCTATTTTGTTATGTCATTTTATTCGTAAAAATATTTCCAAGTATATTTATCCTCAACCGCGATTATATTATCTATATATTTTTGTTGAACAAATTGTAAACTGATTTGGTCTTCTATACCACATTCTAATATGTGCGAATACCATAACTCACCAAATTCTTCTACTTTTTTACATTTTTTTTTCAAATTCCATCCTCCTGAAAAATGTATATTTATTTTTTCCGAATATCCGTTTTCGATTTGTTTATTTATGTATTTAATATTTTGTTCTTTTTGAAGCGCATATCTATCATATCCCATTGCCAAATTAAATTCGTCCCATACACTCGTAAATCGATTACTATAAGGATGCTTCGTTAAAACCATTATTTTATCCTCGTTATTTGCTAATTGCTCCATTAATTCTTCAACTTTATGTTCAAATACTTGAAGTTTTGAGTCAAACCAACATAAATATTCATAATCATTTAATATCTCAAATTTATGTGGACATGTTCGTAATATTTTTGTTTCCATTGTATTTGCAATATTACAATCATGAGCAGGCACATCACTACAAAATATTCTTTTCCATGGCGTATTTTCTAATGAATTGTATATTTCTAAATCATTCGTAAAATAATAACAATCGTGTCTTTGAGATGGTATTGGAGGAACCAATCTTGAATAATTATACAATTTTCCAAAATAACATGTGTAATATGCTATTTTTTTCATTATAATATTACAACATTTCTTTTTTCTATATTATTTCATGTTGTAATATTATATTTTATCTGCATTTTTATCTACATATATCGGTATTTTGTATTTATTCAATATTTCCTCATATTTATATATTGCTGTCTCAGTATCGTATCTTTTGTTCAAATCAAAACATGTCATATAATAACACAAATTTTTTAAATCATATATAAGTTCTTTCGGTAATAAATGTTTACATGCATTCACTACTAAAAAAAATGCAATACCTAATCCATACAAGTCCATCGTGTCTAATGACTTATTCAAAAATTTTTCGTAATTATCTGGAACAATATCTTTCAATAACATATTTTTATAATCATTCATATACAATTCTAAAATCTTATTTTTTTTAGATGAATTCAAATTTTCTTCACATATATAAGTCATTATTATACTAATTGCCATTGTGCATTTATCATTTTCACCAATTTTCAAATTACGTATCATTCTATCGAAATTATTATTTTTTTCATTGGGCGACATTTTCGCAAAACTCATAAATTTATCATAGTTAATATAATATATATCTAGTGGATATGACCAATGACAATTTGCTAATGTATTTTTTGATTTTACAGAAGATTCCTTCAAATCACTTTTATAAGTGGTAAATCCAAAATCTATAAAATTTACATGATTATCTTTTTTGTTATATACAATGTTTTGTGGCTTCATGTCATGATGTATAATATTGTTATCGTTCAAAAATTTTATACCTAACAACAAACGATGGGCTTTACTGAAAAATTGTTTCACCTTATTGACATTTGTTTTTGTCTTTTTCATTATACTAAATTCTTGTGAAAGCGCGTCTAAATTATCTCCTCCATAATCCATTATTAACAATTGTATGTCATCTATTTTTTTTAATAATTCATAGCCCTTTTCACATTTACTTATCGCGTTCATGTTCTCATTCGTATGTTTTACAGAACACATTACGGGTTTTCCTAAAAAAAATCCGTTGTTTTTATCTATATTCGCAATTATATTATATTCATTCATTTCTTCTATTGCGTCATCTTTGGATAATATTTTCGATATTTTGTTTCTGTATTGTATTTTATCCTTTGTTTTACTACATTTCAAACTAGGTTTATGAACACAACCATATGCACCTTCACCAATGACTTTTATTTTATCTTTTTCTTTATTTGGTTTGTTGTCTACATCAAATATATTTGCCATATTTACATTATATCTATATATTTTTTGGAGGCACATTCGAAATACTCTCCAATAATTCCATTTTTTTCATTGATTTTTCGAAATTATTTTGTTTCTCTAAATTAGCGAATAAATAATCTGTATTTGGACTGACTTCGTTTTTCTTTATTTGTTTATATACTTCATCTATATTATCAATGACTGATTTCACAATTTCCTTGTCACTTACTAAATCTATATTGGTCGGCACCGGTTCAGTAATTAATGCAATTGCAAAATAAAACAAATACCGGCGTTTTTTGCAACTGGCTGTTGTGTATTTAATACAAAAGAGTGAGAGAACGGCATCCATTATTTTACGAATATATGAATTATTCATTTCGTCACAATAATATTGAATCGCGTCCCACAATATCCAAACAATATCATTTTGGTATTTATTTTCAACCGGTAACTTCGTTCGTCTCTCTGCAAAACACGGTTCCTTTCTTTTTTTACATATATTGTCAAATTCGATTACCCATTCATACCAATAACATGCAGTTGTCATATTACGCCGTTCTTTTGAGAGACCATACGCAAATTCATTTACTGCTATGAATAATTCTTTAGGGTCTTTTGGTAAAAATACGTTTTCTACATATTGGGTAGATGGCGCTTTCAATCTCTCCGTCATTTGTGTAATATCATATTCCTCTACCCGGTTTATTTTAATCGCTTCAAAACTATGCTTCTTATTGGAAAGAGTTAATATACTAATCATCTCTGCAAATAATTTTCGCAATTTTAAATTATTACGATAATACAAATCATTCAAATATTGACCTTTTGACATAATATCGCGAAATATATCATATCTCATTTCTAAATATATCATTAATTTTGGATTTCCTAAATGAATGTATTTTCCGGAATAATTCAATATACATTCCCATGCATCCATAAAATGCCCTGCACATATCAATTCTGCACACCAATAACACGCCGGTTCTATTTTACCCTTTAACATTGCTTCTTTGAACGATTTTTTTACCTCTGAATTTTTATAATTCGAAAATGAAAATCCCTTGAAATTATTTGGAGTTCGAATATCATTAATTTCACTCATAAATACCTTTATACCATACGAAGAGTATTTATATCGAAATATTTACGAATTTTTCATTTTTGCAATAATCTCTTTGTTTTGTTCATATAGTTCTTTGTCTTCAACATCATTCAAATCGTATATTTTGAAATCCTCTATCGTTCTAACACGATAATTATCGCAATCACCTCGACTACATTTTACATTTATCCAATGATTGAATGATTGACAATTATAATGATTCATCGCAAAATATGGTATATCTAATAATTTGAAATTATTTATTTCGTCATTTTTATCTAAAAATGTAGCATCATGTACATTCAAACTGGTAAATTTAAACGACGAGTTGACAAAATATTTTCGATTACCGCATCCATCTAACTCAGTCGGTTTTATCAATGAGCGTTTTGTAAATCCTTCTACTAATGACTGTGGTTGGTCAGTATATCCATTTGAACCAAATATTGTATGATTCACTTGTATTTGTCCAAGATGTCTATAAAATTTTAACATCCAAAAAAGTGAATTTGATTGAGAAGACCACACGTATTCATCTAGGTCTACCATCAATAACCATTCCGTTTCCGGTAAATTGGGTAAAATAAAATGATTATACATATCTCGTTGCCGTCCTAAATAATATGGCCAATTATTTCCTGAAAATAGGGTTATTATACCACGTTCTATATACGGTTTTATTATTTCTACTGTATTATCAGTGCTTGAATCATCAATCAAATAAAAATGTTCTACGTCCCGATAAATATAATGTTCAAGCCATTCTCGAATTGAATGGGATTCATTTTTGAATATTGCGCCAACCGATAAATTATACATTTGTATATTTGTATATTGGAAAATTTATATTTATATTTATAAGTATATAAAAAATATTATAATTTTATAGTATACAATGCTTCATATTTTTACTTTAGGAAATAATGAAAACGAAATCGAATGCTTAAAACGTTCCGCAGCAAAACAAAATGTAAATATTAATGTTATAGTTTTCGATAAATGGAACGGATATGTCGATAAAATTATTCATATGAATAATGCTATTCGCGATATTCCGGATAATGATATTGTTTGTTTTATAGATGCATATGATGTATTATTATTCACCGATGAAAACGAAATTTTAGAAAAATTTAGAGAGTATGATTGTGATTTATTGTTAAGTGCTGAACTCAATTGTTATCCCGGTGAAAATATACATACTTATGCTCATTTATATCGTCAATTAAACATTGAAAATATGACAAATTTCAAATATGTGAATTCGGGCGGATATATCGGTTATAAACATGCTATCCAAAAAATATATGATTGGAAAACGATTGATGAAATACATGAAATTAGTAGTTTAGGAGGAGACCAAAATTATTTTACACAATATTATCTTCACCACGCCGCACTACCCGAAAATAGAGTGAAAATAGATATGTATCAACGTATATTTCAAAGTATGTATAAGATTCAATTTGAAGGTATTGAATTTGTAAATGGACGCTTATATAATAATGTGTTAAAAGTCAAACCATGCTTCGTTCATTTCAATGGTTATGGTGGATATTATTTTCAAATATATAGAGGTATTTATCGCGAAGACATTCGCCATTTTTTTTTGAGAAAAATCGATGAAAGTAAAGATGGTGGTGTGCATAATTTAGATGGGTATCGTTCACCATATCACGCACAATATGCAACTATTCCACAATTATAAAATTGATTCGACTGCAACCGTCAATATAATATATATTACAACAAATACATATTATAACAATATACTTTATACAAGAATCATATATATGTTCTACCGTTTAGTATGCATATTAATATTTACCAATAATCTGTTCCCAGATTACACCAATTTACGTAGTCCATATATTACGATTGCCGATAAAATCATAAATACAGTGCAGACATACTACCTTAACGAATATTTCAATCGAATTTTACAAAATAAACATGAAAAATTGGTAATGGTAACATCAATCGCTTACGATAGTTGCAATAAATATTCCGGGAAAAAAATAAATGGAACAAATGATTTTTTCAAATACAAAATAAAAGACGTCGAAACATATATATCTAAAATGTTTGCTACATTTGATAATTCAAGCTTTGCATCCTATAAACCCGCCCCATTCGATACCGTTGATTTGTATTATGGAACGAATTTACAAAATGAAGAAACTTTGCTCAAATCTTATACCTTTGATAAATGCATGGTATATAATTATAATTATGATAAGTGTTCGATAAATGTAGCATAGAAGATGTTTGGAAAATTCGTTTTTTTTATTCGGTAATAATTCTTGGCACAATATTGATTGTCTGCAATTCTTGAGATAATAATTTATATGCATATGGAATATCGACTTTGGCAAAATCCGTCATGTTTTGACAAGTATTGCATTTGTGAATACTGAAATCAGCCGCCGATGCCGCGTATTTACTATTTTTATTACCATCATTATACGATGCCATCATACCACATTTTTTACATACATATACACTATATTTATCCGATACGTCATACAAACGTTCTCTGCAAAATTTCGACATACCATGTGCAATCATGACATCACGTTCCATTTCACCAATACGGAAACCACCATCTCTACTACGGCCTTCGGCCGGTTGACGGGTCAAATTCACCATTGGACCAATCGAACGACTATGTTGTTTATCACTTACCATGTGTTTCAATCTTTGATAAAATACTGGACCAATAAATATACTCGTTTCTAACTGTTCACCGGTTAATCCATTATACATTACTTCATTTCCATAACTCTCATATCCCAATTTTTGTAATTCGTTTATGATTGTTTTTACATCCAAATTTCCAAAACTGGTTCCATCTCCAAACATACCCAATTCTAATAATACTTTACCTAATAGCGTTTCTTTTAATTGAGCAATTGTCATACGGGATGGAATTGCATGTGGATTGATAATGATATCTGGCCTCAATCCTTCCTTGGTAAATGGCATATCACATTCGGGAATAATGTTACCACAAGTGCCTTTCTGCCCGTGTCTACTTGAGAATTTATCACCGTAGGTTGGTTTTCTTAAAATACGAACACGAACTTTCGCGAAATTATATCCATCGCCGTTTCTACCTGTATAATTTTTATCTATATAGGTTTCTTCTGTTGTGCGGAATGTTTTACTTTGGTCTTCATATTTAATCGTTTTAGTAGGGTCATTGCGATTTTCCTTGATTGGAATGATTTTGGCAATAATTACATCGCGATTTTCGACCAAACTATTTTCTGGAATGAATCCGTGATTGTTCAATTTATCGTAATTTCCAAATTTGATACCTTTGGTCTTCGTTTTATCTGGCTTACAACGGATAATTTCATCACGAATAATGTTTTTATCCTCGTCCTTTTCTGTATGATATATCGTTGCCATAAATAATCCACGGTCAATGGACCCTTTATTTACCAATACACTATCTTCCTGATTATAACCCGTATGTGTCATAATCGCGACGTGAATTTGACAACCGGACGGAATTTGATTTAAATGTATGAAATTCATGACACGTGTTTCGACTAATGGTCTCGATGGATAAGATAATACATAGGCGGTTTTATCCATACGATGGTCATAATTGGTTGAATATACACCAATGGCTTGTTTGGCCATCGCACAATTTTTCGATGCAAAACCATTACCTGCAATAAATGAATGATTTTCACTCTCAACTTCTATATCAGATATTAATCCATCTGGTTGTAATTCAAATCGAACAACATTTTCAAAATGTTTTCCAGTCAAATCGTTACTATAAATCAATATTTTATTATTATTATCAATTATAATTTCATCAACTGTTTTCCATCCTTGATTTGTCATAAATTTATGGTCGCTGGTAGCAGTTATTTCTCGTCCGCTTTGTGTCGTTAATTTATAAATAGGAAATTCATTTGGGCGAACAAATTGATTTATCACGGAAGTTTCTGTTATATCTAACGTTTCTGGATTAAATGTTAATACCATTTCTCCAATCTTAACATCTTTTATACATTTTTTTGTTCCATCTGCCATCCATACAAATTCGTCTGGATGTAAACATTGGTAGGTGTTACGAGGCGCTTGATTGTGTTCCGGAAATGGAATACATGAAGCTAATACCCCGAATATAGTACTAGGATGTATTTCACAATGTGTATAGTTAATTTTCATATTATCTTGTAAATAGGCATTCTTTGCCTTCATTGCAATAAGAGAATGATTTTGTTCTTCCGGGTCAATATATTCAATGACCGATTCATTTATTTTACACGAAGTTAACAAGTCATTCCAACCAATTTCTTTGTTTTTCAATTTATCAATAATTTCATGTGACAACAATGCCTTGTTATCTCTAACACGTAATACGGGTCGAGTTAATCTACCGCCATCATTGCATATACGAATTTCCATCAATTTATAATCGAATATAATTGACGTGTAAATATTAATAATTCCCTTGTATTTTTTATTTTTCATTTCATTGTATAATTCACTTGCATTTTCACATACGCCTACCCAGCATCCATTTATAAATACCTTCACCTTATTATACAATACATCAGGTGAAGACGTATTCACCGGCTCAATATACGGTTGAACATATTCATATAATGATGAACTATTCGTAGGAATTGTAATATGACCCATATAACTAATATTTTTGACTACACCAATCGACTGACCCTCCGGAGTTTCTGCTGGACAATTATGTGTAACAAACGATGATGCAACAAATGAATGATTATCGCTTCTTGTTGTAAAGTCATATACCATTTCTGGTTCAATTTCTTTAATTGATAAGATTGGAACACTTATACAGCCATTTTGTAATCGTTTATATTGTTCATCTTCATTTGATGTATGATGCATAATAACCTCATCATTTACATGTAAATCTTCTAGATTTTTCCATTCATATTTACCATTATTATTAATGAGGAATGGATGATTGGCAGTTGCCTTTATTTTTCTTCCACTAATAGTTGTTATTTCGAATAATTTATCTGGCATTTTACAAAAGAACGAATGTATATCACTTGGTTCATCACATAACGTTTCTGGATTTACAGTGGTAACCCTGTCTCCGTCCTTCATATTTTTTATTTTTTTTGTAGTTAAGCGGTCAGAGAGTAATATTTCAGTATCACCGGTCAAACATAAGAACCCCCATGTCGTGTTGTGTAATTTACGCGGAGCGATTAATTCACCACTTTTTTCTAGTGGCGTATTGATACGACGCAGATGACTCAAACTTGCCACATAGGTTAATCGATTCAGCACTTGTGCAACGCCAACTTTACTACTGTTGGCCTGTTTTATACTAAAATCACCAGTTGAAAGAGCACGCGTAATACCATTTTCAATCGTAGTAGATTTCATTATTTTATATATATTTGTCATATTGATAATATTTTCATAATCTTCCGTCGAACGCCATGAACCATTTTTGATTTCACGAATCACCTGTTTTTGCATTTCTTTTACCAATTTGTTGAAATAATTTCGAAACAAATTGTTCAGTAACGTTCCAGTTAATTCAATTCGTTTATTCAAATATGAATCACGGTCATCGCATGGCATCCATCCCAAACTGGTTTGAATGAGTTTTTTTGCCATGTATCCCAACATGTATATTTTTTGATTCATGGTTTGACAATGTGGAAACAAATCATTGTTGAGAACTTCGAGTGCAAATTCGCGTTTTTTTATTAAACCGGCTTCGCGGTCCATATTGAACGGAGTATAGGCGACAAAGGAAGTAATATGTCGTAAGGCGTCTTCTTGTGTCAAATATTTATTTGCATCAATAATAGATGCCTGTAAACAATCCAATAATTCCTTTGATTTATATTCATCGATATTCAATAATATATATTTGCAAATATCCTTATCGCTAATGATACCGAGCGCTCGAAACAATACAAACAATTCGATAGGTTGTTTAATACGAGGAATGGTTACATAAATTCCATTTCCAAATCCGTTATTTTTACTCGCAATCATCATTTCAATTTGTTTTGGAGATATACATTTATAATCCGGAATGGATTTGATTTCGGCAAACCAATTCCATTTCGTAGTGTTCTTACCATCAAATACATATACACGATTTTCAGCTGCTCGTTCTTGGCCTAATACTGTTTTTTCCGATCCTTTAATGATGAAATATCCGCCGCAATCCATTTTACATTCACCCGTGACATTGGACTGAATATGTTTATTTTGGGTTAATACACAAATCGACGATTTTACCATAATGGGCATCTTACCTATATTTATTTTTGGCAACACTTTTTGAATGATTTTTGGAGTATCCATACTATCCGTATTACGAACGATATATTTCATATGCACATCCACCGTCATATTCGACGCGTATGTGAAATTTCGCAATTTGGCTTCTTGTGGTAACATCATCTTGGTTGCTCCATTATTTTCGTGAATTTGGGGCGGATATAATTTAAAATTTTCAAACGATACATTTACTTCTAGAAAATATTGGCCTCTATCTTCGACATAATCATCTTCGGAACGAATATTTACCGGATTAAACATTTGAATTGTCCGTTGCACCTGATAATTGATAAAATGATTGTAGGATTCGATTTGATGTCGAACCAGCCGTTCCAAATGTTGACCTTGGAAATAAGATTCAATCAAATGATATGGTTCTTCAATATAATCGCCCAAATGTTCCAATACTTGTTTTCCATCCGTGCATATACTAGATTCAATATCCTTTTTTAATTTTTCCAGCGCGATTTCGTCCTTCACCATTTTTTCGATTATTTCAGTAGAAGAAGCGGATTCAATATCTAACTCTTTCACCGGTTTCGCCGGTTTTACTGGTTCGGTAATAATTAATTTTTTGGGTTTTTTAATAGATATTATACCACCAGTTTTAAGACCCGTTAATGTAGCCGAAGAATCGCAAGACATCATTGGTTGGGATTGATTCATATTTGTATAATGTGTATTATACGTAAAGATGTCAATATATTATTACGTTCAATTTTCTATATCCTTTTCCAAAAATATAAAGCATGTTTAGGTAAACAACATATTGTTTGTATAGTATATAATGACAAAGACAATTTCCAAAAACAAAAAGGGGAAAATTTTAGCGAAAAAAACCGTTGGTAAAAATAATAATGGTAAAAGATACGGTAAAAAGAATAGAACAAATCGAAAAATGAAAGGAGGAGTAATAAAGACATTTAGAAAATTGTTATCGAGGTGCATGGGTAAAAATTGTGCGAAAGTTGCTGTAAATATTGAAGACCCTACAGAATTTGAAATAAGTAATACGCTTGGCACTGATAGTGTAGATACTACATATATGGATGAAAAGAAACTATGGCCTATAGATAACTGGTTTTATTATTCAGGAGAATATAAAACGGAAGAAGGTAAACAATTTATAAATTACGGAAATTATAATGTTACTATATACCGCTTTGCACAAATAACGAATAATATTGATTTACAACATATAAATTATCTTGTTGATAATAAATCAAAAAATACATTTTATGCTTATGGAATAATAAATGGTTATTTGAACAAAAACATGGTGTGGATTTCACAAAAATGTGACAAAATATCTAATAAAATAAAATATTTGTTTCATATTTACAATTATGAAGAATCATATGCAATTAGCGTAAAAGAAATGTTTGATAAAATGCCTGTAATGAAATATGAAAGAATATTCAATGAAAGTATGAATGCAAGCGTTATAAC